>Ga0080004_1068680_pt1 | contig 21808 bp, 24 predicted proteins | sample WasSprMetagenome_FD_69207 | JGI IMG/M metagenome (GOLD analysis project Ga0080004, IMG submission 69207) | Sulfidic aquatic microbial communities from Washburn Spring, Yellowstone National Park, USA - WS (SPADES assembly) (version 2) | ecosystem: Environmental > Aquatic > Thermal springs > Hot...
CAGCTTCTCCTCGCTTTTGCCCCATGCGTTCTCCTAGGCCCTCCATTGGCTCGCGTGCTCTTTCTCCCACTCTACAGCATGATCAAGAATCATCTCAGCCCTCTCCAGCAACTCCTCCGCTGCATGCAGGAGACCGGCCGCAGCACCAAGCCTGTTTTCATTCAATGCATTTTCGCTCATGTTTCTGTGTTTCTTTGCCTCTTCGACCAGTCTGCGAGCCGCCTTTCCTCCTGCTACCATTGGAGCAAGTTGCAGCTTCGCCTCGATTTCCGCCAGTCCGCTATCAAACTCCTGATATTCCTTTAATAAGTCCTCAATTTTTACCGACTTCCGCTCCTCGGCTTCAACCTCAATCTCCAACTCTTTTGCCTGGCAGCTCATCTCTGTTGTTGCAGCTATATTGACCTTTGTATCAACATGGATCCCAGGACGTGATTCTTTAATGTCTTGGACTTTCTGCTTCAATAGCTCAAGCCTGCCTTTAACCTCCGCCAGCCTGTTTTCAACCTCTCTGGTGCAAGCATTCAACTCTTGGATTATATTATCCAAGACTGCCTCATTCGGAGTACCCTTAAGGGACTTCTTGAGTTCGATTGCAACCTGTTTTGATAGTTGTATTCTGTTCTTGACCATTCTTGCCTCTTGCTGCACCGCCCATTCTAAGATTTTCGCTTTCTCGACATCGGGTAGTTTCTGCATTAGCTTTTCATAGGTTGAGCTGAATTCATTGTAAATATTTTGGAAGTCTGCCCCCTTGCCCTTGTCGCACATTTTTGAGAACTCCATGAACCTCTCCTTCATAGCGCTGACGTCGCTCACGCCTTTTATCCGCTCGCCGAGCCTTTCGAGTGCATATAAGGGACTATCGGGATCAACATCGATCGAATCTACTGCTACCGGAGTTGCCACGCTCGCACTACCTGCCACTACCACTACGACTGCTATTACGAGGGGGGCTATTCCTTTGATATCCACCTCTTCACCTCCTCCACTTTCGGGTAGAGACTCGGCCTACTCGCCCCTGTCACGAGTAGGGTCATCATCTCATTCTTTGTTGTTCGATTGATATAAGAAATTCGGTAGAACCGTCTTTCATTTTTAATTTTTGGACATTTTTTTCTCCCTTTTTTTAAAAAAAGGAAAAATTCTCGATTTTTATCGTTCACAAAAGCAAAATTTCTCCGTAAATCCATCAAAACGCTTTTTATTTAAAAATCGATATAGTGATGAGCATCCGCGAAGCGGTGGCAATTGTCCTGCTAATACTTGCAACAGAAGTGTGTTTCGGCTGCTTGTTGTATATGCTGAACCCAGGAGGAATATCGCTCGAGACCATTTTAGTGGGGACAATAGTAATGGTAGGAGTTGTGGGCGGCCTTTCGGTCACTCTCTATTATCTGTTCAAAAGATATGCCCATGAGAGAACTCTAAGAGTCGCCATGCTCACCTTGTCACCAGATGAACAGAGAGTTCTCAAAGAGATTCTAGTGAGAAAAGAAGTTAGACAAGACGATCTTCGAAGAATTCTTGATATGTCCAAGTCAAAGCTGAGTGCTATCGTCAACAATCTTGAGCGCAAGGGGGCCATACACAAGCTACGTTATCATAAGACCAACATTTTACGGGTAACAAAGGAGTTCAGTGGATGAAAACCTCTAAGATCAAAAGATTTTTTGATCTTCAGGAAAGAAAAACCAAACTAGCAGAGGAGCTTTCGAGGAAAGTGACTAGACTGTGTTCAAAAGGCATAATAGCTATCCACAGGCACAAAAGTGCCCGCTCACTCTTGCGGGCAGCTAGAATAAATCTCAGGCGATTAGAAAAAATTTCAACACCTATGAGCCCTGGCTGCCTGACCTTGGCTCAGCAAGAGTTTGGAGAGTTCTTTATGTTGTCTTCAATCTTAGAGAGGGGAAAAATACCAGAACCGGAAGAGATAGGAATCCCCTACTATCCTTATCTGATGGCCCTCGCGGACGTTGGTGGAGAGCTCCGGAGAGCTCTCTTAGATTCTCTTCGTAAAGGAGATCTCCAGAAAGCCGAGAAACTCCTTCATCACATGGAGCAAATTTTCGAATTCCTTTCCTGCTTTGACCATCCGGATAAAATTATACCCGGATTAAGAAGGAAGAGAGATGTACTTGCCAGAATACTTGAGAAGAGCCGGGGGGATCTTACTCTCGCCACCTTGAAACGATGAGGTTTGATATAAGAAAAATCATAGAAGAAGCCGAAAAAGACTTTGAAAAAACCTGGACCGAGAGTGGTAAATTGCTGCCTCTGGGCGGAGAGTTCGAACTGAAACCAAAAGGAAGACGGCATCCGCTCTGGGAGGTTATAGAGAGAGCCAGAAGGTCTCTCCTAGAGATGGGGTTCACCGAAACTATCGTTCCTACCTTGATTCACAAATATGAAGTCTACCGACAATATGGTCCCCAAGCTCCTATTATTTTAGACAGGATATTTTTCCTATCTGTTTTGGAGCGTCCAGATATTGGGATAAGCAAAGAGAAAGAGGAAGAACTAAGGAAAATCTCAGGAAGTCTCGACATCACTCGCCTGCAGCGGATTTTCAGAAGATACAAGGTGGGAGAAATTTCTGCCGACGATTTACCTGAGGTTTTGATGGAAGAACTGAACCTTAACGAGGAACAAGCCGGAAGGGTGCTCTCGCTCTTCAAGGAGTTCAGGGAACTGCAGCCAAAGCCGACTGAAATGACGCTCCGCTCACATACAACAGCTGGCTGGTTTACTGTGTTACGCGAAATGATGAAGAGAGAACCGCTCCCCCTACAGCTTTTTTCAATTGGACCCAAGTACCGAAGAGAACAGAGATTGGATTCCTCTCATCTATACGAATCGTGGACAGCATCTTTGGTGGTCATGGATGAAGAACTCGGGCTAAAAGATGGGATTAAGATTACCAAGGAGTTTCTGCGCAGAATGGGGTATGAGAAGGTCGAGCTAAAAACAAAGAAAGCCACCTCAAAGTATTATGCGCCGCAGACAGAATTCGAGGTTTTCGTCACACATCCGACCACGAAAGAGCTTGTGGAAGTGGGAGACGGGGGCATGTATAGTCCTATAGCCTTGGCGAACTACGAAATCCCTTATCCCGTTTTTAACCTAGGGGTTGGTCTAGAAAGACTGGCGATGATTGAGACTGGCGAGAAAGACATCAGAGTTCTTGTATACCCATATCTCTACCTACCTGTCTCGTTCACGGATGAGCAACTTGCGGGGATGATTCGATTCATATACAGACCCCAGACTAAAGAGGGTCTAGAGATAGTCAAAGCGATAGAAAAGATTGCATGGGAGAGGAGAGATGAAATTGCACCCTGCAGTTTTCTCGTTTGGAGTGGTAAGGTGCTGGAAAGGGAAGTTTGCGTTGAAATCTTCGAGCATGAAGAGGGAAAGAAACTCGTCGGACCCGCTGGCTTCAACGAGCTGTACGTGTATGAAGGAAATTTGATAGGCATCCCTCCATCCGGCTGGGAAAAGGCAGAAGAAATAAGGAAGAAGGGTATTGCTACAGGGATAACCTACATGAGAGCCTTCGCCATGCTGGCTGCGGCAAAAATCGAGGAGGCCTGCAGGCAGGGAAAAAATTACGTCGAAGTAGAGATAAAGAACATCAAGAATCCGTCCGACATCAACCTTCGGTTGGATGAACCCTTTGAATACTACATCACTTCCAGCAAGAAGAAAATTGACGTTAGAGGACCCTTCTTCACCTCAGTCAGGGCTACTATCAAGTGATGCCAAGATTTTCCAATGCCTTTTTAGCCCGCTTAGCTATTTCCCAAGGATTCTTAGGGTTCCACAGCTCAGCCACGACTATGGATGAATACCCTCCCTCTCTGAGGCAGTCAATTATTTTCTTGAGCTTCAGCTTTCCCTCCCCAGGAACCATATGATCGTCCCTCTGCCCAAGGTTGTCGTGAAGATGCACATGCTGAACATAACACCGTACTTTTTTCAAATCTTGGACGATTTTGTCAACGTTCTTTGAGCCATACCTGAGGAACGCGTGTGCCACGTCAAGAGTCATCCCGATTCCCTTTTCTGCTACGAGCCCTCCAAGCTCCGGCAAAAGGGAGTAAGGATTATCCTTGGAGTTACCATTCTCTATACAAACTTTGACGCCAACTTCTTTAACGCAAGGTAGTAGCTCATCCAAAAATTTGCGATAAAGTTCCGCACTTTTGGCATAGACTGGTAAAGAATCAGGAACTGGGCATTTACCGGGATGTACCACAAGTATTTCTCCATCTAGTTTCGCGCATAGCATGGCACTCTTTTCTATTCTTTTAAGCGTAAGCTTTCTCACCTCTGGATAAAAACTTGCAGGATTGAGATCCCAAAAACTTGAGTGAATAGTAACTCCGAGAGAATTATCGTTTATCATTCTCTTCAGTTCGATTGCGGCCGGTTCTTTTCCTGAACCAAAGTGCGGAAAATCATAGACTATTTCGACCGTTTCATAGCCAAGTCTAGCAGCAGCTTCTATCGCTTCTTCGACTTTTCCGCATGCAAAAAGGAGACTGGAGAGACCTGCTTTCATCTACCTCCCGCTTCTCTAGCTAAAATCTCAATTCTTGTTCTCAAGTAGCTTGAATTTCCGTGAATACACTGCAGTAGTTTTTAGTTCCCTATCAGAAAACTCAACTGAGGGTTCAATTTCAGTTCCCTCGTGCCATTCGTTCCAACTAGTTATGAGCACCCAATCGGGATTCGCCACAATTGCGGCTTCCCAGAGGACGCGATATGTCTGGCCCTCGTGACGTTCGGTGATTGGGCGAGGAGGCTTTCGATCAGAAAGTTTGCTGTCGTCATATCCAGGTATAACCGTCAAACAGGAAATGCGATACTTACCTACAGAGCAGAGCCATTCAGAAAACGTTTCCTTCATCTCGTTCCATATCTGATTGGCGGACTTGCCTGCTGTCAGTTCGGTGACATTATAAGTGTGGACGCCGTCAAAAACGCTAACGGCTCCCTTGAAAGCTACATTGTTGATGAACTCAGCAATTTTCCAAAAATCTGTTCTGAAAAGCCACTCCACTTGGGGCAAACGATACCCCAGAACATCTCCGATAAAAACTGCTCCCCCTTCATAAAGGCGGTTCGTTTTCTCAATTACCCAAAACCAACCATCGAGCCCAATTTCATCAATGGCCCTCTTATAGATAAAAATTACAGGCTTGCGCTCCAGCCTCAACCAGGCAGGGTGTCCTCCATAGCTTCTCAGCAGATAGAGAACGTATTCCAATGCCCTCTCCTTCGTTCCAACCGTCTCGATGTAAGCACTTATTTCTAGCCCGAACCTCTGCGCTGCACTTAAAAGAAGCGGCATGGCTTGGTCATGAAAATCCCGAGGACGCCACCAACTAACGATAAATCCATCGATTCCCGCCTCCCTTGCCCACAGAAGATGTTGCTCGATGACTTGAGAATCGTGACTGTCATAGGGACCCAGTATTGGATAATGAGCACTCGAACCAATTCGTTTATTGTTTTCGTCGACGTCGCTCCAGTGAAACCATTCACCGCTGACTCTCGGGTTACCATACCATGGGTAATAAAAAGCTAAGACTCTCCTAGGAACGTTGTCCCAGCTGACGTCCCGCTTCGCCATGAATATCGCCAGAGTTCTTCCTCCTAATTTACCAAGAATTGGGCCCACAACGATAACGAGTGCTAAAGAAAGCGATGCAAAAATCGCAAATGCCAAACACCAAAGCATTCTTTGTTTTCGGGTGTTCACATGAACTCATGACACCTTGATATATGTCTTAACTAAATAAACAATGTTGAAAATTGCCCTCTGTGGTGCCTGCGGCAGGATGGGCAAGACCATAGTAAAACAGCTTTTGAAAGAGCCAGATATGAAACTAGTGGCAGCCATCGATGCTCCTGCCACACCTTTTGAGGGTAAAGATATCGGAGAGATAGCGGGTGAAAAGGAGATTGGTGTTAAAGTTGTGGGTGCGGATAAATTGGAACATGTGCTGAAAGAAACCAAGCCAGATGTGTTGGTGGACTTTACCACGGCAGATGCGGCCGTTGAAAATGTAAAGGTTGCCTGTTCCCTGAGAATCCCAGTTGTGATCGGTACCACTGGTTTTACACCAAAGCAACTTGAGGAAATAAAGCAAATGGTGCGCGAATCCGGCGTAAGGGCTGTCCTTTCTCCCAATATGGCAGTTGGGATGAACGCTGTCTTTTCGCTCTTAGAAATCGCGGCCGCTGCACTATCTGACTATGACATTGAAATCGTCGAAGCGCACCATGCCAAGAAGAGGGACGCCCCTAGCGGAACTGCGCTCCGAATGGCAGATCTCATCGAGCAAAAAACAGGGAGAAGACCTAAAATTCATTCGATAAGAGCTGGTGAGATCGTGGGGGACCACACAGTAATTTTTGCCGGTCCGGGAGAGAGGATAGAAATAGTCCACAGGGCTCAGGGAAGGGAAGCTTTCGCCGCGGGACTCATAAAGATAATAAGGGGACTCTTCATCAAAGGAAAACCTGGAGAAGTGCTGGGATCCAGAGAGGTCCTTTTTTAAATCAACCGGTAGCCGGGGCTTTTTTGTGAATAGGACAGTCCAGTCCAAGTTTACACATCCTGCATTTCTCAGGAGGAGGGGGTGGGGGAAGAGGCTTGATCATTCGACCATACTTCCTGCGAGGCATCATCCGGAAATCATGCGAGCTTTAATGCTTGGTGCTTGAAAGAGCTCTGAACACTCTCCTTCCTTCTTTGGTCATGTGGGTGAGCAAAAAATCCCTCATCTCCTCCATGTATCTGAGAATTTGATCTGGCGGAACTTTCTCCCACCGTTTGATGTATTCTAGGATTTCCTCCTCTTGCATTTCTCAAGCTGAATTATCTTTTTCAGGACCTCGATATCCTCTCTATCCTTTTCTCTCGAGGCGACTTGTTTGAGTAAAAGAAGGTCCTCTGGGCATGCGACATGAACCTCTTCCCCTCCTATGGCAACTATCCTACTCCTTTTCCACGCATCGATGAAGGGCACGGGAGAGTCTATGAGTACATCGATTTGAAGGTGCGGCTTTTTGACCTGATAGAAACTAAAAACCTTCGCACCTTTCTCTTCTGTCCACTTTTTTCTTTGAGTAGACTCAAGTCTACAGGCCCCCTTGGCTTGTAGCCCATACGATTCACAACTTGCAGGAATTTGTCTAAATTTTCCTCCGAAAAATCAACGAGTAAATCGAGATCGAGAGTGGCACGGGGATACCCGCTCAAACCAAGTGCAACCCCTCCTATTACCATATACCTTACACCCGCTTGCGAAAGTTTAATCAATTCCTTCTTATACATTCCAGTTTCGGAACTTCAGGTTTTTAGAGTGGTTTTTATAACCATCAAGCTTAAACTCCGAATGAAAATGTCTGTAGGAATTCTAGGAGCAACGGGCGAGGTAGGCCAGAAATTCGTGCTGTGCTTACAGAACCATCCTTGGTTCGAAATAACCGAGCTATATGCCTCCCCTAAATCAGCCGGAAAAACGTATGCGGAGGCACTAGGACTCGGGACCGATTCTTGCAGGTGGTTCCTTAAAGAGAAACCCAAACCTGAAGTTTTAGAGCTAAGAGTTAAGAGCCTTGAAAACATTCAAACAAACGTCGACTTCTTCTTCTCGGCTCTGCCCTCAGACGTGGCGTTGGAAGTGGAGGGAAAGGTAGCTGCCGAGAAACCCGTTATCAGCACGGCCTCAGCCTATAGGTACTTTGAGGATAGTTTCACTTACCTTCCTGGGGTCAACGAGTCCCATGCACCGATGATTGAGGTCCAGCAGAAAAGAAGAGGTTGGAGGGGGTTTGTGGTTCCGCAACCCAACTGTACCACCATTGGACTTGCCCTTTCCTTGAAGCCCATTTACGATGCTTTTGGGCTGGAGAGCGTAATAATGGTCTCCATGCAGGCGGTCTCGGGTGCTGGCTATGAGGCTGTTTGTAAGTGGGCGGAGCAGAGAAAAAAGCAAGGGAGTGCCCTACCTGAACCATTGGAGGAGTTTATCCCGTCCACTTTCGAGGGCAATGTGATACCATACATAAAGGGGGAAGAGGAAAAAGTGAAAAAAGAGACGGTAAAACTCTTGGGAAAATTCGAGGAGGGAAGGATAATTCCAGCAAACTTCAAGATTGCCTGCAAATGCAATCGTGTTCCGGTGCTTGAAGGTCACACAGAATCGGTGTTCATAATAACGCACCAAGAAACCACAGTGGAGGAGTTGAAGAAGTGTCTGAGAGAGTACCGGGGCGAACCACAAAGACTTGGTCTGCCCACTGCCCCCCCACAGCCAATTGTAGTACTTGAAGAGATTGACAGACCACAACCGAGGTTTGATTCTATCAGGGAAAAGGGGATGATTGTTTGCGTGGGAGGGTTGGAGCGTAATGTTTTTGAAAGAGGCTTCCAGTACACTGTCCTTTCGCACAACACCGAGCTGGGGGCTGCTAGAGGTGCCGTGCTAGCCGCGGAGTACCTGTTCAAGGCGGGATATCTCACTTAACGTACATTTTTGTGCATTACACTTACTGTCAACCGTCTCTTTTCCTTTAAGTGAAATCGCCAAGGTCGGGTAAGATGGCAACGCAGGAATTCGTGGTGGGCGGAGAGGACTTGGATCGAGCACTCGAAGAGGTGCTCCTTAAAGTAAAAGAAACTGAAGAGAAGCGCAGAGAATTAGCTTCTTTACTCTCCTGTTTGAAAGAGAAGACCCTTCCGGAAAGCTTTTCACATGAAATTTTGGAACGAAGGTTCACGATTCATGTAAGAAAGCTTCAAAAAATAGAAGCCAAAGTAGCAGCGGTAGATAGCGGTTTTCTAGGCGAAGAGCTCCATGCTCTTGATCTCATGATGATTCGAGGGGTCGCCGTTATCTTCCACTACAATGGCAGCACCAGACTCGAGGGAGTAGAGTACTACCCCAATCCACTCCCCTCCGCTAGACTGGTATGCTCAACTGAACCTATGGATTCCTTTGAGTTTGAAGCACTGACCTCAATCGAGCGTCTTTTGACTGAACTCAATCTCGCCATACAAACTATTGAAAAGTACCGGCCTGATTTGCTGCTCCTAGATGGATCCCTCCTTCCTAGATACCTTGATCCAGCAATGTTTGACGGAAGAGTAGCTTCCAAGCTTCACCTATTGTTTCAAGTCTATCGTCACCTTTATTCCATCTGCATGGATACGAAAGTCATGTTAGCTGGAGTGGTGAAAGATTGTCGCAGCAACTACTTCCTGGGAATTCTGAGGAGGCTGCTACCATCCCTCGGAATTACGTTACCCCCTGAAAAGGAAGAATTCTTGGAGCACCTCAAGGATACCGTGCTTCTTGACTGTCTGCTATCTGTGGGGGAAAGAACCTTCTCTTTCAGGTGCTCGAGAGAATTTCCCATCTACGCTTTTTACCTCAAGGCTGTACCCGAGGACCGACCCCTCAGAATTGAGTTCTTGGATATACCTCATCAACAAATTGATCCCTCCTCCCAGGGTGCCGGAACCGCGGACCGCTTGGCTGAAATAATTTATGCCATCTCCGCCCACCATCCCTCGTTTGCGGTTCCGGCACCCCTCGTCGAGGCTGACTTATGCGCACATCTTTTCAAAGAGGAGCTGGAGCTGGTTCATGAAACCCTTTTGAGCAGGATGAGCTTCAGCTCCATCCTAGAACCTAGGAGAGACAGGAGGCCGTTCTAAAATGGAGAGAAAGAGAGTGGGGCATGTAATTTGCGAAGAAGCTTCGCCTTCCCAGTCTGCTTTCTCGTTTGTTGTTACCACTGAGGACGAAATTCCAATCAGACAAGGACACTTTGTTGAAGTAGAGGCCGAGGAAGGGAGGATGATCGGAATGGTCGTCAACCTCTTTAAAACCAATCGATACTTCATGAGGGCTGAGGCAGTTAAAGCGTACGGAGAGGGTCTGCCTACCGTCTATCCCACAAACAAGTGGGAATATTTGGTTGCCCAAGTACGGGTGCTAGGGGTTCTAAACGGGTCTGGTCTAGACAGGGCTAGTTATCCTCCCTCACCTGGCGAACCTGTGTATCGATTAGATGGTGAAGAACTGTCTTCCTTCCTAGGCTTCAGCTCGACTGGTTTGGAAATCGGGGAACTAAAACATCATGACTTACCTGTAAAGCTTGATTTGACTCGACTTTTCCAAAAACATGTCGCAATTTTAGCTATGTCGGGGGCCGGAAAAAGTTTCTGCGCAAGAACCATCATAGAGCAGCTCTTAAAGAGAAAGGCGGAACTGGGAAGACCGGCAGCCATAGTGGTAGACGTTCACGGGGAATATGTTGATCTAGCAGAAGTGCCAGAATACGCCGGCAAGGTAAGCGTGATTCAGGGAAACAAGATGAAAATTGGGGTGCCAGACTTGAATGCCAGGAACTTCCTCGAGTTTGTACCAGACATGTCAGAAATGCAGGCAAGAGAGCTTCAGCAGGTCATTAACGAGTTGAGAAAAGAAATGAAGGAAAACAACCGCCCCTATGGACTGACCGAACTCATGGCTAGAGTGCAGGAAGCAGGGATGAACGCAAACACCAAAGCCGCATTGCTGGCTTGGTTGTCCGACCTCCAGTCCCTTGGGATTTTCGGCTCTTTCGACGACCCTGCGGTGGAAATCTTACTTTCTCCGGGGTCGTTGGTTGTGTTAAACTTCAAGCCCTTGGTGAGCTTGAGGAAGAAGCAAATTTTAGTGACACATATTGTACGAAAACTCTTCGAACTGAGAAAAGAGGGATGCATACCTCCATTCATACTCTTCCTCGAGGAGGCTCACCAGTTTGCGCCCTCGGATGAACGTGCCATTTCCAAATCCGCTATAGAAATGCTGGCTAGAGAGGGGAGAAAATTCTCAGCATCTCTTGTTGTAATAAGTCAACGTCCTGTACGATTGTCCACAACAGTTCTCTCACAGGCTGGAACTAACATTATCTTGCGGATGACAAATCCCTACGACCTGGATCACATCAGAAAATCCTCAGAAGCTATCACGAGCGAGGTCGCGGATACTATTTCTTCTCTGCCTGTTGGGGAGGCACTTATTGTGGGGGAGGCCGTTAATTTTCCGATTTTCGTGAGGATACGAAAACCAGAACATCCGCCCAAAGCCTTCCTCTCCCTAGAGGAGATAGCCAAGAAATACGAAAGGGGGGAGACTATTACCCCCGATTTTCCAGTTGCCGAAGAGTCAACAGTTCAGGACTGATTACTAGACATAGTGACTTCTCGCACACATCTCTCAAATCCCCTCTCTGCATCGTTTTGTATTTCAGGAAATCTTGAAGCGGTCCGCTCAGGTCTAAAAACAGAAATTTAAAGTTAAGCTTCTTGGAATTTCCCCCCCACCTTCCCAGACTGGAAACTAGGGATTGCAAGCTGCTATCCCTTCTCGCCTTAAACTCCTCAGCAATCTTGCCTGATGAACCGTTATTCAGAGAACGAAAAACCTGCTCCCCTACTTCCGTTGCAAGATTTCTGAAAGCACTGATGATTTCTCTCAAAACTATTCGCTCGGCTTGTAGCGAGAATTCCCATAGGATTTCCCCTTTCTCACTCAATCTTTGGAGTGCTTGACAATCTAGAGTCAGAAAAGGAAGATGAAGATGTCCCGAGAGCAACAAGGCTCTAAGGTCACTTAAGGGAACCTCACGATTAATCTCAAAGAGCAGTTTTCTCGCGACCTCGTCTAATATTTCTGGGAGATAGGCAACAACTACCTCCCCCTCTCTTACGAAGCTGCTCACTAGACTATACGTGAGCACAACGTCCCTAACTGAAATCACCTTCTCCCTAGCCAGCCAACTGTATGTGGAGGATGGAAAATAATAGGGTCCGCCAATGAATCTCTTTGCCGTGCTCAAGTTCTCCGGCGATTCAAGTACGCTCACATCGCATACAGCCGTCATCCGCTGTTTTTGGCTAAACGCACTTTTAAGCGAGAAACACGCGTTTATTTTGTGTCGTTTAAAATGTAAAGCGGCGATGAAGAGAAGAGTGTCAGGCGACAGAATGAGCTAGCAAGGTATTTCGAGCCGCTTCAGCTTGAAATTTCAATCCTCAGAAGGTCCTGTGCCAAAACCGTTTGCGGGAAGATTTTTGAGGCTTGTGAAAGGAGAATGAGGGGGTCCTCATAGCGTGGACTTATATGGAAGAGAACAAGTTTTTTAACCCCTGCCCTGAGTGCAACCTCGGCCGCCTGAACGCTCGTTGAGTGAGAATTTTCTGCCGCCTTGGTGGAAAGCTCTTCTCCAAATGTTGAATCGAAAATGAGTAAGTCTGCACCTTTGGAAAACTCAACTAGCGCTTCGCTGGGACTCGTATCCCCAACATAAACCACTTTTCTGCCGGGAATGGGAGGCCCTAGCACATCCTCCGGCTTAACCACTCTTCCATCAGGAAGTTCGACGTTCTCACCGGCTTTTAGGCGTCTAAGCTCAGGACCAGGTTTGAGACCTAGCGATAGAGCTTTTTCTAAGTTCAGGTGGCCAGGCCGCTGATCCTCCACAAAAGCGTATGCCAAGGACGGTACAGGGTGATTTGCCTTCGCCGTCAGGACCCTCCATCCTTCCCCCCTAACTTCCTGTCCAGGCAAGAGACCTTGCACCACCAAGTCGAAAGTGAGCGTGTATCTTGGAATTTCGAGATACTTTCTCAACCTGTCCTCTTCCTCAGCTGGACAGTACACCTCTAGCCTCTTCTCTCTCCCCCAAAGAGATAGCGTCTGCACGATACCGGCTAGACCCAAAAAGTGGTCACCGTGAAGATGGGTAATGAACACTTTCGAAATCTTCATGACACTGAGTCCAGCCTTAGCCATCTGCACTTGCGTCCCCTCCCCGCAGTCGAAAAGTAAAATTTCCCCGTTTCTCCTTAGAGCAACCGCAGGACAGGAGCGCGTGGGGGTAGGAATGCTTCCTGAAGTCCCCAACAAGAAAACAGTTAGCTCCATCAGGATTTCTTTAGCACGTATATTTTTCGAGTAAGACTTTTGTGAACATACTGTTCATGAACCTCTACCAAGCTTAGCCCACACTCATGTGCAATCCCAGACAAGTCAATCCAGCTCGGTACTCCCATACATGCCATGCCTTTCCTCCTCAGAATTCTCGAGATGTTGGGTAGAACCTCCCGAAGTAACTCTTCTAGCTTTACCCCACGGGTGGAAGCTTGGATACCAAAAGGACAGTCAGTTACCACTGCATCGACCTCGATCTCCGGCAGTTTTCTCGCATCCCCCACCTCTACTTCAAAGTTCTTGATGCCGTAAAACTCCAAATTTCTTTTAGCTCCCTCAACCATTTTCGGGTCCGCATCGAATCCGATCACCCTCGCGCCGATGAGTCCAGCCTCAATGAGAATTCCGCCAATGCCGCAAAAAGGATCACAAAGGGTGCCCCCTCTGGGGGTCCTAGCCAAGTTAACCATGCACCTAGCCAAGATCGGAGGTAATGTTGAAGGATGGAAGGCAGCCCTCAGCGAGGGTCTCCTAAGCTTGAGGAACCTTCTTTCGGTTTCGCAGAGCTTTAATCCTACACAGCATTTCCCATCGGTGAGTACCCCCACGAGCTCGGTTTGAGGGGATTCTAAGTCCACCTTTAGGTGAAACTCGGAAAGGAGAACCTCGGCAAGCTTTTTCTCCAGCTCGGTTCTTTTCACCTCGGGGCAGGAATTCTTCACTCTCTCCACTCTGACAGCAAACGTCTTTGTAACATCGAGCAGGTCTGGTAAATCTGAACTAGAAACGGCTTCTAGGACTTCGTCAGCATTGGCCGTGCACAGATGAAGACAAACCTCCCTACACATCCCAAGACGGCTGGCAATTCTGGAGGGCTTTATTTCGGTTTCCAGTACCAAGAGTTGGTCCAGTCTTTCCACAAGTTCGTAGGTTCCTCCCTCCGCTTTTATTGCACCTCTCACCTCTGCCTCCGGGAGAGTGGGATGCTCTCCCGAAAGTAAGAACATCAATCTCATAAGTGTTCAGCTATGGCCGGAGCCACGGTAATCTGACTGTAACGGGATTCGATGGTATCGGTAGAGAGAATTTTACTTATTCCAGCCTTTCTCATCTTCTTTAGGGCATCGCCCACGAAGAGGCCGTGAACACAGCATGCCAAAATCCTTCTTGCCCCTTTAAGCAGTTTACAAGCTTCCACCATCGTCCCTCCGGTGCTTATTATGTCGTCCAAAATCACAACGTCCCTTCCTTTTGCCTCTATCTTTTTTCGCTCAACCTTAACCCTAGTTCCGGTCAACCTCTCCTTCTGGAGATAATCGAACTCCGCGCCGGCGGCCTCCGCTGCCTCCTTCACCCTCTCTACCGAGCCCTCGTCGGGTGAGAGAAAGAGAGGGTTCCTCAACTCTAGTGTCGCGAGATGATTACCCAAGAGCGAAAAACACTTGATCTCCTCAATTTTCCTAAAGTAGGAAAGAGCTTCTTTGGAATGTGCTTCCACCACTAGTACTTTGTCCGCCACTTCCAGCAGCCTCGCAACCGTTTTGATGCTGAGAGCCTCTCCTTCCTTGAACCTTTTGTCTTGTCTGGCGTACGCGAGATAGGGGACTACCGCCGTTAACTTCTTCGCCCCCAAGTCTCTGCAGAGATCTAAGAGAAGCAGGAGCTCAGCTAAATGCTCATTTTGTGGGGGAGAAAGGGATTCAACTACCACCACCTCTTCCCCCTTCAAAGGGGAAGTTATCCTTAGATATATCTCCCCATCGGGAAACCTTCTCACCTCTGGTCTCACGAGTTTCCAGCCTAGCCTCCGGGAAAGCTCGGAGGAAAGCGTGGGAGAAGCAGAACCCGAAACCAACACCGGCATCATAGAGTTAGGCGAAAGTATTTTATGTGGAGACTCCTCCGACCTGACGCCGTAAAGGCCCTCCAAGACCCGAAAGTAAAATCCTCGCTTGGAAGATACGTAAAGGTAGTTCACGATGAGTTACCGGCAAGGTTTCAAGTCTGCAAAAGGATAAGGGTGAGGGTAGATCTAAATACCAAAACGGAAGAACTTTGGAGAAAACACGAGGAGGGATTGGCCGAATTTTATAAGCTTCTGAGTGAAATCGACAGAGGAAAAATAAAATTAGAAAATCTGGATGTCCCGGAGGTCTCCCTCCTAGATTTGAAAATCGAACTTTCCGACCGAATTCTAGAATCTTGTCATCTTTGTGAACATCGATGCGGAATCAACAGGCTCGCGGGGGAGAAAGGATTCTGTGGAGTGGGTAAAACCCCTAGAGTCGCGTCAGAGTTCATGCACATGGGGGAGGAAGCCCCGCTCGTGCCCTCCTACACCATCTTTTTCGCCGGCTGCACCTTTCGTTGCCAGTTCTGTCAGAACTGGGACATCTCGCAAGACCCTGAGGCAGGTGTGGAAATGAATGCGAAAGAGTTGGCAAGACTTGTTGAAAGCGCAAAAAAGGAAGAGGCCAGAAACGTGAACTGGGTGGGGGGAAATCCAGATCCAAACTTGCCAACCATCCTCGAGGCGCTTAGAGAATGCGAGGCAAACATAAGCTCGGTCTGGAACTCGAACATGTACTACAGCTTGGAGGCTGCCAAGCTCCTAGCCGGGACCCAAGATATTTACCTGACGGACTTCAAGTGGTTCGATAACAGGTGCGCCCAGAAGTACTCCAAGGTCGAGAGGTATCTTGAGATAGTATCCAGAAACCACCTGCTCGCTTACAAGGACGCCGAGCTCATCATAAGGCACTTGGTTATGCCCGGACACCTCGAGTGCTGCACGCACCCGATACTGAAATGGATTGCCGAGAACTTAGGGAAAAACGTCAGGGTAAACGTGATGGATCAGTACCGGCCCTGCTACCTTGCCGACAGGTTCCCAGAGATAAACCGACCCCTTACGGCGGAGGAGTATCAGCAGGCGGTCAGGTTCGCTGAGGAGGCGGGGCTCCAGAACTTGGAATAGCTCTAGCCAATCATTCTTGGCAAGGTATGCAGTCCTCACCAATGTAGACAGAAGGCTTAACGAACAGAGCAAGAGATTTTGGCTTTTCGCTTTTTGGATCTGCTGACTTTGTCCTGCAAACCTCCAGCGTGTTCCTTGCCTTTTGGGTTCCCAAGCTGAAGATGTGCTCCACGAGATGAGGGAGTCGTTCAAATCGAGACTGCGATTAAACACGAGGAAATCCAGTAATTTGAATGAGAAAAGTGGCAATCGATAGAAACAAAAAAATGGCCCTCAAAACTTTTGTAACTGAGATACGAAGACGATTTGGCCCAAAAATACTGGGCTTATACCTCTTCGGTAGTACTGCAAAGGGTACGGCTGTTCGTGGAAGTGATATCGACGTGCTTGTGGTTTATACCGGACTCAGAGAAAAAGAACTTCTCGACGCCATAAGTGAAATAAGCTTCGAGATAGCTCTGTCTACGGGAGAATCGATAGAGGCCACCCTCATGACGAAAGAAGAGTATGAGAGGGCCCTTGGAAGCTCGCCCTTTTTGTGGGAGGTCCTCACTTTCGGTAGGCCCATCTTCACCAAGCTACGATCCACTCAGTGGAGGCTAAATTTTCAGGGCTACCTTACGTTGGCTGGCGAGTACTTGGGTTACGCTAAGGGGGCTTTAAGGAGAGGAGAAATCCGTCTGGCAATTGATGCCGGGTACAATGCCCTCGAGCTTCTAGTTAAAGCTTTAATCATAAGCACCCAGAACCCCCTTGCCTCCTCACATGGAGGCCCTCGTAACGCAATTTGGCAAGCTTTTCGTGCTAACGGGAGAAATCAGCCCCGAGATGGGAAAGGGACTCAAACTGGCTCTGGAATTGCGAGCCAAAGCTCGCTACAGACCTGAGGCAAAGTTGAGCAAAAGAGATGCGAAGTTCGTAGTCAACCTAGCGGAAAAGGTTTTAGATATCGCTGAAAAAAAAAGACTCACAAAAACATCGAACGTGAAACGGATGTACCAACGGTGAATGGCCTGACGATAAATTTCCTCAATTTGAGCTCTCCTAGCTTCATTGGCGCCCATCGTTGTCCGTTTTATAATCGTCAGGATATCCTGTCCGCGTTGATGTCCGCTCGCTAACTCAATCCCCCTCCAAGAAATCGACCGAAGAGAAGTGAGCAGGACATGGGTTTCGCTGAGGAGGCGGGGCTTGGGATGATAAAGAAGGGAAGTTTATCAAAAATCGATCAAACTATAAATCCCATTCTGAAAAATCGATTAAACAAAAAATCGAGTTTCGGCCTCAATTTTATTACATTAAAATAGCAGATATATTTAAACATTGCTAGATAAATGTAATAATGAACGAAAAAGAGCTGAGGGCGCTTCTCGCGTTGAGAGATGGCCCTCGGTCTATGAGGGAGATTGCCGTCTCACTTCATCTAAGCTACTCGAGGGCTGCCACTATTGTGAGAAACCTCATTAAGAACGAATACTGCAAGAGGGAGGAAGGAAAGATTTCCCTGTCCAGAAATGCGAAGACGATGCTGTTCAACTCCCTTTCAGAAAAATATAACCCCATCCAGTTGCTAGGGGGAGCCCGCGAGAAAGTGTTGTTGGCCCTCCTTACCGGCCCCCTTGAAATACACGAACTTCACCGTAGGACAGGTCTAGCCCAATCCACCCTCTACCAAGCACTCAGGATTCTTTCCTCGCTTGGGGCGGTGAGGAAGGAGGAGCAGAAGTATTCACTAGCCGACGATTCCGATTTGAAGTCCTTCCTCCAGTTGCTGAGGATCGAAAAGACGATGAGAGACGTGGAGCCATACGCAACGGTGTTATACTCAGACGGGTTCAGGCTGAAAAGGGTTCCGGCCGGCCTGCGGGCAAAGGGGAGCCTCACAGCCTTCTCGCTCTTCCCAAGGTACGGGGTGAACTACGCCTCCCCACACAATTACTACCTTGAGCCGCCCAAGGAGATAACCGCCGAGGAGGTTCTTGTCCACGCCCTCGTCTGCTCGGAAACCAAGAGCGAAAGAACTCTTTGCGCCGTTTTCTATCTCAAAAACTTAAGCATCTTGGACCGACGAAAGTTGAGGGAACTCGCCAGGGCGTTCGGGATTCTTCCCCTTTTAGCCGAGATGGAGAGTTACGTGGACGGCCACCCGACAGAAAGCTTCCTTCCACCGAACGAACTTGCTGAGAAGGCAAAACTTTACGGCGTCGAGGTGAGAACCGCTCCCGGTATGCAAATCATAGAGGCCCTGAAGCAAATCGGGGGAAGACTTAAGAAAGAGATCCACGCGTACCTCTTCGGTGGCGCCAACATGCTCCTGAGGGGGCTCAAGGGATCGACCAAAGATCTCGACCTCGTTGTGGAAAGGAAGGACGATTTCCTAGAGATTAGGGGGAAGCTAATCGAGCTGGGGTACAGAGAGCTTGGGGAAGAGGAGCTAACGCCCAACGATAGAAGAGTAAACCCGAGCGGAATTTTCGTTTCGGAAGGATGGAGAATAGACCTTTTCACAGAGAAAATCTGTGGTGCCCTAACCCTTTCGGAGGGGATGAAGAAGAGGTCCGAGGAAAGGAGGTTCGGAAGGCTCGTTCTCCACTTGCTCGATCTCGGGGACGTCTTCCTCCTGAAGTCCATCACCGACAGGGAGGGGGACTTAGAAGACATGCATCTCATTCTCTCAAGGGGTGGCGTGAGGGACTGGGAAGAGATTTGGCAGGACTACCTTGAGCAGGAGAAAAAGGTTAAGCAGCACCTATGCTTCATGATTCTCGACAGCCTAGACATACTCAAGGAAAAATTTGGCGAGACGGTCCCCATTTACCGGAAGGTTCTCAGGCATTGCACGGATGTCGGCATCCTAAAGGCGATCTCGTATGGGAAAAGGGAGGTAAAAGAAATCAGAGAGTTGATCAACTGTCCGGAGTCTACCCTGAGAAACAGAATCGAGGCCTTGGCGAAGGAGGGCAGAATTCTCAAGCATAAAAGCGGCAAAGGAATCTTGCTTTCACTCACTCCAAGCGGGCGAGAACTGCTTTTCGAACAGCATTGACGTGCCCGTCACTTCAGAAGAAGGCTCGCGGCTCATCAGATTTTGGTCTTTCCCTTAACATGTATCTCTCTAGATGGGTATAGGTATCGACCAGCAACAACCAAGGATGGTTCCGGATAGTTATTGTCGTCACTATCAATTGCATTAATGGAAGAACTCGAACACATCGTTTACTGCGAGAGGGTTGGGAAGCCCGTCCTCATAACCGTTCATAAGTCAGGTGACATCGTTTCCCTATGCTGCCACCATGAGGAGGGCGGGAGGGACTGCCAACACCGAGCAGAGCCGGGTGTGCCCTGTACAGAAAATTCGGTGACAGGGGTAACCCCGTGGTTGAAGACCTTTCCAAGGTTCTGGGTAGGAGAACCGAATGCGTCTTGGAGGCTTCCAAGGCCTTGGCAGAAAGCGGGGTGCCATTCGTAGGAAGGGATGCCGTGAACATATACTGCCCAGGCGTGGTTGAGGAGACCCTCCGGACAGATTTTTTCATCAGGAGCGTTGATAGAAATCTCGCCTGGAAAGTCCTGTCTAAATCCGGATTCAGGCTCGAGCCCATTGATTCCACATGTTGGCGGCAACCAAGGGAGGGAGGATTGAGCTCCATTATGGGAGACCACCCGGGAAACCGGAGTACGTGGATGAAGAGACCATCGCCAGGGCGGTGAAAGTGAAGCTCGTAGATCTTTATGTAAGCCTACAGCCCTTAGAGGAACTGGTCGCGTACAAGGCAGACAGATTCACAGAGAGGGACTCGTCAGACCTCAGGAGGCTCCTCAGAGAGTGTGGGGATAGAATGGATTTGAAATATCTCACTGAGGTGGCGAAGAAGAGGGGCCTGTCCCTAGAGAAGCTTTTAATCACTGAAAACCGGGTAATGCTAAAAGAACCGTAAGGCGAAAAGATACCGAAATCAACCGAAACCACATTATATCAATCTAGCAACAAAACATAACCAATTGTAACAATTGTTGATGGGGATTTGTATCTGTTCCTCTTTCAAGAACTGGCGGTCTCGTGTAAACAGACCGTCCAAATTTGCTACCTACCTACAAAAGTCTAGGGGAAGATTTCACTTCGACAGATACTTTTTCGATAGGATGATGCCTATCGCGACGAGAACCGCCGAGAAGACCGCCAAGTAAGCCAGGTCAAATATCAGCTTGCCCACATCCGTCTCATATACCAAAAGTTGTCTGAGAGCGTCGATGGCGTAGGTGAGAGGATTCACCTTTGCGACGGCTGCCAACCATGAGGGCATGAGAGAGGTGGGATAGAAGGCATTGCTGGCGAACATCAGGGGCATGTTCACCAAATTCACGATGGCCATGGGTCTCTCCCAGTGGGTGGAGCGGATGGCCACGAGAGCGAAGAGGGAGGAGAACCCCAGACAGAGGAGGAAGACCACCAAAAAGACGCCCAGCAGGGATAGAATGGAGAAGGTGGGGCCGAACTTTATCCCCAGCGCCCAGCCCACCCCCAGCACGATTACGGCCTGAGCCATGGCCCTGAGGGAGGAGGAGAGAAGTTTAGAGACGATGATAACCCCCCTCGAGACGGGGGTGCTGAGAATTTTGTTCAGAAACCCCAACCTCCTGTCCCACACCAGCGACATCCCTCCGAAGGTGGCGGTGAAGAACGCAAGGAAGCCAAGCATGCCCACACCCATGAAGGAGAAGTAGTCACTGGTTCCTAGGGTCTGCTTCATGGCCTGCTCCACCAGTTGAGGGGGAATGTTTGGATTGGAGGTGAAGATGGCCCCTAGGTTCATGGCCTTCCCGAAAAGAAGCAGCCAGAGAATGGGTTGGATGATGGTGATGAAGAAAAGCATCGGGTCCTTGTACCACTTCTTGAGCTCGCGATTGGTCAGGGCACCAAGACCGTGAAGCCTCATGCCCTTGCCCTCCTCAGAACGAGCCTCTGCCTGCGAATCTCCTCCGACGACGTCTCTGTGTCCCTCATGCTACGGCCAGTGTAGCTCAGATAAACCTCATCGAGCGTCGGGCGAGTCAGGGAGAGACTCAGAACCCTCTGCCCCCTCGCCCGCAGAGCCTCTATAATCCTCGGCGCTGCTGTCTCCCCGTCCTTGGCCCTCACGAGATAGGAATCGTTCACCTTCCGAACCTCCAGAACTCCCTCCAGCTCGGAGAGAATGGATGTGGGGTCTGCGGTTGAGTCTACCCTCACCGTTACCACATCCCCTCCCAGCCCTCTTTTGAGCTCCTCGGGTGAGCCTACCGTCAGTATCTTCCCGTGATCTATGATGGCCACCCTGTCGCAGAGGGTATCGGCCTCCTCTAAGTAGTGAGTAGTGAGGAAGATGGTCATATCCGACTCGCTCTTCAGCCTCTTGATGTATTCCCAGATGGAGAACCTCGTCTGCACATCAAGGCCTAGCGTTGGCTCATCCAGAAAGAGGAGCTTGGGTCGATTGACAAGACCACAGGCCAGCTCCAGCCTCCTCCTCATTCCCCCGGAGTAGGTTTCCACCTTCTTGTCCTTGAAGGGAAGGAGATCCACAAGCCCCAACAGTTCAATCGCCCTCTTCTTGGAGATTTCCCTAGGAATGCCGTAAAGGTCGGCGCAGAGGAGGACGTTCTCATAGCCGGTCAAATCCTCATCGGCTGTGTACTCCTGCGGGACTACCCCGATGCTTTCCCTCACCTTGTTCGCCTCCGAAACTATGTCATAACCCATCACTTCCGCCCTGCCTTCGGTGGGCTTCAGCACTGTGGTCAGCATGTTAATGGTGGTGGTCTTGCCCGCACCGTTTGGACCGAG
>Ga0080004_1167394_pt1 | contig 21803 bp, 21 predicted proteins | sample WasSprMetagenome_FD_69207 | JGI IMG/M metagenome (GOLD analysis project Ga0080004, IMG submission 69207) | Sulfidic aquatic microbial communities from Washburn Spring, Yellowstone National Park, USA - WS (SPADES assembly) (version 2) | ecosystem: Environmental > Aquatic > Thermal springs > Hot...
AAAAAGAAGAAGGCCTGGGAAAGCTTTAAATCCAGAAAGCGAGAAAAATTACTGATGGTTCAAATCAGACCAAAATGGGATTGAAAGAGTATTATCCCCTCGAGGGCCTTGCTCATCTGCTGCGCGTTCAAATCAGACCAAAATGGGATTGAAAGTTACACGATAGCCTTATTCAGCCTTGCAGCCGCGCTATAGTTCAAATCAGACCAAAATGGGATTGAAAGGCGATAACTAAGAGGGTTTCGAACGGCGAGAATCCGAGCAGGTTCAAATCAGACCAAAATGGGATTGAAAGATAACAGCGTCTTCGTAGCTGAGAACCTTTGTTCCGGATTGTTCAAATCAGACCAAAATGGGATTGAAAGTCCTCTCTATCTTCTCATCCTCTATACCGAACTTCTTGTTCAAATCAGACCAAAATGGGATTGAAAGTTTAATCGCCCCCTCATTCAAGCGACTATTCAAGCAGTTCAAATCAGACCAAAATGGGATTGAAAGGATCTCATACCCCTCCTCACAAAAATAAACCAGATCAGTTCAAATCAGACCAAAATGGGATTGAAAGTGATAATATTTTCTTTACTATGCTAGCCGTTATACTGCGTTCAAATCAGACCAAAATGGGATTGAAAGGCCAGCGCATGCTGTGCTCTCTATCCAACCGCATTCTTATGTTCAAATCAGACCAAAATGGGATTGAAAGCATAAATGATTATTTTGAGATTTGTAGACCAAGCGGAGTTCAAATCAGACCAAAATGGGATTGAAAGCAAGGAGGGGGATCTTGTAGAAATTTACTTTGACGACGTTCAAATCAGACCAAAATGGGATTGAAAGTTTCAATTTCCTCACACAACTCCCTATGAGCCCAATTAGTTCAAATCAGACCAAAATGGGATTGAAAGTTTATGAGTATCGTCAGGCTGTCCCAAATAGAATGGGTACTGTACGTTCAAATCAGACCAAAATGGGATTGAAAGTACTTTTATGTACTCAGACTTTGGGCTTATGGGCATGTTCAAATCAGACCAAAATGGGATTGAAAGAACTACTGGATGCAGGAGGAAGAATTCAGAAAAATAGTGGTTCAAATCAGACCAAAATGGGATTGAAAGACATCTATGGGAACCCAAAATCTCACGATATACTTCACGTTCAAATCAGACCAAAATGGGATTGAAAGTGGAGAGAGTCGCCAACAAGTGTGGTGGAAGAGCAAGTTCAAATCAGACCAAAATGGGATTGAAAGACTCTCATCGGAGAAACTTGTACATTGAACTAGAGCCAGGTTCAAATCAGACCAAAATGGGATTGAAAGTATTGGATCGAACCGAACACTTGCAACACCAATACAAGTTCAAATCAGACCAAAATGGGATTGAAAGCCTCTAAAATGTCCTCCTAAAATGTTTATTGATCTAGAGTTCAAATCAGACCAAAATGGGATTGAAAGCCGCAACCTTCAGCTCCACTTTCTTCCTATAACCCATCGTTCAAATCAGACCAAAATGGGATTGAAAGCCTTCTTCAGCGAGGGTTTCTTTGATGAAGAGGTAAAGTTCAAATCAGACCAAAATGGGATTGAAAGACAGGGGGGTCGCGATCGGTTTATCGACTATACAGGATAAAGGTTCAAATCAGACCAAAATGGGATTGAAAGTTTTTCCGCTCTTATTGTTTGCGTTTTTGCAATTTGCGCTTTTACGCCAATCGTGTTCAAATCAGACCAAAATGGGATTGAAAGATGATTTTCACGAGCAATAGATACCTTCCGAAAGATGAGTTCAAATCAGACCAAAATGGGATTGAAAGTGATAAAGGCTTCGTCTAAGTCCTGCGGCCTGTTCGTTGTCCCGTTCAAATCAGACCAAAATGGGATTGAAAGCTACTTAGCGTAGGGTACAAGCTTTGCATTGCACAGATTGTTCAAATCAGACCAAAATGGGATTGAAAGTCTTTCCCTCCTCTCCCTGTGGGCCTCGTGAATGGGGTTCAAATCAGACCAAAATGGGATTGAAAGTTTGTTAAAACATACAAATCGGCTAGAGAAGTTCAAATTTTTTCAGCAGGACAAGAGCTATTGGAATGGTGATTTTTTCAGGATTTCTTTTTCGCATACTGGGATTATTGAAATGAGGCAAGATATTTTTGCCTTCTTTTCCTTATATCCTCCTCGAAGGACTCTCTGTGGACTTTCAGTATTTTTCGAACTTCAGCTCATCAACAATCTCGGATGCAGAACCCGACTCGGGAGGTTTGACAACTCTGTCGACGCATAACGAGTACGTAGAAGAGGTTTTTTTCTACTACGAACTTTTCACCCGAACTTGAAGCCATGTATATTTTTTCAAGCTTTCCGGAAGCTTTCTGGAAGCTCAATGTAAACTCTGACCTTTACTTTCTTCTCGTTCAGCTTTATAGTCTCTGGATGCTTGGCCACTGCATATAGCTTTTTCAGAGCCACGAAGTTCTTCAGGAATCTCTTGCGAGTTTTCTCATTTCTTATAATTCTTTCGTAAGCGGCCACAGTCAATCTGGAAATTTCCTCCGAAGAGAGCTTTGTCCAGATTTCTTCAGAATCTTTTCTATAACGTTTTTGTAAAAGTTTAAGATAAAAACTAAATTAAAATGTTAAAAATTTAATTGTAAAAATTTAATACATATATGTATTTTAGCTTAATGAATTTTAAGCTGAAAGGTTTTAAAACTTAGACAATATTAGTTGTGTGGAGAGTCAAAACTACCAATGGAAAAGTTTACTAGTAAAATTTAAACAAAATCCCGCCCCCCGCATATTCCAAACAATATTTTGAAATGCTTTTTACCATAAAAAGGAAAAAACCCAGAGCCTAGGCAGTTGGATACAGAAGTAAAAAAATCGCAATATCTTGCAAAAGCTCAAACTTCAAACGTTACGTTTTCAAGCTCTTCAAGCTCCGAAAGCATTTTCTCGAGCTCTTCTAGGTCTTTCTGGATATCTTCAATTCCCAGATCGCTCCCGGTACTCTGTTCAGCCGGAGTTTGCGCGGGAGTTGGAGTCGGCTTTGAAGGTGTTGTGGCCGGCGTTACAGGCGCCTTTCCGCCTTCAGGTGAGGAACAGCCAAGAAAAAGCAGTGATAGGGTTATTAAAAAAATGCTGAAGCGCTTCATCGATCAACACCCGAAGCTTATAGATTCTCCTTTGCTCAAAGTCCCATTTACAAACTTCTGGTTTACGCATTGCTTGAATACATAACTCGCGCTCCCATCATTTAAGGTAAGGGTTCCGTTTCCATGTGCCACTATCTTGAAAGTACCATTGCCATTAACATTTACATTTCCCCTTACAACGAGGGCCTCAATCCTTTCAGCCGCTCCTTTTGACTCGCTTTTGGCAGTTGCCTCAACATAATCGAACGTTCCATTTCCCTTTATAAGCGCCGTCATGTTTCCGGTAAGGGTGAAGTTTCCATTAACATTTGCCATAAGGATTCCGTCGCTGGGCTTGGGCTTGTACTCCCTAGCAAGTCTCTTCGCTTCATTAAAAGCATTCATCACCTTCTTATTCAGCTCCGCAATGTCCTTCGGTGTAACAGTACCTCCGGCCATCTTTTCCCTGACACTTTGCAACGTTGAATTTGCTTCGTTGATGGCATTTCTCAACTGCGTAGCATCCAGCCCATAGCCCTCAAAGCGGTCAGCAATTTCATCGAGTTTTCGAAGGACATTATCAATATGCGAGACATAATTTTCATACGCTATCATTCTCATCTCTTTAGAAATTCCCAGCCATATTTCCCTGCTCTCTCTCATTGCATTTCTGAGTTCATCGTAGTCTTTTGCACTCCCTATTCTGGCCTTGATTTCATTTATCCTGTTCTCCACATTGTTTATTCTCTCCTGTATCCTTAGCTTTGATTCCTGACCGATGTTTGATTCCTCAACCCTCGCTCGAAGTCTCTCCATCCATCTATCGCAATTCTGCAACCATGTCGTCATCATCTCCCTACGCTCCTGGAACATTTTTTCCCTGATTTCATCTCCCTTCCCGGCACCAAATGCCTTTCCTACTCCCGGTTTTTCATCCGGACTTGCCGCGATTGCCGGAACCGTTGCGAGTAGCGCTAATGCAACTACAAGCAGCACCCACCTCATCCCCATCACCAAGTTCAATTGCATTTTGTTAAATATATAGAAACTTTCCAACTTCAATGCTTTAAAGCTTTACCATGCTTTATTAAGCTTCACAAAGCTTTCGAATATTTCTTCTTTAAAATTCTCCAAGGATTTTAACGTTATTTTTTCTTTTTTCTACTGGGAATTTGAAACTACAACTCCATGGATAATCCTTGCAAGCTCAACTGCAGCATCGCCCAATCTTTGAGAGGGCCTCGATATTATGTCCGCATCGATGACAAAAACTCTTCCATTCTTCACGGCTTCAACGTTTTTCAGCAAAGGATCGCTTATAACCCATTTGTATACCACATCTTCACCCTTGCCCATCCCGGTTCCGCTGCTGACGACTATCAACTCAGGATTTGCGGAAATTATGTCTTCAACGCTTACAGCTCTCCAGCCGTCGAATGCAAACGCGTTTTCCCCTCCCGCAACCTGGATCAACTCGTCTATAAATGTGTTTCTCCCGCTCACAAAAATTGGATCGTGCCATAAGATGTGCGCAACTTTAACCCTCTTTTTTCCAGAAACAGCATTTTTTACAGCCTCTATTTTTCTTTTCATATTCTCCACAACTTCCGATGCTTCCCGATCGTGACCTGTTAGCTTTCCAATCTTAACTATGCTTTCCATAACATCGGATAGATTCTTTGGATTGAATGCCACAACTTTCAGTCCGAAAGACCTCATCGTCTCTATCGTCTGAAGCCCATTGCCATAGGCTCCAACAACGAGATCCGGCTTCAGCGCCATAACCCGCTCGATGTTGACAGTAGAATACCCACCAACAGTTTTCAGCTTTCCCTCTTTTTTAAGCTCGAGGACCTCCGGGGGGTAATTGCAGTAGTCGGTAACCCCCACAACCTGCTCACCAGCACCTATTGCGAAGAGTATTTCCGTGTTGCTTGGAGCAAGAGAGACTATCCTTTTCGGAATTCCCTCAACCTTGACCGTATAATTTGTATCATCGACTACATATGCCTTATCCGGCAAATTTTCAGAAACGCAAAAGGATAAGAAAACAAACAGGAATATTAAAACTGCCTTCTTCATCTCCTCACAGCCCTCAAAGCAATGACAAATGCAATTGCCAGTAATGCCGCAAAGATCCCAAATCCAGGCGTTCTTTCAACCGGAGTCTTGGATGTTATGTTTGCTGGAGTTTCTGTTTTTTCTGGAGTCGGTTGAACAGTCGGAGTTTCCAGAGGAGCCGGAGTTGTTTTTTCTATCTGGATTTCTTTGACTTCCAAAACTTTTACAGGTTTTATCGGGAAGGGTTTACCCAGCAGCGATATTACCGCGCAGACAGTCATATATCCGGGATTTTCATCGCTGTAACTGGTATACCTGAAGTATCCCTGTTCTGTCTGCAAAGAAAGCAGATGATCGACAACGCTCGAGTTGTTTGCCCTCCATTCCATCGGATTTATCCCAACGGCAACCAAAGCCTGAATTGTCCAAGCATCGCTTGCAGCATTGCTCGCAGAGCTTCCGAAATATCTCATTCCTCCGTCATCATTCTGGCCCGTTTTGAGGTATTCAACGGCCCTCTTAATCACCTCAGAGTTTCTTGGCTCTTTTGCAGCCACAAGGGCTTGAATTGCAGCTGCAGTATCATCAAAATCGCTCTGCTCACCCGGTGCCCAGGGGAAACCTCCATCCGGATTCTGCTGAGCCTTTAGCCATTCAGCAGACTTGCTAACGTTCTCTCCTACTGCCGAAAGTGCTATTATCCCCCAGATCGTTGTGTAAACGAAGTCTCCTATCTGCCCGTTCTCCCTCATTCTCCCCTTCAGCTTAGCAACTAGATCGATTCCCGAAAAATTCCTCGGATCCTCTCCTGCCGCGTATAGGGCAAGAATTGTTCTTGCATAGTCGGCCGTACCCATTCTATCAATTTCTTCAGGAAGCTTTTCTCTGATGTAGTCCAGCGGATTTTTGCCCTCTTTAGTCCAGCTTCTCGGATCTTGGCCTGCTGCAGCAATTGCCATGATGGCCCATGAAGTCTTTGCGATGCTTTCCTCCTCACCCGGATTTGCAAAACCTCCGCTGCTTCTCTGCAGACCCTTCAGATATTGCAAGGCTTTAACTATCCTCGAATCCCCTTCCTTCAGCGGGAAGTTCTTCCAATCCTTTGCTACGGCTATATAGCTGAAAGAATCGATGAAAACCTTGAATGTGAGATTTTCATCCTTCCCTATGAGCTCAGCTTTCAGCTTCACCCAGCTGCCGTTGTACTTGTAAAAATCCACTTCTCCCCAGGATTTCGGAATCTCGAAAAACAGTTCGGCCTGAACGCTATCGTTTACCCGGATTTCAAAGCATTCGTAGATATCCGCATAGATTATTTCTGGAACACCCGCTTTCCGAATTTTAACCTCAAGCGGCTGAGTAGCTTTGAATTCTATCCTCTTTAAAGTTCCCAGATTCGTTTCTATCAAAATTCCGCGAAGTTCAAGCCATTCCACTTCCTTTTTCTTTTCTCCCACTTTCAGTGTTCTTGAAACAGAATTCGATGCACCGTTGTTATCCCAAACGGTCAGATTAACCCTATAGAACCCGGCTTTTTTGTAAGCATGCTTCACAACTTCTCCAGATGCAATTTCGCCATCGCCAAACTCCCACAAATAGTCGGTTATGAATCCATCGGGATCGAAGGATTTAGAAGCGTTAAATACAATTTCCTCGCCTTCAACAGGATTCTCCGGATAAAAGTCGAAGTCCGCTATGGGCTTCATGTTCTCTTCCCATTTGAGCTGCACGGAAATTCCGTAGTCTGTTCCAATGTAAATCCTAACTATGAACTGCGAGGTTTCAGGTGTATCGCTCATTCCCCTAGAGAAGTACCATGTCACAACGTCTCCCGGCTTTATTCTGTAGTTCTGTGCAGCAGTTCCGGGAAGCGGATCCTTCGGATAGTTCACCCAGTACATCCATCCAGACGTTTTTCCAGCATAGCCTGAGCAGATGCCCTTTATGCAGTCAACAAAAAGACCCCAGTCCGTTGCCTTCAGGCTGTACGAGAAACCTTTTATCCTTGATGCCATCTCCATAGCCCCTAATGCTGTTCTCCATTCGATGCTGTAGCTTTTTCCGTCGACCACTTTTTCAAAGCTCCCGGAAGGAAGCAACTGGATTCCAGTAGTTGTGCCGGTAACTGTCCTCTGAGGCTGAGGACACAGTGAAACGTTCACGACCTTTTCCTCGATTTCGTTTCCGGAAATCGCGGTGATCCTCAAATATCCCTCGACCTGCGGTCTGAAAACGACTTCCTTTCCCTCGGCAAAAATCGGCGTTCCGTCATTTATTCTAATTACGAAAATTGATTGCTTTTCCACGGAAATACTGAATTCCTCTCCAACGCATTTTCCAACAACTTGCAGCTGGAGAGCTGAAACTGGAATTGAAATAAGGGAAAGGAATATCAAAATCTTCAGGACCTTCATCAGCTCACCCTACAAATTCTGGGCTTAGAAATTGCTATGAAATTGTTTGGATACTCATCTAGCCTGTAAACCGCTGCATAAAGAGTGTAATTTCCCGCTTCATTTCTCTGCGGGATATGTATCAGAACGGGAACGCTAAACTCGCCGCCTTTGCTGAGATAAAAAGTTGATATCCCGGCAACATAATCTCCTTTTTCGTTAATGCCGCTGACAACTGCTAGGAACCAGTTTTCCTCGGCTGCTGTTACATTAACGTAAGCTGTAGCATTTCCTCCCCTTGCTCCATTTGAAACTACGAAATCATTGATTCCCAGAGGTGTAACATTCGCTGTTATCTTCAGAATAACCGTCGAATTTTCAGGCCCGTGGATATTGGGATATGTGGAGCATCCGTAGCAGTAATAGATCGTTTCACCATCCTGCAAAAGATATGAGCTGGCAGAGGCTTCAAGTGGAGCTGTCGAATTCCAGATAGACCACCACCATAACCAATCAGGGCTTGGCTCGAAACCCATTATGGAATTGACAAAAGCAGAATTGTCATACCAGCTGACATTCACGCTAAAGACGATTTCGGCGTCTTCTAGCCGATATCTCGATGCCTCGTAAAGTGCAGCAAGCGCTGACGTCCCGCTGATTTTTCTCCCATCCAAGGTTATATTTCCAGGGGAAAGCGTAACTTTGAACTCCATCGTTCCAGTTGAGTTGAAGCAGTAAACATAGCCGCTATCAGCTCCGATAAACAGTTTTCCCTCAGCAATGAAGGGGGATGACATTATGTTGTAGTATTTACCTTCAGGGGGTTTCAAGGTGTAATGCCAGAGTTCTTTGCCATTCCTGACAGCATAGATTGTACCTTCCGGAACGTTCGTTGCAAAGTAAACAACACCATTTGCAAAGGCCGGTGAGGAGTCTATTTTCCCATTCGCTTCAAAAGTCCATTCAACTCCAAGCGTTGTCTTGTTTATCGCGTAAAGTTTTCCATCTTTGGAGCCAATATAGATGAAATCTCCAATCGCAGCGCTAGAAAGGGATCCATTGAAATCCATTGTTTTAACAACCCCTCTTTCTGTAACGTTTACAAAATAAAGCTTATTTTCTGTTGCAAAGATCAGAAGGTCGTTGTAAAGCGTAGGGGTATTCATTATCTTGGAGTCAACGCTTATATTGAAGATTTCATTAAGGTTTTCATTAACGCAGAAAATGGCATTTCCGCTCCTGTTTCCAGCAAAGCATATCAAGCCATTGCCGACAACAGGGGAAGTATAGGGTTTTATTTCTCCTCCCGTGGTAAATTTGTTGAGAATATTTCCATCAATCGAAATTTTCCAGAGAGTTCCATTCGAGTGTGTTAAAACGTAAATGCTCCCATTGTAGACAACTGGAGAAGAGGCTACACCGTACCACGATTCCTGCGTATCGAGCAGAATTTCTTTAACTTCGGAAGTTGTTAGGTTTACTATGTAAAGGTAACCCAAATAACCCCCTTTTCCTAACTTCATTCCACCGACTATAACCTTGTCCTCATAAACGAATGGCGTTGATGCCCCCTGGATGTTGCTGAAATTCTTCAAAATTTCTCCGTTACTCGCATTCAAAACATACAATCCCGGTTTCCATTCGCTCCAGCCATACCAATTTGTCACGAAAATTTTTCCATTGCTATACACTGGCTGCGCCCCCACGAGCCCGCTTATATAAGTCTTCCACTCGAGTTTTGGGATTACCTGTCCATCGATGCTCGATGAAAAGTTCCCAAGATGCGATACATCTCCTTGGAAAGCGTTCGCACTGGCTAAAGATGCCAGTGAAAGAAGTAGTAGGTATGCGATTGCGAGCTTCATGAAGGAAAAGAAGACTCATGAATTAAAAATTTTTTGGTTTGAAATCAAGATTTTTTTATTTTCATAGTAAAGTTTATTTGACTCATGCTTCATGTTACTTGTGAAATTTGTAAAAACCGCTGTGCTGCTGCTCGCATGCGCGATCTCACTGATTCTAGGCATATCTTTCGGCCCAGCGGGATTTATTGACTTTAAGGATCCCCTAATGCAAACAGTTGTCCTCGACTACAGGCTGCCGAGAGTTCTTCTAGCGATGCTGGTCGGAGCATCGCTGGCATCTGCTGGATGCGCAATGCAGGCATTCTTCCGCAATCCCCTTGCCGACCCATACATTCTGGGTGTTTCCAGCGCAGCCAGTGTTGGTGCTGCACTCGTTATCTCCCTAGGAATAGGAAGCACGTGGAACATCGTAATTTCAGCCTTCATAACCTCATTGATCGTCTCCTTCACTGTCTACAGACTCGGAAGGCATGGAGAAAGTTATGCGGTGCTTCTGGCCGGAATTGCAGTTTCTTCATTTCTTTCCGGGCTTACCGCAATAATTATATACTTCTCGCAACAAAGCGCTCATGAAATCATCTTCTGGATAATGGGCAGTTTTTCAAGGGCCGTATGGCAGAAGATATGGCTTATAATAATCCCATTTTTCATAGGAATTATCTATCTGCTGCTCAATTCCTGGAACCTAAATGCAATCCTGCTGGGCGAAGAGCATGCAAGATCGGTTGGGATAAATGTTGAGAGGTTCAGAAAAGAGCTTATTGCCGTAACATCGCTTTTAACATCTGCAACCGTTGCCGTCTGCGGGATTATAGGTTTTGTTGGAATAATCGTTCCTCACACAATGAGGCTGATTTTCGGCGAGGCCCATCAAAAACTGCTGCCCTCCGCGATTCTGTTCGGCGCCACATTGATGCCTCTGGTAGATCTGCTTGCAAGAACATGCACAAGCGGGGAAATCCCTGTTGGGGCCATGACCGCGATCCTCGGTTCACCCTTCTTCCTTTACATACTGAAACGCGGGCTATGAGACTTGAAATAAGGGATCTTGGAGTCGAACTGAGGAGTAGGGAGATACTGAAAAACGTTACGTTCAAACTCGAGGAAGGAGAGATTCTGTCCATTCTGGGCCCGAACGGAAGCGGAAAATCAACCTTGCTTAGGACAATTTTCGGGATTCTAAAACCTCTGAAGGGCGTTGTTCTATTCGACGGGAAAAGACTCGAATTCGATGATATTGTAAAAATCGCAGCCTATCTTCCACAGGAAATACCGCAGACGAGGTTGAGGGTTATAGACATTGTTTTGCTCGGCAGAACACCGCATCTCAGCGGAATAAGGAGGGCCAAAAAGGAGGATTACGAAATAGCTTTGAATGCACTGAATGAGGTGGGACTTCGGGGATTTGAGGAAAGGATATTCGATGAGCTGAGCGGCGGAGAAAAACAGAAGGTGATGCTAGCAAGGCTTTTTGCGCAGGAACCTAGAGTAATGCTCCTAGATGAACCAACTGCACATCTGGATCTTTCATCCCAGATAGAGGTAATGAGGTTGATCAAGCGGCGAGTTGAAAACGGCTGCTCAGCAATAATAGCCATGCATGACATAAATCTGGCGGCGACGTTTTCCGACAAGATTTTGATGCTCAAAAACGGGGAAGTCCATCGCGCGGGGAAGGCTGAAGACGTCATAACCCCTGAATCCGTCAGAGAAGTTTACGGTGTTGACGTGGCTGTCAGGAAGATTGGAAAATCCGTTATAGTGATTCCGGTCGCAAAGAGTTCGAAAAACGGTATTCGCGTTCATGTAATCTGCGGTGGCGGAAGCGGGGCGGAAATAATACAGACACTCGTGGAGGCCGGATACAGAGTTTCCGCCGGAGTTCTCAATGTCCTCGACAGCGACTGGGAAATTGCAACCGAGCTCGGATGCGAGGTAGTTTCAGAAGCTCCCTTCAGCGATATAAGCGATGAGAACCATGAAAAAAACCTGAAAATGGTTGAAGAAGCTGACTTTGTCATTCTGGCAAATCTGAGCATTGGAAGGGGAAACTTGAAAAATCTAATTGCCGCAAATCTAGCGGCAAAGCTCGGAAAGCTGATTGTAGTCGAAAGGAGTGAAATTAGGAGTAGGAATTTCGCAGGAGAGATGGCCGAAAAAATCTATTCAGAAATCAGTTCGAAGTCCATAATTGTAAAAAACGAAAGCGAAATTCTAAATGCAATCCGAGATCTTGCCGGCAGGCTACCTAAAGGGCGAGGTTTTGTAAATTAATGCGGGGGGAGGGATTCGAACCCTCGAACCCCTACGGGAGTGGACCCTGAATCCACCGCCTTTGTCCACTCGGCAACCCCCGCTAAAAGCAAAGTGTATCTTAAGGTTATCAGCTTTTCGCTTCTTAAGGCTCAAATTGCTTCAAGAGAAAGATGTTCCAGATTCAAATTATACCCGGCCAAATGTTGGAAATGGATTTGAAAGCTGCTTGGGCGATTTATTTAAATATAGATCAAAAATTTTGTTTGATGAAAAGAAAGGGTTCGAGATTTGAAAGGGAATTAATTGAGGAACTGTGGGAAAACGGTTTTGCAGCTGTCAGGGTAGCCGGTAGCGGGGCTTCACATTTTCCTTGTCCGGACATTGTTGCAGGAGATGGATCTGCTTTCTTCGCATTCGAAGTAAAAATGAGAAAGAATCTGCCACTTTATTTATCCTCTGAAGAAATAAAAAAGCTCCAAGAATTTTCAAAGGCATTTGGGGCAAGCGGATACATAGCGCTAAAACTTCCAAGGGAGAAGTGGAGGTTTTTCAGAATTGAAGACCTAAAAAAGACGCCCAAGGGGTTCAGGATCGATGAGGATGTTTACGCGATGGGAAAAGATTTCCATGACCTTAAGGGAATTATTCAGACCCGTCTACCTTATCACGATCAGAAGGGTTTCTACGGCAGCCGCAACGAATAGCATTGGAACCACGATTTTGAAGAATTTTATAACCGAGACCTTTATTTTCTTTCCCAGACCCTTTCTATCCTTTATGAGCGAGATTCCGAGCTGTACACCGTAGCTGCAGGCGAGTATAACTGCCGGTATTTCCAGTATTCCGTGGGGAAGCAGCAAAAAAACAAATTTCAAAATTCCCATTTCTTCCCCCAGAAATTTCGCAAAGAAACCGATTATGAGCCCGTTTAAGAAAATGAAGAGGACAGGCACTATTCCAAAAAATACTCCCAGAATCATGGCAAAAAACGACTTTATCGAATTGTTTAAGAATATTATAAGGAATATTTCCAGTGGGGAGATGTCTCTGGAAACAAATGTCCTGAAAAATTCTCTCAGGTCTTCCATTTCCTTCTTTGCCAAATCAGGATATGCTTCTGCCAAAAAGTATCCCAAGTAACAGGAGCCAAGAAAAAGGATTGAAAGGAGAGCAAAGATCAGCTTCAGCGTGGGCTGCCCCGCTTTTAAAGGCGAGGCTTCCGACGTTAAGGAAGGCTTCACGCCTTTCTCCTCATCTGCCGGTTCAAAAGCCAAGCTCTCCATCCCATGCCTCTCGTTAAGGCAGCTATATTTGTTGTAAACAAGCCCGCATTTCGGGGCATTTGAACTCCCTGTTCCATTTATTTAAGCTTTTTCATCCCCGCCCTGAAGGGCGAGGTTTTCGGTTATAAAGCATTTTTGCCCTCAAGGTTAAAAAACTTTTTAATCCGTGATCTATTTGAGACATGTTCAGGCTGATTCTTCTGATTGCAATAGCAATGCTCCTGTTCGGCATATACAATTCATTTTCCCTTCCGGCGAAAATAGAGAGCTACAGAATAGTGTTCCTCCATGTTCCCTCCGCAATCGCCTCATACCTCGCCTTTACAGTTTCCTTCATCTATTCAATATCCTTCCTCAGGAATAGCAGTCCGAAGAGCGATGAAATTGCAAGCAGATCGGCAAAGTTCGGATTCATTATGGCAATAGTTGCATTCATAAGCGGGGCAATATGGGCTAAAGAAACCTGGGGAGCCTATTTTACATGGTACGAGATCAGGGAAGTCATTGTCCTGCTCATGCTCTTCATATATGCCGTCTATTTCTCACTGAGAAACCTCGTTGAAGAAGAGGCAAGAATTTCCGCGATTTACCTCATAATCGCGTATATTACTGTTCCCCTCAGCTACATTTCCGGATTTTTCTCCCCACTCCATCCCAGGCCATTCGAGGCTGAATTCTCACCCGAATGGAGGCTGAATTTGATTCTAATGATTATATCCTTTGCCCTAATCTACGCATCCTACATGCTCAAAGAAACTAGGAGGATAAACCAAAAAGCTCATAAAACTTAAAAACATCTTTTCTTGAGGGCTCGTGGCCTAGCACGGATATGGCGGCAGCCTCCTAAGCTGCAGGTCGCGGGTTCAAATCCCGCCGAGCCCGCTAAAAACTCTTATTTCATGCTCGCAGTCCCAGCAAATTTAAGGTTCTTATCTAAATCTTGAACAAATTAGAGGGCCGAAGAAAATTAGGAGGGCGTTGAAATTACAGAAAAGAAATTTTATTACTTAAGGAAAATTTTATTTATACCGCCCCCTTTCTTTCACCATGAAGATAATTCAGAACGTTATCGAAGAGGCCGAAGAAGGGGATAAACTGCTGATAACTTTTCCGGATCTTTACAGCTTCTACACAGTTTGCTCGTGGCTTAACCAGAACTTTGGAGACTTTTTTTGGATTCTATGGACAGATGCAGCTGTTGAGAGGATAAATCATCTCGGAAAAAAATACGGTTTCCCAAAACATGGGGAGGCCGTTTTGATCGCATCGGAAAAGGATTGCTTTCCCCTAAAAATACTGGAAAAGCTTAAAATTGAGGAAATAAACAGATTGAAAAGTTTTTTGCCTGAAAACAGACTGATTCTTTCCTTTGGTATGAACTTCCTATCATTCTACGGAATAGATACATCGAAGGCGATAGAGTCGCTTATAGAAATCGACAGGGGAATTCTCATCAACGCCGTGATCGGAAAAATCCCCGAAGGCCTAACAGCCTTTCACGACGTTCAGATAGATATAATAAAGAGTGAGGACTCCTTTATCGCGTACCACAATTATGTTGCCAAGCTCACATTTTCGATGAAGGGGGGTGTTACGATCGTTAGCGACAGCCTCGAAATGCGTTGAACTTTTTAATTCTGAGATGATTCTAAAAATGTGGACTTACTCCAGCAGATAAAACAGCTCGAGGAGGAAATAAAAAGGACTCCATACAACAAGGCAACAGAACATCACGTCGGAAGACTGAAAGCGAAGCTTGCAAGGCTAAAGGAGGAGCTTGAAAAGGAGAGAAGGAAAAGTGCAAGGCAGACGATTTCCATAAAAAAAGAGGGGGATGCAACCGTTGCCCTAGTAGGCTTCCCATCTGTCGGGAAGTCTAGCCTTCTAAACGCTTTAACAAATGCAAAAAGCGAGGTTGGAGATTACGATTTCACGACAAAGAAGCCAGTTCCCGGAATAATGGAATACAAACACGCAACTATACAGATCATCGATATGCCGGGAATCGTTGAGGGTGCAGCTAGCGGAAAAGGGAGGGGGAGAGAAGTCCTTTCAGCCGTTAGAATTGCCGATCTCATAGTTATAGTTGCAGACGTTTTCAAACTGGATTCAATAGAAATTGTAAAAAGGGAACTCTATGAAGCGGGGATAAGGCTCGACCAGAAACCGCCGGATGTTGTGATAAGGAGAAAGGACCGGGGAGGGGTAAAGATAAGTTCAACCGTACCACTGGGCCTCGATGAGAGGACAATTGCCGAAATTCTGAAGGAATACAAGATTCACAATGCAGACGTGCTCATAAGAGAGAACATAACGATGGAGAGGCTGATCGATGCCCTAAACGGGAACTGCGTTTACATTCCCTCGATAACCGTGGTGAACAAGATAGATATCATGGATGTTGACGTTAACGCAATAAAGGTATCCGCAACAAGGGGGATAAACCTGGATCTGCTCAAGGAAGAAATTTACAGAAAACTGAGGTTCATAAAGGTTTATCTAAAACCGCCCGGTGAAAAAATGAGCGAAAAACCAATGATTCTGAGGGAGGGGGCAAGAATCGAGGATGTGTGCAGGAAGATACACAACGACTTCGTTGAAAATTTCAAGTACGCGAGGGTGTGGGGAAGATCTGTAAAGCATGAGGGGCAGAGAGTTGGACTGGACCACGTGCTGAGCGACGGAGATGTTGTATCGATCTACACATAGCAAATTTTCGGCAGAATTGAACGGTTTCGGATAAACCGATAAAAGTTATATTGTCCAAAGCAATTCTTTGAAGATGGTGGTATTATGAGGAAGATAGATGAGAGGGAATTCCTTCAGGTAATAAACAGCGACAAACTGGTCGTCGTGGATTTCTATGCAGACTGGTGCATGCCCTGCAGGTTCCTCAGCCCTCTGCTGGAAAAGCTATCTAAGGAATACAAAGACGTTGAATTCTACAAGATAAACGTTGATGAAAATCAGGAACTGGCCTTTGAATACGGAATTTCAAGCATACCAACAGTGCTTTTCTTCAGAAGGGGGAGGGTAGTAGGCGGATTTGTAGGGGCTATGCCGGAAAACATGATAAGGGAGGAACTGGAAAGAGCACTGGGGATATGATTTCGGTTAGCCACCCCTTTAAAGGTGAAGCTTCCGGCTTTAAGGCTTCACTCTTCTTTTATTCCAGTTCAAAAGCCAATTTCCTACCTTGCCAAAGCATTGCTATGCTAATCCTTCCCTCGGCTTGGGCAAATCCTAAGCTTTCCTCCCCGAAAAGATGATGGGGGATCTTCTTGATCGCGGTATTAGGCTGCAAGGGTTGCGGAACATGCAGCAGGGTCTGCCCCGTTCCAAATGCGATAGTGAGAAATGGAGGAAAGGTTTTAAGGATAAATGAGGAGGTGTGCAAGAAATGCTACGACTGCGTGAGGGCATGTCCATACGGGGCATTGATAGTTATGGACTGAAAGCGATGGAGTTGGTAAAAAGATACAGCGAAAAAGGGATAATTCCAAAGGAGGAACTGGATGAAGAAACCATGATAATACTCGAAGATTTAAAACTTGCCTTGCCAATAAAATCCGAAAAAGATTCCCTTGCCTGGATTTCAAGGCAGTTCGGGGAGGACATGGAGATACCGTACATTGTGAGGTTCTTCTTCAGATTCATGGACTGGAAAAAGGCAATAGTAGAATATTTCAGGGAAATAGGCGAGGAAAAGGCCGAGGAATTCGTGGAAATATTTGAGGAAATAAAAGATAGGGCAAAGAACTTGCTAATCTGCGCGGAGGACCTTGTTGACATAGCCATGAAGCACGGAAAAGAACCGGGAGCTTTGATTTCGGAGCTAAAGGGTTCGGGGCTGATAAGTCCAACCGTTGGATGCGGGGCCTTCGGAAAAGCAAGGGCACCGCTCTACGAGCTCAACAAGTTCTTTGTGATCATCTCGCAAAGTTCTTAATATTCGAGGACTAATGCAGCTGTGCTGATCGCGGTTTCCGTTTACGGTGAGGACAGGATAGGAATAGTGCATGCCGTTTCAAAGGTCCTTGCCAGCTGCAATGCAAACATAGTGGATATAGAGCAGACAGTTCTGCAGGGAATTTTTGCGATGTTCATAGTTGCCGAAGCGGAAAACATTGAATGCGTTGAAAAGAACCTGAAAGAAGTTGAAAGATCCCTGAATCTGAAAATAAGCCTCAATCCCTTCGAAAGAAAGGAGGGGAAAAAGAAGAATCTTTTCGTCGTAAGCGTAATAGGAAAGGACAGAGTCGGGATAGTGAGGGATATTACCGCGATTTTCCTTAAACACGGAATAAACATTGAGAGGACAAGCTTAATGGCAAGGGACAAGCTCATAATGATAGAATTCGTAGTTGACATCGGAGATTCCGATCTTCAGAGCCTTAGAAGGGAGCTGCTGAAGGAGGGAGAAAGGCTAGGTCTCGATATCGTCGTTCAGGATTACGAAACGGCAATGAAAGAGAAAAGGCTTGTCGTCTTCGATCTAGATTCAACCCTCATCGAGACAGAGATAATCGACGAGCTCGCCAAAGAGGCGGGAGTAGAGAAGGAAGTGCAGGAGTTAACGAGAAAAGCAATGAACGGCGAGTTCAGCTTCAGAGAGGCTCTAGAGCAGAGGATTAAGCTGCTAAAAGGTCTTCCGGTTGAAGTCCTTGAAAGGATATACTCCAAGATCGAATTCACCGAGGGGGCTAGAGAGCTGATTTCCGCGCTTAAGAGGGCAGGATACAAGGTTGCACTGGTAAGCGGGAGCTTTACGTATTTCACGAACAGAATAAAGGAAGAGCTTGGACTCGACTACGCGTTTGGCAACGAGCTCGAAATAGTCGATGGAAAGCTCACTGGCAGGATAAAGGGAAGGATAATAGATGCCCAGGAAAAGGCCAAAATAATAGAGGAGATAGCCAAAAGGGAAGGAATAAGCATGGACAAAGTTGTTGCCGTGGGCGATGGGGCGAATGACAAGATAATGATCGAAAAAGCCGGGCTTGGAATTGCCTTCAACGCAAAACAGGTTCTTAAGGAAATAGCAGATGGAAGCATTTCCAAGGAAAATCTTATAGGACTTGCAGGAATACTGAAGCTGCCTTCAGAATTCAGGAGAAGGCTCGAATGAAGTTAAACTTCGTTCTCGCTGTTTACACAGCAACACTCCTTGTCAAAATTTTCGCCTATCTACTTTCCGGGCTTCTGGTGATTCTTGCAGATGTGATGCATTCACTTGCGGACATAGCACTCCTGCTAATTCTGATAGCAGCCTCGCATGTATCGAAAAAGGATGCAGATGAGAGGCATCCATTCGGCCATGGCCTAATAAAGAACCTCGCCTCCCTAGTTGTTTCTGTGGCCTTCATAACGCTGATTTCCTTCGAACTGGCAAAAGAGGGGATAGAGAGGATTTTAAACCCCGCAAACTACGAAAATGTTGAAACGGCCCTTTTTGCAGAACTTCTGGTTCTAATTCTGCTCCTCCTCGCCCTACCGGTTTTGAGAAAAGAGGGCGGGATCCTGAACAGAACGGCGCTTATGGAAACGGTTAACGATTCCCTTTCAACTCTCGCCGCGATAGTAGGAATAACGGCCGTTATGGCCGGCTACAAAGCTTTTGACGGTATATCCGCAATTTTCGTCGCAATTCTGATAGCATTCAACTCTTTCAGGTTGTTTAAGGAGAACGCAACATTCCTTCTCGGCCTTTCGCCGCCTTCGGAATTTTATTCAAAGATCGAAAAATCCGTGATGGAAGTCAGAGGGGTTGATGGTGTGCACAACTTGCTGGCGGTTTATACTGCGGAGAACGAGATACACCTTGACCTGCATGTCACAATAGACGGGAGAATGAGGGTTGAAGATGCGGAAAAGATTTCCGGTGAAATTGCAAGAAAGCTCAGATCGGAATTCCCCGAAATAAAGCACGTTTCCATTCATTTCTGCCCATATTTGAAAAAGGGTGAATTGCAGAAATGATCAATCCGGATCCAAGCCGATGTTCAGAGATTCGCTGACCATGAAATCGGTTCCGCTAAAGCTAAGATTGACGTACTTCTCCTCACCTCTGTTTATCGAATTGAATTTCCACCAGTAAACACTCCCGCTTGAGCCGTTGCTGTTATAGTCACCGCTGAAGGTTACAGATACTCCGTAGGGCTTGATCCAGTACACAGTCACATTCCTCGCATTTTCATGGGCCCTAACCTTTATCGTTGCATTCATTCCGTAAAGCGAAATTTCGGCGGAAACGTTTAGCTTCTTCGAGATCCTCGCATTTGGCCCGAATTCTGAGCTGTTGCCTCTGAAGATTGTCATAGCTGTGAGAATCGAGCCGCTGTCCACACCCTTTCCAGCAACATTGATGTATCCGCTGAAGTATCCGCTGCTGTTTGCATTTAGGCTTCCAAGGTATATCCATCCCTCTCCATAGTATCTGGGAAGCTGCGAGCTGTTGCTCCAGTTGTTTCCGATAAGACTGTCTCCATTTGTTGAATTCCTGACCAAGTAAATTCGATGCTTGCATTTGCAAAATTCGAGCTACCTCCAATGCTCTCATTTCCGATAAAGCCCTCAACATAAAGCTGATCTCCGTCCAGCTCGGAAATCGTGATAACAGGATAATCCACACCGCAGTTGGCCATGCTGCAGTTCAGCACTCCGTCGTTCAGAGTTACGTTGTCCCCGCGATGCGCAATTTCCAGATTATCTGCATTCACCAGATCTATTCCGAGCTTTGTGTTGTTGTATATCGAGTTCCTCGTTATAGTGACGTTGAAAACGTCCTTGTTGTAGCGCACAACAGCAATTCCATGGCCGAAGTTATCCCTTATCAGGCTGTAGGCAACTAAGCTGTCGTTCGCATGTATCCTTATTCCAGCAGTTTCGCTTATGCTACCAGTTTCATTTCCAAAGGCGTTTGCCTCCACGGAACAGTTAAGAATCCTTATCCCTTTATCCCCATACCAGCTCTCTATCCCTGCGCTGCAGCCTTTGCCGAAACGCATCTTTCGATTGTTACATTCGATGCGGAATTTTCCATGTCTATGTTGTCGCCCCCAGCGAAAGTAAGGGCATTTCTGAAGGCGATCACATTCTCAGCCCTTCCTGCTTTGACACTGCTATTGTAGAAAAGCAATCCGTAGCGCTCTGCAAAGGCGACGATCGAGTTTAGGACAGTGGTGTTGTTTCCTTCAATCCAAAGATTTGCCCCTCCAGTTCTGTTCAGCCCGCTGGATTTCGGATCTGTTCCATTCGCCCTTAAGCCGGCGAAAACATTCTCGATCGTTAGGTTTTCTGCATAGCTTCGCAGAACTCCCGGGTACTGGTCGTAATTGCTTCCGAAGATCGAAATATTCCGGATTTCGGAATTCGAAGCTGAAGAGCTAAGATTAAACACGGGATTCAGATTTGATCCGTATATCTCAACCTCTGGCTTTGGAATTGCGTAAAGCATCGCCTCATCTTCGATGAAAGGAATTCCATCAAGGCCGACGCCTATGAGGATGCTTTCCCGCGAATTGAGGCTCTTAAGGTCTTTCGTTTCGTAATCATAGATTATGTAGTCTTGGTTGCTATCATTGACGCTCATATCCGCCCTAAGCAAGGTTCCGTTTATTTCGACGGGATCCGAAATGTCTAAGCTTCCAAGGCTTGTGTTCAGCGGTATGAACCACCAAGAGCCTCCAGAATCGTAAGCATTTGCGGGAACGCCCATCACGAAGTAACTCCTCTGCTTCCCGCTGATCGCGTTTGAGTTGAGCGCGAACTGCCTGAAGCAACCCTGGCAGGATCTAGGATTGGCTACATCGTCGTCAGCATCCCTTGTATTTGTGACCACGCTGAAGTTGAAGCCGAAATAGAGGGTTTCACTGTTGTAGCTCGAACAGTTTATCGTGATGAAATGCTCGCTTTGCCTGTAAAATTTGCTCCGCTGTAGCTCACGTTGTCGCTGAACTCGCTTCTTCCTCCAAAAATGGAATTAGCTGCAAATAATTGCTCTCGTTCGTCTGGTAAGTCTGCTCCGCCCATACGTGGCCGATGCTGTAGCCTGAATTGTAGTTCAGGCTTGCATTTGCTGCGTTTATGCTCCTTGAGTTTACAACAACGAAGTAAGTCCTCGTTATGTCCTTCACGGCTCTGAAGCTGAAGTTACCGTTTGAATCCGTCAAGTTTCTTCTTACAATTCTGTCTCCGCTGTCTAGGAATTCTGTTTCGGTTAATGTCTCAACTAAAAGAACTTCCGCGCCGCTTATCGGCATATCTTCGCCATCGTTTCTCCCCAGCGGGAATAGATCATGAAAGACTCTGCCTTTTATGTTGAAAACAATCGGTGGTGGTTTGAAGTAAAGCCCTCGCTGAGGTTTCACTGCAATTCTAAAGTGATTTCCGTATTCATAGTCTTGTCCTGCAGTTGAAAGCTGTGTTGCGTTTATCTCCCAGACTCCGAATCGCCAGAATAAGAAGTTATATCAGATGAAAGCAGCCGGAGTTGAGATCCTCACAGCGGACGAGATTGCCGAAATTCCATCGAAAAGTTTATGAAAATATGCTTGATTTTTAAAGCATGGTATTGCTCGTCGCTTTGGACGCAAAATCAGACAGAAGCGAGAGAGTCATAGCTTTTTCAATATCCGAAGCGAAACTCAGAAAGGAAAAAATAATTTTCATTCACTCGCTTTACGGAGGAGATAAAACGAGTCCAAAGGAGATAGAGGAGGGGGAGAGACTTCTTAAATGGGCGGAAGAGGTTGCGAAAAAGGAGGGAATCGAATTCGAAACAAAGCTCCTTGTCAGGGGAAAGCAGCCCGCAGAGG
>Ga0080004_1114420_pt1 | contig 21801 bp, 27 predicted proteins | sample WasSprMetagenome_FD_69207 | JGI IMG/M metagenome (GOLD analysis project Ga0080004, IMG submission 69207) | Sulfidic aquatic microbial communities from Washburn Spring, Yellowstone National Park, USA - WS (SPADES assembly) (version 2) | ecosystem: Environmental > Aquatic > Thermal springs > Hot...
GTTACACTAGCATTTTACGGTGAAATGCCAATAATACCATTGATAATTGGGCAGATCGTAAGCAAGAACATTATAGGGTTCATAGATAACCCATGGTTCGTATGGTATAAGAGGATGCTGAGGAAAACTTAATAAAATCAACAATAAACCTCCCATACGGTAAAAATACATTTATTAATTGACCCCCTCAATATCATTTATTGATTTGACTTGAGTTTCGAGGAAGCTGAAATTTTAAAGGAACGTGCAGAATCCTTCCTAAGGAATGCTGAAGAATTATTCCTTAAAGGAGTTTATGATCTCGCAGCCTTCAACATAGAGCAGTATTGTCAATTGATTGTGAAGTATAAGTTGCTTATGAAAACTGGAACATACCCAAGGACACACTCATTGATTAAGCTCTTAAGATTATTATCGAATATTTCAGGTGGATTGGATATGTTATTTGAGGGTAGAAACATTGTAATGTTAACGAAAATTGAGGATGCATATATTGGAGCTAGATATCTAGCTAGAAGATATGAGAAGGGGGAGGTTGAGGAAATGCTGAAATTCGTGTTGGAGGTGTTCAAGAATGTCATTGAAAGAATCTGACAAACTCATAAAGATATGCTATGAATACTTCAAGAAGATGGGGAATTATATGGAGATAGCTGGGAAGGTTAAGGATATGGTTTTAAGGTATTGGCCGAAGGCTGAAGTATACCTCTTTGGATCCACAGTTAGGGGGGAGTATACTGCCTTAAGCGACATAGACATATTAATAGTCTTAGATGATAAACCTAGCAGAGAGGAGGAGTATATGGTTAAAGCTGAAGTTTATAGGATGGTGGATGCTCCAATAGAGTTGCATGTGGCATCGAAAGTGGAATTTGAGGGATGGTATAAAAAGTTCATTGGGGGAGACATAGTAAAGATTTAACCACACCGTATAAGCAGAATTGTTTACTCCTTTGCGTAAATAATTAATTTCCATAATTGTTTAATAGTTTATGGGTTTCCGCTTTGAAGCTTAGATTTAATGGTAATATTGTTTATGATTTGGATTTATATAATAGGCATGGTGTTTTCAATGATAGATTTGATGCTGGAATCAAACTTTCAAATGCATGTAGAGAAGTTTTTGACCATGTGGATTATGTATTTGCAATTCCAATGGGCGGAGTTCCAATTGGTGTTGAAATTGCTAAAGCTTTGAATGCTGAATTTGATCTGCTTATATGTAGGAAGCTTCTAATTCCATGGAATAGGGAAGCTGGGTTTGGAGCTGTAGATCCAGATGGAAATGTTTATGTTGATTTGGAATTTGCCATGGAGCTTGGATTAACGGAATCTGATGTGGATTCAGCCATCAAAGAACAATTGAATGAAATTGAGAAGAGGAATGTTAGGCTTCGAGGTGGCAGACCATACCCAAATCTAGAAGGTAAATCCGTAATTCTAGTTGATGATGGAATTGCAGCCGGATACACCATGAATTCTGCAATCAAATTCTGTAGGAAGAGAGGTGCCAATAAAATTTACATTGCAGTTCCAACAGGCTCCACAAGATCTGTGAAACTGCTATCCCAGTATGTCGATTTAATCTTATGCCTAAACTTGAGGGATGACATATGGTTTGCAGTTGCCGATGCATATAAGTTTTGGAGGGATTTAAATGAAGATGACATTATAAAATTATTGGGGAAGATGTCTTCGGATTGATAGTTATATTTATTAGTCCATGAATTGTAGAATTTTTTGTGGAGTATTATCCAAGAAAAATAGAGGAAAATTTGGATAAGTGGATGAGTAGGAGAGAAGCCATATTGATTAGGGGTCCTAGGCAGAGTGGGAAGACTACTCTACTATTGCATTTGAGGGATAAGTTTGGTGGTGATTACATAACCTTTGAAGATGAGAATATGCTTAGATCCTTTGAGGATAATCCAGAATTATTTGCCAAGAGGTTTATTCGAGGTGAAAGGAATATATTGTTTATTGATGAAGCTCAATATTGCAGTAGTGTTGGTAAGCTTCTGAAATTCCTCTTCGACAACTTCTCCGACAAATTGAAGTTCATCGTTACTGGTTCAGGTTCTTTTGATGTTAAAGTTGAGGTTGGGAGATACCTGGTTGGTAGAGCGGTATGCTTTGAATTGCTACCCCTAAGCTTCGAGGAATTCCTAATTTGGAAAGCTGGGGATATCCATAAAATCTTCACTGATTATAAACGTCAAGTTGAACGCTTAATCCTTGAAGGGGAACCAATAGAATCCAAACCAGTTTTCCAACGTGAATTCAACACCCTACTTGAAGAATACATCCTCTTCGGCGGATTCCCAGCAATAGTCAAGGAGAATGATCGTGAAATTAAAATTGAACTACTCAAGAATCTCGTTAGACTGTATATTGAGAAGGACGTATTCTTCTTCCTAAATGTTAGGGAACTTGAGAAGTTTAGGAATATAATTAGGTATATTGCTATATCCATAGGCTCAATCCTTGAATACTCCTCCATCATGAGGGAATTCCATATGGATTACAGGACAATTGAAAATTACCTATCAATACTCATCAACACATACATAATCTCCCTTATACCACCATTCCACAAGAATTTAATCACAGAGCTCAAGAAGGCTAGGAAAATCTATTTCATTGACACCGGGTTTAGAAACTCCATAATAAACAACTTCCTCCCCCTAAACAATAGAACCGATAAAGGATTCCTAATGGAAAACTTCATACTAAATGAGTTAAGAAGCCTTGGCTTCGAGGTCTATTATTGGAGAACTACTGGTAAAGCTGAAGTTGACTTCATAATCAAAGTGGGTGATGAGGTGATCCCCATTGAAGTTAAGAGTGGCGGATCTATTGGGAGGAGTTTAATCAGCTTCATAAAATCCTACAAGCCTAGGAACGCTCTAATCTTCACTGAGGGGTCATTTAAATCTGAAGAAATTTATGGCACCAAAATATTCCACATCCCCTACTTCTACATTTAAATATACCCTAAACATTAATTCGAAGCCAGTTTCACCTTAACCTTAACTCCATCCTCAACTCTACTTAAAATATCCAAACCACTTATAACCCTACCAACAACATTCACTGGGCTTGCCGCTATCGGCTTTTCATCTACACTTATTGGTGTTGGTCCGAAGAATATGCATAGGCATCTCCCATCAGGCCAGTATGCTATGTCTCCAATGGAAACCTCCCTCTTAGCATTCTCCCTCCCCACCGATACTGGCCCCTCAAAGTATACCTCCTTACCCCAAGTTTCAACTGTCGACTCTATTGGTAAACTTCCAATTAATGCTTCAAAGGTTTCTGGATTCAATTCACTATACAATTCACCTTCAACAAAACCCAACCCTTCAAATTCAATTATCAACTTAGCTTTCCCCATACATTTCCACGGTACGTTTATTTATACATTAAAATTAATAATTTATTGTTTTATGGTGATTTTATGATTATTTTTGCTCATGGTGATTGTGATGGTATATGTTCAGCTGCAATAGTCTTACACAAGTTTAGGGATGCAAAGCTATTTTTCACAAGCCCTGCCGGTTTACTAAACGATTTGAAGAGCATATCCAATGAAGATTTAATTATAGTGGACATTGCTATAACATCTAGATTTAAAGATGAAATTTGTGGTGAACTTAAGAGGATCTCCACCAATAATATGGTTATGTATTTCGATCATCACCCACTACCACCAGGTTTAAATGATATGGATATCCCTGTTAACGTGGTTTTTAGAGATGAGTATGCATGTGCATCTGAACTTGTCTTCAGATACTTCATTGGCGACATCCATCATGATATGGGTAGAGTTATGCTTTACGGTTGCATTGGAGATTACCGTGATGACACTGAATTCTCAAAAACTGTTTTGAATTGCTGGGATAAGAGGGAATTATACCTTGATGCTGGAATCCTAGTTGAGGGGGTTGAGGGTGCTGGTAAGAGGAATTACGATTTCAAGAGGGCTTTAGCCTCCAAACTATCAAATAACATTAAACCAAGCTTAAATGATGAATTAGTAAAATATGCTTTAAACGAAGCTAGCAGAAGTGATGAAATGAGGCTCTACGTTAAAAGGAACGTTAAAGTTCATGGTTGCGTATCCTACGTCCTAGATGTACCATGGTCTCTAGGTAAATCAGCAATTTACGCTAGAGTTTACGGTGAAACCATAATTGGCGTTGCTGGTGAAAGTAGAGGGGAATATATTGATATGAGCATTAGATCCATTGGCTTAAAGAATTTAAATGAAATCGTATCAATGGTGGCTGAAAGCTTGGGAGGGGTTGGTGGAGGCCATAGGGATGCTGCCGGTGCAAGAGTTGAGAAATCCAAATTCATGGATTTCATACATGGAATCAATGAGAAGGTTAAGGAGTCAATGAACATTCAACCTAAAAATCACTAATATCATAAGTTTATGGGAATCGTTATGCTTCCGCTGTAGATTTTCATGTAGAATCCAGTGATTATGTAGTTGTAGTTGCTATACCATATTTCAGCGTACGGATTTATGATTACATAAACTGTATAATCAATACGTACATACAATGTCTTTGGTATATAATCGTAAGGGCAATCAATGATGAAACATTGATGTAAAAGATTAGGGGAGGAGTGTACATAAAAGAGGGCAGTAAACAGTTTAATTTCAGCCTCATTACGGTAAGTTGATAAGCTAACTCTTTCAATTGTTACGGCGAATCCCTTTATTAATGGACTATAAGTTCTTTCACTTATCTTCTTGATTACAACGTCTATCTTATCAATATCTTGTGGAGTTAATATGGATTCCCGAATATATGCAATTAATCCAAACTCCGTCTCCCCTAAAAGGGGGTTGCTGTAATGAATTATTGTGCTATTCAACTTAGCACGCTCATACAAACCTAAAGATGCATTGAATGAATCTAACCCGATTGGATTTAGGTGTTGTGGGCATGTGAAATAGTTCCCTAACAGAATAAACGCTAAAATTATTATTGAAAAAATGATTACGTATTTCCTGTTTAGGTATTTCCTCATGATAGTCACCGTATCATGGTGTGACTATAAATGTTATTAGTGGTATTACATATAGTAGTGAGGTTTTCCTAACCCATTTCATTTAAGGGGACACCTCAAAAAACATTATAGGAAAAAGTGATATATATCGACGAATAAAACTGTTTATTACTCTGGTATTATAGTTATTGGAATCATTAAACTCCCGCTATAGACTTTTACATGGAATCCAGTGGTTATGTATTTGAATTCGCTATACCATATCTTAGCATATGGATTTATAATTACATGAACTGCATAGTCAATACGTACATACAACGTTTTTGGAAGATAATCGTACATATGTTTAATATCATAATAAAAATATGTTGAATTATTGAATGAAGATGTCTTAGATTTGGAACCAGTATAGGCGTATATGTGTATGTTTGTATCGTTGAGGTAGTCGAATAACGTAACCCCCTCAATATCTATGGCGAACCCCTTTACCAATGGATTATACGTTTTCTCACTTATCTTCACAACTAAAACGGTTACATGGAGAATTTCTCGTGGATTTGTTATGTGTATTGGCGCATAGAAATATGCAATTAATCCGAAATCCGCCCCCCCAAGAAAACCACTATAATGAACAACCGTACTATTAAATTTGATGCGGCTTTTTTCACACCAAATCAAAGATCTATTGAATGAATCGAATCCAGCTGAAATAATATAATCTGGACATGTGAAAAAATTGTACAACAAAATGATTGCTAAGATTATTATTGAAAAAATGGTTATGTATTTCTTGTTTATGTATAGTAGTGAGGTTTTCCTAACCCATTTCATTTAAGGGGACACCTCAAAAAACATTATAGAAAAACCAATATATATATCGATGAAAGTTTTTATCAAGGAAACGGGTATTTTCATTTCTTTTGTGATGTGGGTGTGTATGTATGGTTTTAACGTTTAAGTTTGGTTCTGTTGATTTGGAGCTTGTGGAGGGTGATATAACTCTCATCGAGGCTGATGCCATAGTTAATGCTGCAAATCCATATCTTGAGCATGGTGGGGGTGTTGCGAGGGCTATTGTTCGTAGAGGTGGAGATATAATTCAAGAAGAGAGTCGTAGGTATGTGAGGGAGCATGGCCCCATACCTGTGGGTGGTGTTGCAGTTACATGTGCAGGTTCCCTTAAGGCAAAGTATGTTATTCATGCTGTTGGCCCAAAATGGAATGTGGATCCACCATCTAAGCTTGATGAAGCAGTAACCAATGCCCTTAGAAAGGCTGATGAACTTAATTTGAAGAGTATAGCTTTCCCAGCCATTAGCACTGGCATTTATGGATATCCATATGATTTAGCGGCTAAGGTTATGGCTGAAGTTTTCCGTAGAGAAATTCCACACTTGAAGTCTTTGAGGAAGATTATTATATGCTTATATGGATCTGAAGCCTACAACATCTTTAAAGAAGTATTTAATAAAGCTTTTAATGTTTAGCTTCACCTTAATAATTGGATTCTATGATTAGTTTTAATCCATTCAGCAACATCCCAGTAGTTCCAACTTCCCAGCAGCTTATTGATATGGCTTTTGGTAGAGCTTCTAAGATATCCATTGAGCTTCCAAGTAAGAGGGATCCACTATTAATGGCTAAGCTTAGGGAGATTAGGCGTATAAGGACTGTTGCATCGATAATTTCGGATAGATTGAAATCCATTGTTAATGGTATGCCCAACCTAGATTCAATACATCCATTCTATAGAGATTTATTCTGTGTAATGTTTGATAGGGATTCATATGTTAAATCTTTGAGGAATGTTTCATGGGCTTCATCCATGATATTAAAATTATCAAAAAAGTATGTACGTGAAATTAGGGGTGCGATGGATCCACGTGAAGCTGCTAAGCTTCGTAGAGCATTTTATGGTAGAGTTTCATCCATAATTGATGATATTGATGGGGATCTCAAATTCCTCAGCAACTTAGTGAAGCTTAGGAGACTTCCATCAATAGACTTCAACATACCCATAATAGTGGTTTGCGGCGCACCAAACGTTGGGAAATCATCCTTCGTTAAATGTGTATCCACAGCTGAACCTGAAATTGCTGAATACCCATTCACAACTAAGAATGTTAGTGTAGGTCACATTATTGGTCCATATGGCGTTAGAGCTCAAATTGTTGATACCCCAGGATTATTGGATAGACCTCTAAATGAGAGGAATAAGATTGAATTGCAAGCTATAGCTGCTTTAAAGAATCTTAAGGGTGGAGTGGTATTCCTAATAGATCCAACTGAGACTTGTGGATACCCCCTAGAATACCAATTGAACGTTTTCAAGAGCGTTAAGGAATTCTTCGCTGACAGGATATTGGTGATTGGGTTGACGAAAATGGATTTAGCTTCAAAAGACCAGATCGACAAAGCCACTAAATTAATCAATTATGATAAGGTTTACGTTTGCAATTCCCTCAACTGTATTGGGACTATGGAGATTGTTGAATATATCTTGAGGAGTATGGGAGCTTAAAGTTAAATCTTAAATTGATATATGGGAATATTCTTTTGAAGAATTACACATTTAATTGTGAATTGCTACTGGGTGGATGGTATGATTGAAGTTGATGGTAGCATGCTTGAAGGTGGTGGGCAGATACTTAGAATGTCTGTGGCTTTATCAGCGGTTTTAGGGGTTCCAGTTAGGGTTTTCAATATAAGGGCTAAGAGGAGTGATCCAGGTTTAAAAGCTCAACATATAACTGCAATTAAGGCTGTGGCAAGCTTGGTGAATGCTGAAGTTGAGGGTTTGAAGCTTGGATCTATGGAGATAAAGTTTAACCCTAAAAGTATTGGTGGTGGAAGCTATAGATTCGATATTGGAACTGCAGGTTCAACTACACTTGTACTTCAAAGCCTACTACCAGCAGCAATGTTCGCTAAATCAAGGGTTAATGTGGAGATTATTGGTGGAACTGATAATCCACTTGCACCACCAGTAGACTACATAATAAACGTATTGAAACCAATACTATCTAAAGCTGGATACAACTTCAACATCCAAGTTTTGAGGAGAGGCTTCTACCCTAGAGGTGGAGGTACTGTTAGAGCTTACATGGAGCCAGTAACAAGTTTAAAACCAATAAAACTTGAAGATCAAGGTTCAATAAAATTGATTAAGGGGATATCATACAGCTCTAGACTCCCAGAACACATTGCAAATAGAATGGCAAACTCCGCATCTAAAATCCTAAAATCCCATGGATTCGAATTACTTGTTTAAGTTGCGTGATGCTGGAGTTAATAAGCTGAGCATTGGAGTTCAATCCTTCAATGATTCCAATCTTAAAATGCTTGGTAGAATACATAATTCCAATGATAATGTTAAGGCTATTGAAAATGCTTTAAAAGTTGATTTCAAACTCGTAAACATTGATATTATGTACTTCCTACCAAACCAAAGCCTCGATGATTGGATTAATGATGTTAAAATGGCAACAGAATTCAATGTTACGCAGATAACCCTATACCCACTATTGATCGTACATTATAGGCCTATGTATAGATTAATGATGAGTGGTAAAATGCCTAAACAGCCTGAGAAGAAGATGTTCAACGTAATGTATGCTGAAGCTATGAGGGTTTTGAGGGAAAGAGGGTTCCTCCCAATAAGATACTACTCATTCAGTAGGACAAGCAAGGAGTACTCCACAGTTGAACGTGAAATGGTTGGACCTTTAATAGCCTTTGGTAGTGGTGGAATGGGTTTCACTGGTGGATGTGAATATGTGAATACATGCTTCCCAGCAGAATACATTAAAACCGTTAATGGTGGTAGATTTCCAATTGCAGGTTTAAGGATGGTTGATGTTAGGGAGAGGGCTATAAGATATGTTCAAGAGAGATTGGGTGCTCTAAAACTATCATTCCAAGACTTCAAAAACACGTTTAACGAAGACTTCCACTCATTAATTGGTAAAACTGGTTTGAAATATAGTTTATACATTGATAGGTTGCTTGGGAACATAAAGATTCATAGTTGGGGGATTGAATTGACTGAGAAGGGTATGTTTGCTAGGAATTGGAGTGGCTGGGCCTTCGTACTATTAGTGCCATGTGGTATTGTGGAGAAGTATCTAGCTGAACCTTGGCCTAAGAATGTTACTGTACCATAAATAATTCAATTTCATAATTGATTTGAAAGATATTTTTCGAATTGCTCTGCGTACTTGTATCCTGTATCTGGAAATATTAGTACGTAGACACCTTCATCTCTCGCTACTTTATTGAATGCGCTGACGACGGCTCCAGCACTTAACCCTATTAAAAGCCCTTCCCTCCTCGCGATGGTTATAGCCCCCTCCACAGCTTCCCTCAAACTGACATCTACGATTCTATCGAATTCAACCCAATGGATCCACTTCATCCCAGTTTCTATTCTACGTATACCTGGAATAACTTCGTTTGGAGCTGGCTGAACTCCTACAATTTCAACAGTCTCTCCATACTTTATTTTTGAAGTATATGGAGATTGCACTCATATGACCTGAAGTCCCTAAACCCCCTATTATATAATCTGGTTTAAGTCCAACACTCATCAATTGCTCATCTAATTCTCTTGCTGTATATTTAAGGTGAACTTTGAAATTTGCATCGTTCTCAAATTGATTTAAATGTGTTGCTCCCTCAACTTTAGCTTTAAAATTAACATCTCCAATAGCTTCAACAGTTAAACTTACTGGCATCCTCACAACTTCTGCACCGAGAACTTCTAGGAATATGTCACTGACTCTTTGTACTGTTTTTGGTATGAAGAGTTTAGCTTTCTTCCTAAACATATTAGCTATGGCTGTTATGGCTATACCCGTATTTGTTGATGTAGCTTCATACAACATATCCCCAATATTCCCCTCTTCAATGGCGGTCATTATCATAGACCATCCAATCCTATCCTTAACACTATTACTGTATGGATTAGCCCCCTCAAGCTTTGCCCACACACTCCTCCTCCCAGAAGAGAGCGATTTCAATCTAACAAGTGGTGTTGGCCAATCCTTATACAGCAACTCTAGGGTATCATTATAAACTCTAAGTTTACCACCATAACACTTCCTCCAACCATCCAATTCACTTAAACTCACCTCTATACTTGGAATATCTTCATCCAAATGCACCTCAAAACTTCCATATGCAAGCTTTGGACCCCTCACGCCTGCAATGAGTACATCCTCCAATTTAATCGGCTTAACCTTCACCTTCGATGGATCAACATGTACTACCGGGACAATTTCAGCTGAAAGCAATTTCAAAGCCTCCAACAACTCAAACCCCCTTAGGACGACCATAGTATCCCTGTCAATTACAATAGGCTCCCTTAAAACACCCTCCCTCAATAGCTGACTATACTTAGTTAAGATGACATTCCTTAAATCAACTTTTACAGGTTGCTTCAACTTATCTATACTCAAATAAGTCACTTTATCAGCCATTAAAATCCCTCCACAATACCCGCAATACTACGATAATGGGGGCCTTTTTGGAAACTCAATTTCAAACATTTAATTTGAGAATAATTCTTTGCTATTGTAACTGAATAATTTCCACCCTTAAAATCAATATACGTCCATGTTTCTTCATCTATTTGCAGGGCAGGTTAAATCGCCTACCATGAAAACCCCTCATATAGATATTACAATAGTTATATATTAACTTATCCCCCAATTTTTGAAAATCCTTTAAATAAATATTGTTAAATTTAATGTAAATTTTATTATGGTGGTTTAGTGTGCGTTAGACTTTTAATGTAACTTCTTCGCCTGGCTTTAGAACTATTAATTCAACCTTCACTTTCATTTCATCCAAGTATTTCTTGAATTCCTCTGGGGATCCGGTTATGATTGGGAATGTTTTGTAGTGCATTGGTATAACGTATTTTGGGTTTATCATTTGAGTTGCACATGCTGCTTCCATGGGTCCCATGGTGAAGTGTCCTCCTATGGGTAGCAATGCCACCACTGGTTTGTATAATTCCCCTATCAATTTCATGTCGTATGTTAATCCTGTGTCTCCAGCATGGTAAACGTACTTCCCCTCCTTACCGAATACTGCTCCAGTGGCATTCCCTCTCTCACTTGAATGCTCTGCCACGGTTAATATTACCTTATATCCATCTCCGAGGTTTATGGGTCCACCTATGTTTGCTCCAATAACCCTCTCCTCAGCTCCTATCTCTTTAGCTATGCTGGATGCTATCTCATATATTGCTATCAACTTAGATTTACTATGCTTCTTCATTATTTCAATGGTTTCCCCAATATGGTCGCCATGATCATGTGTAACTATTATGTAGTCTGGAGCTTCCTCCGGAATCCTCTTATCCGGGTTTAATGGATTCTTAATCCATGGATCCACATAGAATATTCTCCCATCTATGTTTACTGAGAATGCTGCATGCCCAAACCATTTAATTCTAATCATAAAGTATTCACCCAAAATGAATTTTGCTCTTCTCAATTTAAAAACATTAATTATTTATGGAGCTTCTTAGCCAGCTCTGCAGTCCTCCTCCCAAGTTCACGGCATTCCCTAAGCTCTCTCTCGCCCGGCTCCTCCACAGCCATGGCTCCATAATGTTTATCTTCAGCTATTCCTTGAATTATCATTCCATGTACCAGCATGGCTTGAATTATTGATAGTAGTGTTGTTTCAGCTCCTGTTCCAATTCCTCCTGAGCTTGTGAAGGCTGCGCCAACCTTCCCCTCAAGTTTCCCATGAATTTCAATTGTTCTTTCTATTAGGTCTTTTATTTTTGCTGACATTTGACCGTAACGTGTTGGTGAGCCGATTATTATTCCATGGGCGTTTAATAGGTCTTCCAGTTTTACTTCTTCAACCCTCTTTACATTTACTTCCACCCCCTCCACTTGTTTTGCCCCCTCGGCTACTGCATATGCCATTCGCTCAGTATTGCCAGTTTTGGAATCGTATATTATTAGGATTTTCACCAATCCAATTCACCCTATAGTAGACTTGTGTTATGGTAAGGTATATGAGCATTTTGTGTGGATAATATTTAATCGTGTTTGGTGTTTGTTATGCCTGTTAAGTTTCATGGTGTAATTACGCCCATGATAACACCGTTTAAGGAGGATTTATCCATTGATGTAGAGGTTGTGAGGTGGCTTGTTAGGTATCAGGTTGAGGGTGGTGTTCATGGGATATTCCCAAATAGCACTACTGGTGAGTTTGTCCATTTGAGTAGGGATGAAAGTGTACTTTTGGTTAAAATTGTTTTGGAGGAGGCTCATGGCTTGGTTAAGGTTATACCTGGAATAAGCTCCAACTCCACTACCCATAGTTTGGAGTTGGGTAAAGTTTTTAGGGATTTTGGTGTGGATGGCGTTATAGTTACTTCACCATTCTTCTTTAAACCCACATATGAAGGTTTGAAGAAACATTTCTCCACAATTGCTGAGAAGCTTGATATCCCCGTCATAGTTTACAATATTCCATCAACCACTGGAATTAATATTCCAATTCAAATGTATCTGGAGCTTGCCTCAGAATATAGTAATATTGTTGGGGCAAAGGTAACTTTTGATAGTTTCACATACCTTAGAAATCTCATAATTGATTTGAAGAGTGTTAGGAGTGATTTCTCAATATTCACTGGTTTAGATGATATGTTCCTACCCGCATTGATGATGGGTGGTGATGGTGGTATAATGGCATTGGCTAATGCAACTCCAAAACTCCATAGGGAGATTTATGATGGTTGGAGGGAGGGTGACTTCCAAAAGGCTTACAATGCATGGAAAACTCTACTTAGAATAGTTAAGGTTTATGATTACACATCATCATTCCCATCTGCAGTTAAGCTTTTAATGAAGCTTATGGGTTCACCAGTTAAACCCTATGTTAGGCCACCGTTAACCATGGAGAAGGGTGAAGTTGAAGATAAAATTAGGAAGATGATTATGGATTTACATTTAACCAGATTCATAGCCCTAGAATGAATCCTTAATCAATTATTACCACATAATTCATTAATTCATAACCATTTTTCGGCGTGTTTTCTGTGGGTATGGATAGTATGAATGGTCTACCACCATAAATCCTCGTGGTGCTCACAGTTATTACCCTGCCATCATGCTCCACATATGGTCCATCCAAAGCTTTCCTCGGCTCATGGCTTCTAACTATGTAATTCACATTTAAAGCTCTACAAACACTCTCACTCACATCCACCCCAAATAGTATTCCAGCCCCCCTAAAGTTTGGATGCTCCCCAAACCCTCCCCATGGATCACTCCACAAAACATCCTCCTCAACTTCAGGTGTTGGGTCCTCAAGATCTTTTAGGCTTCTTATTTTAGATGATATTCCACCATGAACGAATAGTATCCCATCATATATTGCAGCTATTGGCAGTCTACCTATAAACCTCTTTAGGAATGAATTGTAGTAGTTACTCCACCCTCCCCTCTTAACATCCGCTTCAAATATTAGTGTGCATGGTTGGAAGTATGGTTCACCATCCCTATAATCTTCATGATTCCCCTTCAAAGCCACAACCCTATCACCATAATTCTCAATTAAATCATTAACACCCTCAATGACTTCAACGCCCATATCCCCCCTATCAGCATAATCCCCCAAGAATACAATTACATCCCTATCTGGATTGAATAGCTTCACAGCCCCCCTAAATGCCTCATAATCTCCATGTATATCTCCAACAACAATTATCCTACTAGCACCCCTACAATCTATGATTTTAAGTTTCCCAGCCAAATCATTCACCCCATCAGCATACTTTCACACCCAACTAATTGTTGGTGGTGGAGGTTGACTTTCCCTTGCCCTCATGGAGTAGTATAGGAATGTCAATATGGTGACAATGTATGGTTGTACTATTAATGTGAGTATGAAGCCTATCCACCATGGTATTGAGCTGGTTACAAATATTATTACGAAAATTATTAACAATATTGCAAATGTTGTAATCCATCTTCCATGGATGAGTTGTTTACTCCTTTTAAGGGCTTCTATTGGACCCCTCCCCTCAAGCACAACTACATGCATGGTTAATATGAACATTATTCCAAATATTATTCCAGGAATTATTAGGAGTATGAATCCCACTATTAGTATGATTGCAAGTATTATTGCTGATAATATTATGTCTCCAAGTCTACTTACAGTGTAATTTAGTGAGGATTTCAATGTTGGATTCACCCCCTCAATTACATCCCCAGTATATTTAATTGTAATTCCAGCAATTATTAGGCCGACGATGGCAATTATCAGCCACCATAACATTGAAGCTACAATTTCATATATCCCAATATGCAGTTTCATTATGGCATAAGTCCTTTGATGTTGTAATGATATTGGAATGTGTTCACCGATCAATGTTAATAATCCAAGTATTATGTATGGTGGAATTATATTCTTTGCATGTTTAGTGTATAGATCCCACGCTAAACTAAATATCTCCTCTAATCCAAGTTCTCTTGTTGGTTTTATGGATGACATGAAGTCTTCACTTTTATCTTTCAATGGATAAATAGATAAATATTTTCGGCTTCAACCCTCTATATTGTGGTTTAATTGAGGCTCTTCTTGATTAGGCATGGTGAAACTGAGTGGAATGTTAAGGGTGTTTTTAGGGGTAGGGTTGATGTGCCTTTAAGTGATGTTGGTGTTAAGCAAGCTGAAGCTCTTGGCAATTATCTTAGCGAAGTGGATTTCGAGGCTATATATTCAAGTCCATTGAAACGCTCCCTTGACACTGCAATGGCTATTGCAAGGTTTCAGAAGAGGGGGGTTGACGTTATTGCTGATGAACGTTTAATTGATATAAACTATGGTGATTGGGAGGGTAAGCTTGAAGATGAAGTTAAGAAAGCCTATCCAGACCTATACTCAGAGTGGCTTAGAAATCCACATAAAGTCAGATTTCCCAGGGGTGAAAGTTTAAGTGATGTGAGACTTAGACTCCAAAACTTCATCAACCACTTAACATCCACCCATAGGGGTAATGTGGCTGTGGTTTCCCATAGGGTTATATGCAAAGTTCTAATATGCATGCTACTTGGATTGGATGATTCAAAGTTTTGGAATGTGAGGATTGATTGTGGTGGGATAACCATATTCGACTATGATAATGGAGCTTTCACACTGGTTAAACATAATGATACATCATACTTCAGTGGCATGCAAAGCCATAGGTTAAGGGATTTCTAAACTGAATAAATATTTATCCTAATAGTGGATGCTTTTAATGGTGGGTTAAGCTTTGTTTGAGTATGAAGTTAAGTTGAGTCTTGATGGTTTTGACGTGGATTTCTTGAAGAGGAAGCTATGTGATTTGGGGTTTAAGCATATTTCACATCGTTTTGAGGAAGATCATTACATAGACTTTAGAGGTTGCGTCAATTACGTGGAGGATTCAGCTCTTAGGATAAGGATATATAAATCCAGTGATGGTGGAATCAGGTATAAGTTGACGTTTAAGGGTCCGAGGTCTTCAATGGACGTTAAGGTTAGGGAGGAGATTGAAATGGATTTAGCGGATGATAGGTTGCTGGAGATTTTTAGGAAGCTTGGGTTTAGGGATCTTGTTGTTAGGAAGGTTAGGGATGAATATTCGAGGGGTGATTTGAAAGTCTGCATTGATGATGTTGAAGGTCTCGGAGTATTCATGGAAGTTGAAGTTTTAAATCCGGAATCTAAGGAGGCATATATGAATAAGCTAATGGAATTATTGAGTTCATTAAATTTATCCAATCGCCCCCTAATAGTTAAAACGTATTTGGAGCTCCTACTTCAACGTGGAATTTGACAATTCATTTTTAACTTCTCACCCTCTTTATTGCTCTTGATAAGCTGAATGGTATTGCTGCCAGCATGGCTAAGGCTTGTGTCATGAAGGATTTCGCTATGGCATTGGATAAGTCTGCCAATGTGTATCCACCTAAGCCTTCTGCACCCCCCGATGATATAAGTGCTGATGCCACATCATATGGGATGTATTGAACCATTGATAGTATAGCCACATTGAGGCTTAACAGCATCCCTATGTTTGCTGATACTGCTCTTATGGAGGATGCAACCCCCCTCTTCCCTGCAGGTACACTTGTCATTATTGAGCTTGTGTTTGGTGAGAGGAATAATCCAGTTCCAAATCCAAACATTACCTCATAAAATATTATCATGTTTACATTGCTGGATGGGTTTATGGTTGATAATCCTAGGAATGCTGTGGCTGATGATATTAACCCAATTACGGTTACTGGTACGTAGCCATACTTATCAGATAATCTACCACCCAAAACCCCACATACTAGGTATGATGCTTCAAATGGGATTAGTAGGAGTCCGGATGATGTGGCTGAGAATCCCCTAACGATTTCAAGGTATAGTACGAGGAGGGTTGAGAAGGATCCGAAGCCTATTGAGTATAGGAGTTGAGCTGTAATTCCACCTGTAAACTGCCATATCTTGAATAGACGTAGATCCAATGCTGGTTGCTGAATTCTAATCTCCCATAAAACGAATATGGCGAGAAATATGAGTGACAATACCAGTAGGATTGATGCCATTTGGATGTATGTAATTCCTGATGTGAACATGGTTAAGGATAGTAGAATGCTTATTAGGAATGCTGTGAATAGTGTGAATCCACCCAAATCTATTCTGGGCTTCTCCTCAGGCTTATAAGCCTCCTTTAATGTATGCATCCCCCATAGGTAGAATATGAATCCAATTGGGACGTATATTAGGTATATCCACCTCCACCCCATAACATCAATTATCACGCCACTCAAAGATAATCCTGCAACTGCACCAACCCTCCATGCCACTTGGTTTACCCCAAGCCACGTTGCCAAAGAGTTTCTTGGAACATTATCAGTAAGTATTGTTACGCTTAGAGTCATCAGTAGAGCTCCACCAACCCCCTGAATCATCCTTGCAACTATGAGTACATATGGGTTTGGCGCAAACCCAGCCAAAACGGCTGCACATATGAATATTAGGAAGCCTAAATTGAACAGTCTAACCCTCCCATATAAGTCCGATAGCCTACCAATAATCAGCTGAATTATTGTTGAGCCAAACATGTACCCCTGAATAATCCAAAGCATCATATCCACATCAGCATTAAGTGCACTGGCAATTATTGGCAACCCCACAACAGCCAACCTAGCATTCAAACCAGTTAAAAAGGATGCCAAAGTGGTAACAGAGATCACACTTAAAATCCTCGACCCACCTTCCTCAGCATCACTACACATACCCCTCACCATCCCATCAATGAACATTAATCCCAAGATCTTCAAAGTTATATCCAATCACCTTTAAATAGCTTACCATACAACTATTCATGGTAAACTTAAGTTTCGACTGGAATGGTAATCTTTATATAATCGTTATGATTATATGTCATAACGGTGGTCTAGTTATGATCAATAGAAAGCTCTTCATACTATTTTCAGTCATAGCAGTGTTCGCAATTCTCAGCATATACTACTCCCTCATTTTGCAAGGTAATGCCCCTCCTAGAAGGGTTGTTTTGAGGATTGCCACCACCACTAGTTTAGATGCCACTGGATTGCTTGACGCCATTAAGCATGATTTTGAATCGAGGTATAGTTGGATTAATGTTACTTGGGTTGCTGTGGGTACTGGTCAAGCTGTTGAGATTGGTAAGAGGGGTGATGTGGATTTAATTATAATTCATAATAGGGATCTTGAGAATAACTTTATACTTTCAGGTTATGGTGTTCATGGAGTATCCTTTGCATACAATGATTTCATAATTGTTGGTCCACCTGATGATCCTGCAAATGTATCTAGATCTGCAAGTGTTGTGGAAGCTTTTAGGAGGATTTACTATGCTGGGGTTTATGGTAAAGCTTTATTTATTTCTAGGGGCGACAGGTCTGGGACTCATTTAAAGGAGTTGAGTATATGGAATGCTACTGGTTTAAATCCTTCAGGTATGTCTTGGTATAGGGAGGTTGGTCAGGGTATGTCTCAGACTCTCATGGTTGCAAATGGCTTAAATGCATATACACTTTCAGATAGGTCAACATATATGGCGTTTAAGGATAAGCTGAATCTAAAATTGTTATTTGAGGGTGATCCATCATTGCTAAACATATATAGGGTTATAATTGTGAATCCAAGTAAATTTCCATGGGTTCATTACGATGAAGCATGTCTTTATGTTAAATTCCTAATTTCAAGTGAGGGGCAAAGCTTAATAGAGAATTATAGTAGGGGTGGCGTTAAGCTTTTCCATGCATGTTTCGGTAGACTTAAGGAGCTTGGGATAAATGATCCCTATGAGGAGAGTGAAGTGAATTATTGGAGGGGTAAGCTTTCAAATCCATAATTTTGGTGGCTTCCAATGGAGCTTTCTGAAATCATTCAAATATCCCTCCTCTCTCTAAGGGTCTCCATATCTGCAGTGTTTCTCTCAACGATTATTGGAGTCTTCCTTGGAATATTGATAGCCACATCGAATTTTAGGTTTAGGGGGGTTTTGGTGACTTTGATAAACACGTTCATGGGTACTCCACCTGTATTGCTTGGTTTAATATTGTATTTGGCTTTCTCAAGGGTTGGCCCCCTAGGCTTCCTAGGCTTACTCTTCACACCTGAGGCTATGATAATATCCCAATTCCTCCTCACACTGCCAATAGTTATTGGGCTTACAATTTCAGCTATAGAATCGCTTCCAAGAGATCTCTTAGAGTTCATATCAAGTGTATCCATTAAGGCTTTGTATAAGTTTATCTTCCTAGTTAATGAGGCTAAGATTGGGATTCTGGCTTCCGTTCTTGCAGCTTTGGGGAGGGCTGTATCTGAGGTTGGTGCAGTTATAATTGTTGGTGGTAATATTAGGTATTACACTAGGGTTTTAACTACGGCCATAGTATTCTATACGAGTGCTGGGGATTTTGATTCAGCAATAATTTTAGGCTTAATACTTATAGCGATATACTTTGCCATAAATGTTTCATTATTGTATTTTAGGTTGAAGATGGTTGTTAGGTATGCTTAGGGTTGTTAACATCCATAAGAGGTTTGGAGATTTAGATGTTTTGAGGGGTGTAAGTTTGGAGTTGGAGAGGGGGGAGGTTTTAACTATTATGGGTCCTAATGGTTCTGGTAAGACAACCCTCCTACGCATAATCGCTTTACTTGAGAAGCCTGATTCCGGTTTCATAGAGTTTGAAGGTTCAAATTTGACTTACACTCAGGAATGTATTGATAAATTTAAATCCATATTAGCCTTTGTCCCTCAGAAGCCTCCAATACTAAGTTTCAGTGTATTCAACAACATCTATCTACCATTAAGAGCTGCTGGTTTTGATTCCCATTTGGCACGTGAAGTTTCATGGGATATGCTCAATATATTCGGTTTAAATGTTTATGCCCATAAGAATGCTAATAAGTTATCTACGGGTGAGAGGCAGCTTCTAGCGTTGGCTAGGGCTCTTGCATTAAATCCAAAGGTAATGCTCCTAGATGAGCCTACAGCACATTTGGATGCTAAGCATGCTGTTATGGTGCGCAATTTTTTGAAGGATTATGTTCATCGCAGAAAAATATACCTAATAGTTGTTTCACATTCTGTTGATGAAGCTAAATTCCTTTCAGATAAGCTCATGATACTCGTTTCAGGGGTTGTTAAAGCATTATATAGTGGGGGTTTTGATATTTCGGATGTTGAGAGATGGCTTTAAACATATAAGTTGCATTCATCAATCTTATGTTGTGGATTGTGAGGAGATAGTTAAACGGTTAAGGAGTTTCGGTGAACCTGAATTAAAATTGAATTTAACCATAAAATTTAGAGATGAAGTTTTGGGGGAGAGGGATTTAGAGTGTTTGAGGGCAATTAGAGATTCAGGATCCATACTATCAGCATCCCAAATTCTCGGCTTAGATTATCGTACCGTTTGGAACATAATAACATCATTGGAGAAGAGGCTTAACATGAAATTGGTTAATAGGGCTTTGGGGGGTTTTGGTGGTGGAGGCGCATCACTAACTCTTGAAGGTGAATTACTACTCCAAAAATTCGATTTAGCAATTAGGAGGATAAATAATACTATAACTAGAATGCCCCTAAAACCGGACCTTAGAATTGCTGGTAGCGATTGCCCTGGAGTTGATAAGCTTGTATCCATGTTGGAGAATGAAAATGTATATGCTGAATACCTTAAAGTTGGTTCAGTTAATGGTCTCCACATATTATCCAATTCAATGTGCGATATTGCCTGCATACATTTAAGGGATTGGGTTTCAGGGGAATACAACAAGTTCATACTCAAATCAAATGTGTTTAAAGATAATTACGTGTTAATTAGAGGTTATATGAGGACTATTGGGTTTATGGTTCGAAGGGGGAATCCAAAGAATATAAACAGCATTAAAGATCTATTGAGGGGGGATGTGGTCTTAGCCAACAGGAATAGGGGGAGTGGGTCTTGGGAATTGTTGGAGCATATGCTAAAACAACTCTCAATTGAAATGGGGGTTAAAGTTGAAGATCTGAAAAGGAGGATTAGAGGTTACAACCAAGAATACTTCTCACACATGGAGGTTGGCGTTGCAATAGCTTCCGGAAAAGCTGATGTTGGGATAGGGTTAAAGTGGATATCCAAGAAACTAAACCTAGACTTCATACCAATAATCGAAGAAAACTTTGACTTCATAGTTGGAAGAAGCTTCCTTAAAACTGATTTAGCAGAGAAATTCATTAAAACCCTAAAATCAAAAGAATTCCAAATGTTCTCTGAGGAAGCTGGATTAAAAGTTTATGATGAAACTGGAAAAATAATTGAGTATTAATTTGTTGGCATCATCACATCCCTTTATGAGACCCCTTTAAGCATCCTTCTTGCCAGAAACCTTTGTGGCAGCTTCCTTCATGCATCTCCTAAGCTCATCCATTGATGGGAATGTTATGGCTTCTGATGGGCACATTTTAGAGCAGCTCACGCATCCCACAACGCATTCGAATGGCCTTGCAACTTTTGGTTTACCGTTTTCCACATCATAAACCTTATGGGGGCAGAAGTTTACACATGTCAAGCATCCAGTGCATTTATTGTAATCTATCCTTGGATACCATGGTATTAGTTCTCTGGGTATTGAGAAGCTCATTTACTTCCCACCAACAATCTTATTTACTGCTTCAGCAACTTTATTGAAAGCATCCTCAACTTTCATATTCCTCAAATCTAGAGCTATATGCTTCCCCTTCTCTACACCCTTCTCCTTCAATGCATCTCTAAACATCTTCTCTTGCATGAATGGTGCGCATCCCCCTATTATATAGTAGGAGCCGTCATTATGTAGTACGTCTCGTAGGAATTTATCTCCATCAGGGGCACATAGCTGTGGGTGTATCGCTGCATACTCCACTGGCAACTCCAGCCTTACCCTATTCATGAACTTCCATATATTTGGAGTCAACTCGCTGAATCCTGGACATTCACCTGTACATATACACATCAAAAACTTTATTTTAGGCTTCTTCTCCACCTCACCCTGCACGTTAACCCACCTCTCTCTAGTTTCAATATGAATATATTTATATTTTTTTAGTTACAAATTGTAACTTAGAAGGCGATGAGGTATGAGTTTAGATAATGTGGATTTGAAGTTGGTTAAGGTCATGAAGGATAATTGTAAAGTTAATTTCAAACGTGTTGGCAGTAGGCTTGGTTTATCACATGTTGCGGTAATGAAGAGGGTTAATAGATTTAT
>Ga0080004_1157402_pt1 | contig 21780 bp, 26 predicted proteins | sample WasSprMetagenome_FD_69207 | JGI IMG/M metagenome (GOLD analysis project Ga0080004, IMG submission 69207) | Sulfidic aquatic microbial communities from Washburn Spring, Yellowstone National Park, USA - WS (SPADES assembly) (version 2) | ecosystem: Environmental > Aquatic > Thermal springs > Hot...
TTTGTCGCCGCCGCGAACTCCTCCACCGCTTTTACTTCCTCCCCCTTCAGCTCCAACACGGCTGGCTTGGCCATGGGTATCACCTCCTTCCGGTTTTCACCCCCCTGCCCCGCCAGCCCAATACTACTGGTTACAGGGCATATATATAGCAAAAGCTAAGAAAAATGACTTAAAAGCTCCCCGCCCGAGAGGGGAAGATGGAGAAGAAACTCGTGGGGAGGGTGGAGCACTATTTCACCAGGATAGGGGTGGCCGTGGTCAACCTCTCCGGTGAGCTGAAGGTGGGGGACAGGATCTCCATAGAGGGGCCCACCACCAACTTCCAGCAGGTGGTGGAGTCCATGCAGATCGAGCACCGGAACGTCCCCTCCGCCGGCCCCGGTCAGTCGGTGGGCCTGAAGGTGGTGCAGAGGGCCAGGGAGAAGGACCTGGTGTACAAGCTTCCGTGAGCTACCCACCCCCGAAGGGCCTTGGGGCTTCCCGCCCGCGGTGCTAGGTGCCCATCCTCCAGGACCGCAGGTATTCCCTCTGCTCCTCCGTCTGCCTCTCCAGCCTTATCCCCGAGAGCTTCAGCTTCAGCTCCGCCACCCTCCTGTCGATCTCCGGGGGCACCTCGTGCACCCCAGGCTTCAGCCTGTCCGCGTTCCCCGCCAGGTACTGGAGGCTGAGGGCCTGCAGGGAGAAGCTGAGATCCATGATCTCCATGGGGTGGCCCAGGGACCGCCTCCCCGCCAGGTTCACCAGCCTTCCCCCGGCCAGCAGGTAGAGGCGCTTCCCCCCCTTCAGCCTGAACTCCTCCACATCCTCCAGCACCTCCCTCCTCCTCTCCGAGAGCCTCCGCAGGGCCTCCAGGTCTATCTCCACGTTGAAGTGCCCGGCGTTGCAAAGGATGGCCCCGTCCCTCATCTCCCTCAGGTGCTCCTCCCTTATCACGTGGAAGCTGCCGGTGGCCGTGATGAAGATCTCCCCGTCCTCGCAGGCCTCCTCCAGCGACCTCACCAGGAAGCCGTCCATGGCCGCCTCCAGGGCCCTCACCGGGTCCGTCTCCACCACCGTCACCACGGCCCCCAGCCCCCTCGCCCTGGAGGCTATCCCCCTCCCCACGTGCCCGTACCCCACCACCACCACCCTCTTCCCCCCTATCTGGGTGTTGGTGAGGGACATGAGGGCCTGCAGGGTGGACTCGGCGGTGCCGAACCTGTTGTCGAAGAGGCGCTTGGTGGGGGAGTCGTTCACGGCTATCACGGGGAAGCGCAGCTCCCCCCTGGCCTCCATGGCCCTGAGCCTGTTGACCCCCGTGGTGGTCTCCTCGCATCCACCCTTCACCCCCATCCCCCCCCTCGAGTGGAGCTCCGAGACCAGGTCCCCACCGTCGTCTATCACCAGGTCGGGGCGGTCGGCGATCACCCTCCTCAGGTTCGCGTAGTAGTCCCTCTGGCTCTCCCCCCTCCAGGCGTAGACGCTCACCCCCTCCTTGACCAGGGCGGCCGCCACCTCATCCTTGGTGGAGAGGGGGTTGCAGCCCGCCAGGGAAACCTCCGCCCCCCCCTCCTTCAGGGTCAGGGCCAGGACCGCGGTCTTGGCCTCCACGTGCAGGGCCGCCCCCACCCTCAGTCCCCTCAGGGGCCTGGAGCGGGAGAACTCCCTCCTGATCTCCGCCAGGACGGGCATGTGCTCCCTGGCCCACTCCACCGCCGCCCTGCCGCGAGGCGCCAGCCTGAGGTTCCTAACCCTGTACCTCAACCTCTCCCCCCGTCATTCTCGCCACCTCCTCATGAAGCTTTCTGAGGCGGGTCAGGGCGGGATGGTTCGCTCCCAGCTCCCCCTCGAACCTCCTGAGGATCTGCCCGAAGCTCACCTCCTCCTCCCCCTCCATCACCTTGTCGGCGTAGGCCACCAGCTTCTCCTCCACGCTGGAGGGGAGGAAGTCCCGGTCCGGGAGACCGAGCTGCCTGGCCTCCTCCCTGGGTATCCCGGCCCCCAGGTGGTTCTCGGCGAAGCGGGCGAGCTCGTGCAGGCCCCTCTCCCTCAGGATCCTCCCACCCTCCACCCCGTGCCTCACCCCGTGCGTGACCGACCTCCCCACATCGTGGAGGAGGGCCCCCAGGCCCACCAGCTCCCTGTCCACCCTCACCCCGTTCCTCTCCGCCCTCTCCGCCAGCTCGAGGGCCTTCCTCTCCACCGCCAGACAGTGCCTGATCACCCCCTCCCCGCAACCAGCCTCGCGGAGGAGGGAGAGGGCCTCCTCACGAGTTGGCCTGAAGCCCCTCACCCCACTGGCGCTTCAGCTGCTCTATCTGGGCCTCCAGGCTGGCGATCACCTCTTTGTTGTCCACGAACTTCAGCTCCTCCCCGCAGTGGGGGCACTTGAACTCCCTCTCCGAGGCCTCCTCAAAAGTCATCCTGGGGCAGTTGTTCTTGCAGGCGAAGAACATGTGCCCGCGCTCGTACTCCAGCCTCTCCTCCAGCTTCCTCAGGAGCTCCCTCTGGATGGACTGCAGGTTCTCCAGCGCCCCCTCCGCCTCCACGTACCACCGGTAGATGTACCAGCCGTTGTCCTCGTTCCTGAACCTGTGGTAGTTCACCACCCTGCTCTCGTAGAGGTCGTAGAGGATCTTCCTCACCAGGTTCACCCTCAGGCGGGTGAGCTTGGCCAGCTCCTCATCCGTCAGCTGCCTCCCCCAGAGCTTGGAGAGGATGAGGAGACCGTGGTTCCCCGCCACCCGCCTCACGAACTCCTTCAGAGCCGGATTCTTGGAGAAGGGATCCGGCTTCTTCCCCCCCTTCTTCCCGGACATTCTTTATTAAATAGCGCTCTCCTTCCTTATATCGGTTGTTTGAACCGTGGGGACGTAAAGGAACCCCCGTAACCCCAGCGTAAACCCTCGGGACTCATCTTTTTATTCGGGCGGGAGCAGAGTAGCCGATAGAGTTGTGGTGGTTCCTGGCCCCCAGGGTGGCCTTCGGTGAGGAGGCGCTGGACGCCCTGGAGACGGTGAAGGGGAGCAGGGCGATGGTGGTGACGGACCAGACCATCCGGAGGCTGGGCTTCGTGGAGGAGGTGGTCCAGCGCCTGAGGAAGAACGGGATGGAGGTGCTGGTCTTCGACGAGGTGGAGCCCGAGCCCTCCAAGGAGACCGTGATGAGGGGGGCGGAGAGGGCCAGGGAGTTTTCCCCCGACTGGTTCGTGGGGCTGGGGGGAGGATCCTGCATGGACGCCGCCAAGGCCATCTGGGTGATGTACGAGAGGCCCGACCTGAGGATCGAGGACATCACCCCCATGACGGAGCTGGGGCTGAGGAGGAAGGCCAGGCTGGTCTGCATCCCCACCACCAGCGGCACGGGCTCGGACGCCACCTGGGCGGCCGTGATCACCAGCAGGGAGGAGGTCTTCAAGGCGGAGCTGGCCTCCAGGGAGATCCTCCCCGACCTGTCCATCGTGGACCCCAGGCTGGCCTCGAAGATGCCCCCCTCCCTCACCGCCAGCACGGGGATGGACGTGATCTCCCACGCGGTGGAGGCCTACCTCTCCCAGTGGAGCAACCCCTTCTCCGACGCCCTGGCCCTGCAGGCCCTCAGGCTGGCCTTCAGGTACCTCCCCAGGGCCCACGCCAACGGGAGCGACATGGAGGCCAGGGACAAGATGCACGTGGCCGCCACCATGGCGGGCATGGCCTTCTCCAACTCCCAGATAGGGCTCATCCACGCCATGGGGCACTCGCTGGGGGCGGTCTACCACATCCCCCACGGGAGGACGGTGGGGCTCTTCCTCCCCTACGGCATGGAGTACGCCAGGGAGGTGGCGAGGGAGAGGCTGGTGGACATAGCCTGGGCGGCGGGACTGGAGGCCCCCTCGAGGGAGGAGACCGTGGAGAGACTGCTGGGGTGGGTGAGGGAGTTCGTGAGGGGGCTGGGGGAGCCCCTCTCCGTGAGGGAGCTGGGGATAGGGAGGGAGGACTTCGAGGGGAGGCTGGAGGAGCTGGTGAGGAAGGCCATGCAGAGCACGGGGATCTTCACCAGCCCCAGGGTTCCCGAGGACGCGGACTGCAGGAGGCTCTTCCTCTACGCCTACGAGGGCAAGAGGGTGGACTTCTAGCCCGGCCGGGAAGGCTTAAAAGACGGCGGTGCCACCTTTCCTGGGGGGAATGAGGCTAAAGGGAAAGGTCGCCCTCATCGCCGGCGCCGGCTCCAGCGGGCCGGGGATGGGGATCGGGAGGGCCACCTCCATCCTCTTCGCCCAGGAGGGGGCCAAGGTGGTCTGCGCGGACATCAACGAGGAGGCGGCCAAGGAGACCCTGAGGATGGTCAGGGAGAGAGGGGGGGAGGGCATCGTCGTGCAGGGGGACTTCACCCGCTCCGAGGACGCCCGCAGGATCGTGGAGACGGCGGTCTCCACCTACGGGAAGCTGGACATCCTCCACAACGTGGTGGGGATAGCCACCCCCTTCGGGATCCTGGAAACCTCCGAGGAGGACTGGGACGCGGTGGTGACCACCAACCTGAAGAGCATCTTCCTCATGTCCAAGTACACCGTTCCCCACATGATCAGGGGAGGGGGAGGGGTGATCATCAACACCTCCTCCGCCGCGGGTCTGACGGGTCACCCCAGCGCCAACTACTCCGCCACCAAGGCCGCCATCATCAACCTGACCAGGAGCATGGCCATCGAGCTGGCCGAGCACCGCATCAGGGTCAACTGCATCGCCCCCGGCTTCCTGGACACCCCCATGGTGGCACCCATCATGACGGAGGAGAGGAGGAGGATACTGGAGTGGATGATCCCGCTGGGGCGGCTGGGCACGGCCTGGGACGCGGCCTACGGGGCCCTCTACCTGGCCTCCGATGAGGCCTCCTACGTGACGGGGATCACCCTGGTGATAGACGGGGGCCTGCTGGCCGGGAGGGGGATAGGCCCCGCCAAGCCGCCCGGGGGGATGGTTTGATCTACGAGCTGCGCAGCTACACCCTCAGGCCGGGGAAGCTGGAGGAGTTCCTCTCCTTCTACCGGGAGAAGGCCATGCCCCTGGGGCTGGAGAAGCTGAGGGGGAGGGGGGAGCCGGTGGGGCAGTGGATCACCAGGTACCGGGAGGTGGTGGAGCTGGAGGGGGAGTGGAGGGTGGTGGAGGCCGAGGAGGTCAACTACATGCTGGCCTTCCCCAGCAGGGAGAAGAGGGAGGAGTTCTGGCGGGACTTCCTGGGGAGCGAGGAGTGGAGGTCCCTCATGCCCGAGTGGGCCGCGCTGGTCTCCAGGATGGACAACAGGATCCTTGAGCCCTCCCTCTAGCAGATCCTGGGGACGGGGTCCCCGTAGGGGGGAGGGAGGATCCTCCTTCCCCCGGGGGAGGTCTCCATCACCACCCCCCGGAACTCGTCCGTGACCTCCCCTATGAGCTCGGCCTCCCTGCCCAGCCTGTGGGCCCTGAGGGCCTCCAGCACCTCCTCCGCCTTCTGGGCCACCACCCCCACCACCACCTTTCCCTCGTTGGCCATCTCCAGGGGATCCACCCCCAGCATCTCGCAGGCCGCCCTCACCCCCTCCCTGATCGGTATCCTGTCCTCGTGGAGGAGGATGCCGACCCCGGACTTCTCGCTCCACTCGTTCAGGGCGTTGGCCAGGCCGCCCCTGGTGGGGTCCTTCATGGCCACGATCCCCCCCACCTCCAGCGCCTCCCGGATCAGGCCGTTGAGGGGGGCCACGTCCGACCTCACCTCCGTCTCGAAACCGTACCCCTCTCTGGCGGAGAGGATGGCCACCCCGTGGTCCCCCACCGTCCCCGAGACCAGGATCTTGTCCCCGGGCCTGAGGTTGGAGTCCAGCAGCCACCTGCTCCTCATCTCCCTGTACCTCCTGACCTCCCTCAGGTTCCGCTCCAGCTCCTCGCCCCTCACCCCTATCCCCGAGGTGTTGATCACCATCTGGTCCAGCGCCCCCCTCTCCATCACCTTGGTGTCCCCCGCCAGGATGTGCACCCCCGCCTCCCTGCAGGTCTCCGAGGCGCTCCTCAGGATCCTGCGCAGGTCCTCCAGGGGGAAGCCCTCCTCCAGGATCAGGCCGCAGGTCAGGGCCAGGGGCCTCGCCCCGATCACGGCCAGGTCGTTCACCGTCCCGGAGACCGCCAGCCTCCCTATGTCCCCCCCGGGGAAGAAGAGGGGCTTCACCGTGGAGGAGTCGGAGTGGATGGCTATCCCCTCCACCACCGAGGAGTCATCCAGGGCCTCCAGGGGGACCTCCGCCCCGCTCCCCCCCAGCTCCTTCACCACGAACTCCCGGATGAGCTCCCGCATGGCCGTTCCCCCCGCCCCGTGGGCCATCGTCACCCTCTCGGTCAAGCCATCTCTCCCTCCCCACCGGGGAAAAAAGGTTTTAGGGGGGCTCTCCCCCCCCTTACTTCGATGCACGAGTGGGCGATAGCGGAGGGCGTGGTGGAGGCCCTGCTGGAGAGGGGGAGGAGGGAGGGGGCGAGGAGGATCACCCGCTTCACCCTCAGGCTGGGGGAGATCCAGGGGGTGGAGGAGGAGCTGCTCAGGTTCGCCCTGGGGGAGCTCTCCAGGGGAACCCCGCTGGAGGGGGCCGAGATCAGGGTGGAGAGGGAGAAGGGGAGGGTGGGGTGCAGGAACTGCGGCCTCGAGTGGTCCCCGGAGGGGGAGAGGGAGGAGGCCCTGCACTTCCTCCCCGACCTCCTTCCCCTCTTCCTCAGGTGCCCCCGCTGCGGGAGCGTGGATCTGGAGATCAGGGGGGGAAGGGGAGTATGGGTGAGCTCGCTGGAGCTGGAGAGATAGATCCCAGGGAGGCGGCGGCCAGGAGGAGGCTGTCCGAGATAGGCACCGTCCTCCCCGTGGTGAGCTCCAAGGGGGGGGTGGGGAAGAGCCTCCTCTCCACCGTGCTGGCCCTCCTCCTCTCCAGGAGGGGCTACCGCACCGGCCTCCTGGACCTGGACTTCCACAGCCCCTCCGTGCACCTCATCCTGGGAGAGAGGGGGGAGCCCAGGGAGGACAGGGGGCTGCTCCCGGCGGAGGTCCGGGGCCTGAAGTTCCTCTCCGTGATCCACTTCTCGGGGGAGAGGCCCCTCCTCCTCAGGAAGGAGGGCATCTCCTCCTCCCTCCTGGAGCTCCTCTCCACCACCCGCTGGGGGGCCCTGGACTACCTGGTGATCGACATGCCCCCGGGGAGCGGGGACGAGCTGCTGGAGCTGCTGAGGCTGGCGAGGGGGGCGGAGTTCCTGGTGGTCTCCACCCCCTCCAGGCTCTGCCGGGAGAGCGTGGAGAGGATGGTGAGGGGCCTGAGGGAGGCCGGGGCCAGGGTGGCGGGGGTGGTGGAGAACTTCTCCTCCTCCCCCTCCGCCTGGAAGGGGGTGCGCCTGCTGGGGAGGATCGGGTACGACCCCGAGCTGGAGGGGGCGGTGGGGAGGGTGGAGAGGCTCCTGCAGACCTCCTTCGCCAGGGACGCGGAAGGGGTGCTGGAGGAGTACCTGAGGGGCTGAGGGGATGGGGCTCGCCAGGGCCGAGGTCAGGGTCCAGGGGGTGGTGCAGGGGGTGGGCTTCCGCCCCTTCGTCTACAGGCTGGCCCTCAGGCACCGCCTGAGGGGCTTCGTGAGGAACCTCGGGGATGCGGGGGTCCAGGTGGTGGTGGAGGGGGAGAGGGGGGAGATAGAGGGCTTCCTCTCCTCCCTCCCCAGGGAGGCCCCTCCCCTCTCCAGGGTGGAGGGGGTGGAGGTGAGGTGGGGGGAGCCCACGGGGGAGTTCGAGCGCTTCGAGGTTTCGGAGAGCCTGAGGGAGGGCCTGGGGGGGGCCTCCGTGATCCCCCCCGACCTGGCGGTCTGCGGGGAGTGCGCCCGGGAGATGCTGGACCCCAGGGACAGGAGGTTCGGGTACCCCTTCACCACCTGCGTGAACTGCGGCCCCCGCTTCACGGTGATCTCCGACCTGCCCTACGACAGGGAGAGGACCTCCATGGTGGACTTCCCCCTCTGCCCGGCCTGCCTGAGGGAGTACACGGATCCCTCGGACCGCCGCTACCACGCCGAGACCACCTGCTGCCCCTCCTGCGGCCCCAGGCTGGAGCTCTACGAGGCCGGGGGTGAGAGGCTGGAGGTGGGGGATCCCCTGAGGGAGGCGGCCAGGCTCCTGGATGAGGGCTTCATCGTGGCCCTGAAGGGGATAGGGGGAACCCACCTGGCCTGTCGGACCCTGGAGGACGATCCCCTCAGGAGGCTGAGGGAGGCCTTCCGGAGGCCCCAGCAGCCCTTCGCCGTGATGTCCAGGGACCTGGAGACCGTGAGGACCTTCGCCGAGGTGAGCGAGGAGGAGGCCAGGGAGCTCTCCTCCCACCGGCGGCCCATCGTGGTGCTCAGGAGGACCAGGGACTGCCCCCTCTCCCCCCTGGTCTCCCCCGGGCTGGACTCGGTGGGGGTGATGCTCCCCTACTCCGGCATCCACCTCCTCCTCCTGAGCCACGGGAGGGAGCCGGCCTACGTGATGACCAGCGCCAACCCCCCGGGCCTTCCCATGATCGTGGACAACGGGAGGGCCCTGAGGGAGCTGAGGGGAAAGGTGGACTACCTCCTGCTCCACAACAGGAGGATCGTGAACAGGTGCGACGACTCCGTGCTCAAGGTGGTGGAGGGGGAGACCGTCTTCCTCAGGCGCTCCAGGGGGTACGTTCCGGAGCCCATCAGGATCCCCCTCTCCTCCAGGAGGGCGGTGCTGGCGGTGGGGGCGGAGGAGAACGTGACGGCCTCCCTGCTGCTGGGGAACCGGTGCTTCCCCACCCAGCACATCGGGGACACCTCCAAGCTGGAGACGCTGCACTACCTGAGGGAGGCCGTGGGGGCCCTGAGGCACCTGCTGAGGGTGGGGAGGGTGGAGGTGGTGGCCCACGACCTGAACCCCCTCTACCCCACCACTAGGCTGGCCGGGGAGTGGGCGGAGGAGTGGGGGGCGGAGAGGGTGGGGGTGCAGCACCACCACGCCCACCTCTGCTCCCTCATGGCGGAGGGGGGGGTGGAGGAGATGGTGGGGATGGCGTGCGACGGGGCGGGGTACGGGACGGACGGCACGGTCTGGGGGGGAGAGGTGATGGTGGCCACCCCCTCCTCCTTCGAGAGGGTGGGGGGGCTGAGGCCCCAGCCCATGCCCGGGGGGGACGCAGCCGCCAAGTTCCCGGCCAGGATGGTGGCGGGAATCCTATGGGGGGAGCTGGGGAGGGAGGAAACGGAGAGGGTGCTGGAGGAGCTATGCCCGCGCGGCTTCCCCCGGGGGGAGAGGGAGAGGGAGGTGGTGCTGAGGCAGCTGGAGAGGGGGAGGCTCCCGCTCTCCAGCAGCTGCGGCAGGGTGCTGGACGCGGTGGCGTGCGTGCTGGGGATATGCTGGGAGAGGACCTACGAGGGGGAGCCGGCCATGAAGCTGGAGGCGGTGGCGGGGGAGGGGGACCCGGAGGCCCTGCGCCTGCCCTGCAGGATCCTCTCCTCGGGGGGAAGGCTGCTGGTGGACACCTCCCTCCTCCTGAGGGGGGTGGTGGAGGCGGTGCGCTCCGGGGCCCCGGTGAGACACGTGGCGGCCTCCGCCCAGAGGACCCTGGCCAGGGCCCTGGCGGACCTGGCCTGCCGGGTGGCGGAGGAGAGGGGGATAGGGGTGGTGGGGGCCTCGGGAGGGGTCTTCTGCAACAGGGCCTTCCTGGCGGAGGCGAGGAAGGAGGTGGAGGGGAGGGGTCTCAGGTTCCTCAGGCACAGGCTCCTCCCCCCGGGGGACGGGGGAATCTCCGTGGGCCAGGCCCTGCACGCGGCCTCCCTGGGTTAGCTCAGGCGGACTTCAGGGGGCTGGGACCCAGCTCCTTCAGCTTCTGGGTCATCTCCTCTATGACCCTGGCGAACTTCTCCCCCTCGGAGGCCGAGATCCACTCCAGCCTGAGGCGCTCGGGCTCCAGGCCCAGCTGCTCCAGGAGCTTCCTCAGCAGGAGGACCCTGCGCTCCGCCTTGAAGTTGCCGGAGGTGTAGTGGCAGTCGGTGGGGGTGTGGCAGCCCGCCACCAGCACCCCGTCGGCCCCGTACCTGAAGGCCTCCAGGACGAAGACCGGATCCAGCCTCCCGCTGCACATGATCCTCACTATCCTGGCCGTGGGCGGGTACTGGAGCCTCCTCAGGCCCGCCTGGTCCGCCCCAGCGTAGGAGCACCAGTTGCAGCAGAAGGCCACGATCTTGGGCTGGAACTCGCTCATGTTCCCACCAGGATGCCCCTCACCTGCGCCCTGATCTGCTCGTCCGTGAAGTGCTGGGTGGTGATGGCCGCCGTCGGGCAGGAGGAGGCGCAGAGGCCGCACCCCTTGCAGGACACCTCGTCCACCTTCGCCACGAACTTGCCCTCCCCCTTCTCCTCCATCTTGATGGCGTCGAAGGGACAGACGGAGACGCAAACCCTGCACCCGCTGCAGAGGTCCTCGTTCACCTTGGCCACGATGGGCTCCTTCACGATCTCCCCGGCCGAGAGGAAGCCCATCACCTTGGAGGCCGCCCCCATGGCCTCCGAGGTGGCGTCGTGGATGTCCATGGGGCCCAGGCAGCTCCCCGCCACGAAGATCCCGTCGGTGAGGGTCTCCACGGGCCTGAGCTTCTCGTGGGCCTCCAGCAGGAAGCCGTCGTGTCCCCTGGAGAGCTTCAGGAGCTTCGCCACCTTCTCTATGTCCGGGGAGGGCACCAGCCCTATGGCCAGCACCACCAGGTCGGCGTTCACCTCGTAGAGGGTCTCGGTGGTGGTGTCGAACACGTTGAAGCTGAGGGTCCCGTCGGGCTTCTGCTTCACCTCGGACGGGAGCCCCCTTATGAACTTCACCCCCATGTCCCTCACCCTCCTGTAGAACTCCTCGAAGCCCTTGCCCACCGTGCGCATGTCGTTGTAGCACACGTAGATGTCTATGTCCTTGCTCACGTACTCCTTCAGCAGGGCGGCGTGCTTCAGGGTGGCGGTGCAGCCTATCCTGCAGCAGTAGGGGTTGTACTTCTCATCCCTGCTACCCACGCACTGGATGAAGGCCACCACCTTGGGGGTCTCCCCCGTCACCGGGTTCACCACCTTCCCACCGGTGGGGCCGTCGGAGTTGATCATCCTCTCGAACTCCATGCTGGTGATGACGTTCTTGTACAGCCCGTAGCCCAGCTGCGGGACCCTCCTGGCGTCGAAGACCTCGCTCCCCACCGCCAGCAGGATGGCCCCGGCCTCCACCTCCAGCACCTCGAGCTTCTGGTTCCAGTTTATGGCCTTGGCCTTGCACACCTCCACGCACTTCCCGCACACCGGCTTCCCGGGCTTGCTGTGCTTCAGGTAGAGGCAGTGCTCCCCGTCCACCGTGGCCACCCTGGGGACGGCCTCGGGGAAGGGTATGTAGATGGCCGTCCTCTTGTCCATCCCCATGTTCCACTCGTTGGGGACCTTCACCGGGCACACCGTCGTGCAGTCCCTGCACCCGGTGCAGAGGGCGGGGTCCACGTACCTGGGCTTCTTCAGGATCTTCACCTTGAAGTTGCCAGCCGAGCCGCTGACCTCCTGGAGCTCGGAGTAGGTGAGGAGGGTGATGTTCTTGTGGGACTCCACCTCCGCCATCCTGGGGGTGAGGATGCAGGAGGCGCAGTCCAGGGAGGGGAAGACCTTGGAGAACTTGGCCATCCTCCCCCCTATGGTGGGGGACTTCTCCACCAGGAAGACCCTGTATCCCCCGTAGGCCAGCTCCAGGGAGGCGATGATCCCCGCCACCCCTCCCCCCACCACCACCACGTTCTTGTTGATCTTCTCCACGATGGGGGAGAGCTCGGTCAGGCGCTTCGCCCTGGCTATTCCCCCCCTGACCAGGTCTATGGCCTTCTCGGTGGCCTCCTTGGGGCTGTCCTTGTGGACCCAGGAGCACTGCTCCCTGGCGTTCACCCTCTCCAGCAGGTAGGGGTTCAGGCCCGCCTCCTGGAGCACCTCCATGAAGTGGGGCTGGTGCATGTTCAGGGTGCAGGCGGCTATCACCACGCGGTTGAGGTTCTTCTCCTTTATCACCTCCTTTATCCTCTTCCCGGCGGGGGAGGAGCACCAGTGCTCGTCCACCTCCACCGCCACCACTCCGTCTATCTTCTCCACCGCCCTCTTCACCGCCTCAAGGTCCACGAAATCGGAGATGTTGCCTCCGCACTTGCACAGAAAAACACCCACCCTGGGGGTACCCGCCGGCATAACGAATAAGGTAATTGAAGAGATATTTAAGAATTGTGGTAAAGGGCCAAAAAGAGGCCCAGGTGGAGAACCGAGCGTGAGGAGAATCATCCTGGCTTCCGGGAAGGGAGGGGTGGGACGCACCACCCTCACGGCCAACCTAGCCCTGGCCCTGGCCAAGAGGGGGAGGAGCACCCTGCTGGTGGACGCCTGCCTCTCCTCCCCCAACCTCGCCCTCCTCTTCAAGCTGGAGAAGGCCCCCTACACCCTCAACGACGTGCTCAGGGGGGAGATCCCCCTCTCCGACGCCATCTACGAGGGACCCCACGGGCTGCGCCTCGTCCCCTCCAGGGTCTCGGAGACCGCGGACAGGGTGGACCTCTCCAGGCTCCCCTCCGCCCTGGAGGGGCTGGGGGAGAGGGTGGAGTTCCTGCTGCTGGACACCCCGGGGGGGCTCAGGAGGGAGACCGTGGCCGCGCTGAGGGCGGGCCAGGAGATCCTCCTGCTGACCCTCCCGGAGATCACCTCCCTCTCCGACACCATGCGCACCAAGGTCCTGCTGGAGTTCCTGGGCTTCAGGCCGCTGGGGGTGGTGCTGAACAGGGTGAGGGGGAAGGACTATGAGTTCCCCCCAGGGGAGATAAGGCGCCTCCTCGACCTCCCCATCGTGGGGGAGGTGCCGGAGGACCTGAGCGTGAGGAAGGCCTGGAGGAAGGGGGAGCCCGTGGTGGAGCTCTACCCCCGCTCCCCGGCCTCCCAGGCCCTCATGGAGCTGGCCCGCAGGCTGGAGAGGAGGGCTAGCTAGCGGACTCCTCGAAGTGCTCCAGGAGGGCCCTCCTGTACCTGGAGAGGAGGAGGTCCCTGCTGCGCTCCAGGTTCTTCACCCTCTTCTCCACCCTCCCCACGAAGTAGAGGACCATCAGCAGGGGGGCGGCGGCCGCCACGGCCAGGAGGGGAAGGGCCTGGGGAACCCCCGCCAGCAGGGAGGGCTCGTAGAGGATGACCAGTAGAAAGAAGAGGGAGACCCCCAGGATCCAGGAGAGGAAGCTGAGCTTCCAGAGCTGCTTGGTGTACCCCCACTCGAAGCGGGAGAGACGCTGGAGCTCCCTCTCCGTCACCTCCAGCCTTCGGCGGAGTTCCAGGACCTCCTCCTTCACCATCCTCCCCAAGAAGAACTAAACCCCTGGGGCTATAAAGGGGCGGCGGGCTGCGGCCTCCTCCTCAGGAGGGCCTCGGCGATCCTCTCCAGGGCCCTGGAGGCGGGGGACCTGGGGGCCTCCAAGACCAGGGGCTTTCCGCTGGCCAGGGCCTTACCCACCTCCTCGTCCTCGGGCACGGTCCCCAGGACGGGCACCTCCAGCAGGGACTCTATCTCCTCCAGGGGGAGGTCCGTCTCCCTTCCCACCACCCTGTTGACCACCATCCCCAGGAGGCCCACCCGGAACCTCCCCGCCAGCTTCTTCACCTTCATGGCCTCCGCCACGGACAGGGGATCGGGGTTGATCACCAGCACCAGCTGGGGGGAGGCGGTGAGGGCGGCCAGGAAGTCCTCCTCGAAGCCCGAGGGGCAGTCCACCAGCACGTAGTCCGCCCTCCTGGAGAGCTTCCCCACCACCCCCTTCAGGCGGTCCAGCCTGATCTGTCCCAGCTCCTTCAGGGAGAGTCCCCCCTGCAGCACCTCCAGCCTGGGGAGGACCTGATGGAGGGCCTCCTCCACCCCCGCCTTCCCCGCCAGCACGTCGTGGAGGGTGAACCTCTCCTCCAGGCCGAAGAGCAGGCCCAGGTTGGACATCATCACATCCGCGTCCAGGGCTATCACCCTCTTCCCCCTCTTGGCCAGGCAGACGCTCAGGTTGGCTACCACCATGGTCTTCCCCGTTCCCCCCTTGCCGGAGGCGAAGGAGATCACGCGAGCCATCACTCCCCTCCTCCTCCGGCGCTAAAAAAGAGGTGGGGGGAGAATCCGCCTCCCTCCCGGCCCCCCAGGCTTCCGGGCCCGGGAAAAGCTTAATACGGCCCCTTTTATTATTTTTAAAGGTGGAAAAAATGGTAGGAAGAAAGGGACAGGGCGCCATCGAGTACCTGCTGATCTTGGCCGCCGTGCTCATCGTGGTGGCGGGAGCCGTGTACTACGTCACCAGGACCGGAGGCTTCCCCACCATGACCATGACCGCCTCCATCGACAACGAAAACAACGTAATCCTAACCGTGATGGGACCGAGCGGTACCATAAAGGTCGGCGACTGGGAGTACCGCGGAAAGACCGCCGCAGGGACCACCAGCTGGACGGCTGGCCCGGGAGAGCTGAGCGAGGGAGCAAGCATCACCCTCACCGCACTGAAGGGCCAGCTGGCAGTAGGGGACAAGGTGCAGATCAAGCACAAACCCTCCGGCCACGTATACGATGTGCCCATAGCTCAGGGTTGACCTCCTCTTTCTCTCTTTTTTTTATCCTTCCTAGCCCAGCCCCCACTGCCAACTTTTTAATCCCCGGCCGCGGGGAGTAGGAGGTGGTGGGATGTCGCTGGTGGGCAAGAGGGTCAGGCTGGAGAGGATCATCGACCGCCGGACCAAGAGGACGGTCATCGTGCCCATGGACCACGGGCTCAGCATGGGGCTCCTCCAGGGCCTGGAGAACATGGAGGAGATCATCGACAAGGTGGCCAGGGGAGGGGCCAACGCGGTGGTCCTGCACAAGGGGATAGTGAGGGCGGGGCACAGGGGATACGGGAGGGACATAGGGCTCATCGTCCACCTCAGCGGGAGCACCTCCCTGGGGCCGGACCCCAACTGCAAGGTTCCTGTGGCCACGGTGGAGGAGGCCATAAGGCTGGGGGCCGACGGGGTCTCCGTCCACATCAACGTGGGAGCGGAGAACGAGCTGCAGCAGCTCTCCCACCTGGGGGAGGTGGCCAGGAAGTGCGAGCTCTGGGGGATGCCCCTCTTCGCCATGATGTACCCCAGGGGGCCGAGGGTGAAGAGCGAGCACGACCCCTCGGCCGTGGCCCACGCGGCCAGGGTGGGGGCGGAGCTCGGGGCCGACATCGTGAAGACCGTCTACACGGGCGACGTGGACTCCTTCCGCAGGGTGGTGAGGGGGTGCCCGGTTCCCGTGGTGATAGCGGGGGGGCCGAAGCTGGAGACGGACACGGACGTGCTCAGGCTGGCCAGGGATGCCGTGGAGGCCGGGGCCATAGGAGTCTCCATAGGGAGGAACGTCTTCCAGCACCCCAACCCGGTGGGGATGGTGAGGGCCCTGTGCAGGATCGTGCACGAGAACTGGTCGGTGGAGGAGGCCCAGGAAGAACTGAAGCGGTGAGGGTTTGAGCCGCAAGCTCTTCTGGGTCAGGGTGGAGAGGGGGGGGAAGGTGGACCCCGCCCTCCTCTCGGCCGCCCTGGAGGCCGGGGCGGAGGCCCTCTGGGTCCCGGGGGGGGAGGCGGAGAGGGTAAGGGAGAGGGGGGTGGTGAGGCTGCTTTCGGAGGAGGACCTCCCCTCCGTGGACATCCTCCTCCTCAGGCTCCCCTCCCCCGGCCAGCTCGGGGAGGTGGAGAGGAGGGTGGCGGAGGCCAGGGGGAAGGGGAAGGAGGCCTCGGTGCTGGTGGAGGTCGTGGACAAGGAGACGGAGAGGGCGGCGGAGAGGGCGGCGGGGGTGGCGGACTACGTGGTGGTGAGGGGCAGGGACTGGAAGATCATACCGCTGGAGAACCTGATCGCCGCCCTGCACAGGAGGGGGGGGAAGCTGCTGGCCCTGGTGGAGAGCGCGGAGGAGGCCAGGACGGCGCTGGAGACCCTGGAGAGGGGGGCGGACGGGGTGCTGCTGGACCCATCCGGACCTGGGGAGGTGAGGAGGACGGGGGAGGTGGTCCGGAGGGGGACGGTGGGGAAGATGGAGCTGGTCCCCGCCAGGGTGGTCAGGGTGAGGCCGGTGGGCCTGGGGGACAGGGTGTGCGTGGACACCTGCTCCCTCCTGAGGGAGGGGGAGGGGATGCTGGTGGGGAGCCAGGCGGAGGGCCTCTTCCTGGTGCACTCCGAGACGGTGAGGAGCGAGTTCGTGGAGACCCGTCCCTTCAGGGTGAACGCGGGGGCGGTGCACGCCTACATCGCCGTCCCCGGGGGAAGGACCAGGTACCTCTCCGAGCTCTGCTCCGGGGAGGAGGTGCTGGTGGTGGACGCCCAGGGGAACGCCAGGCCGGAGGTGGTGGGGAGGGTCAAGATAGAGAGGAGGCCCCTCCTGCTGGTGGAGGCGGCGGTGGGGGAGCGCGTCCTGAAGGTGGTGCTGCAGAACGCGGAGACGATAAACCTGGTGAGCAGGGAGGGGAAGCCCCTGCCCGTGACCAGGCTCAGGGAGGGGGACGAGGTCCTGGTGCACCTCTCGGGGAAGGGCAGGCACTTCGGCATGGCGGTGGAGGAGTCCGTGATAGAGAGGTGAGGGGCCTGGGGATCCTGCGGCTGGGCGGGAGGAGGATCAGGACACCCGCCGTCTGCGGCTCCGTGAGGGGAAGGACCGTGGAGGAGCTGGAGAGGGGGAGGAGGGAGGCCGAGGGAAGGGGGGCCGACCTGGTGGAGCTCCGCCTGGACGGGCTGGAGGAGGAGCCGGACTGGGACAGGCTGCTGGGGGGGAGGCTCCCGGTGATCCTCACCCACCGCCCGGAGAGGGAGGGGGGGCTCTTCAGGGGCAGGGAGGAGGAGAGGGTGAGGAGGCTGCTGGAGGGGATGGAGCGGGGGGTCCCCTGCATAGACCTGGAGTTCTCCACCCCTCCCCGCCTCCGCCGGCTGGTCCTCTCGGAGGCCGAGAGGAGGGGAACCTCCGTGATCCTCTCCCGCCACTACCTCTCAGGCACCCCTCCCCTCCCACAGCTCCTGAGGAGGGTGGGGGAGATGGGGAGGGAGGGGGACCTGGTGAAGGTGGTGACGCTGGCCAGGAGCACCGAGGAGGTGCTGAGGCTGCTGGAGCTCTACGGGAGGACCTCCGTTCCCCTGATCTGCTTCGCCATGGGGGAGGTGGGATCCCTGAGCAGGATCCTCTCCGCCCTGCTCGGCTCCCCCCTAGTGTACGCCTCGGTGGGTGAGCCCACGGCGCCGGGGCAGCTGAGCGTGGAGACCACCAGGAGGCTGCTGGAGAGGTTGTCATGATCTCCTCCAGGACCAAGGTCTTCGCCCTGATAGGGGACCCGGTGGAGGGAAGCCTCTCCCCCCCCATGTACAACGCCGCCTTCAGGCATCTGGGGCTGGACTGCGTCTACGTGGCCTTCAGGGTGCCCCCTGCTCTGCTGCGGGAGGCCGTGGAGGGGGTGAGGGCGATGGGGATGGGGGGGCTGAACGTGACCCATCCCCACAAGGTCCGCATCCTCCCCCTGCTGGACGGGCTCCACCCCTCCGCCGAGGAGGTGGGGGCGGTGAACACCGTGAGGAACGAGGGGGGGAGGCTGGTGGGCTTCAACACCGACGGGGAGGGGGCGGTGAGCTTCCTGAGGGAGAGGCTGGGCTCCCTGAAGGGGAGGAGGGCGGTGATCCTGGGGGCGGGCGGGGCGGCGAGGGCCCTGGCCTTCTCCCTCCTGAGGGAGGGGGCAGAGCTGACGGTGCTCAACCGAACCCCCTCGAAGGCCAGGAGGCTCGCCTCGGAGCTGGGGAGGAGGGGAGGGGAGGTGGGCTGGGGGGGGCTGGGGAGGGAGGAGGTGAGGGGTGCCCTCTCCCGCGCCGACCTCCTCATCAACGCCACGCCCGTGGGGATGGACCGGGAGGGGGAAACGCTGGTGACCTCCGACCTGATGCACCGGGGGCTCTTCGTCATGGACCTGGTCTACCACCCCCCGGAGACCGCCCTGATGAGGGAGGCCAGGAAGGCCGGGGCGAGGGCAGAGAACGGGCTGGGGATGCTGCTGCACCAGGCCGCCCTCTCCTTCACCCTCTTCACCGGAAGGAGGGCCCCGCTGGAGGTGATGAGGAGGGCCCTGAGGGCGAGGACATGAGGCTGGGGATAGCGGGGGCGGGGGCCATGGGGAGCTGGTTCGCCTCCCTGGCCCGCTCGGAGGGGTGGGAGGTCTATCTCTTCGACATCGTGCCGGAAAGGGCGGAGAGGGTGGCCAGGAGGACGGGGGCGAGGGCGGTGGGGAAGCTGGAGGAGCTGGGGGAGAGGGCCGAGGTGCTGCTGGTGGCGGTGCCCATCTCCCGCACCCCCGAGGTGCTCAGGCGGCTAGACGGAAGGGGGGAGCTCCTGATGGACCTGGCCTCGGTCAAGGGGGAGGTGGTGCGAACCCTGAGGGGGATAAGGGGACCGGAGACCGCCTCCCTCCATCCCCTCTTCGGGCCAGGGGCCAGGACCCTGAGGGGGAAGACCGTGATCTCCGTGCCCGTGAGGGTGGGGAGGAGGTACCGGGAGTTCCTCCGCTTCCTCTCCTCCCGGGGGGCAAGGGTGGTGGAGATGGGGGCGGAGGAGCACGACAGGCTCATGGCGGTGACCCAGGCCCTCACCCACTTCCTCCTCCTCTCCTGCGCGGGAGCGATGGAGGGGATGAGGGTGAGGGAGGAGCTCTCCACCCCCCTCTTCTCCTCCCTCCTGCAGCTGGTGAGGGCCTCGCTGGCCTCCGACCCCTCCCTCTGCGGGGAGATCCAGCTGCTCAACCCCCACTCCAGGAGGGCCAGGGAGAGGCTGCTGGGGGTGATGGGGAGGCTGCACCGGGAGCTCTGCTCCGGAAAGACGGAGGGGCTCTGCCGGATCCTGGAGAGGGGGAGCAGGAGGTGGGGGAGGGAGGTGAGGGAGGCCTACCGGAGGCTCTACGAGGAGCTGGAGCGCTCGGGCTCCAGCCCGTAGAGCTCCCTCCTCCTGGCCTCCAGGGGCTCGGGCTCCCTCCCCAGCAGCTCGGCCGCCGTGCACACCCTGTTCCCCCTCCTCCTCGCCTCCTCCCTCACGGGGGAGAGGTAATCCCCGTAGTCCAGGGAGCGCAGGAGGTGGTGGTCCACCACCAGCAGCGGGACCCTCCTGGCCAGCCTCCTCAGGTTCTCCCTGGCCTCCTCCAGCTTCTCCCCCCTCACCCCGAAGCCCCTGAGGTAGAGGGGGGGACCGCCCACCACCACCAGCTGGGGCTCCCTGCGGAGGATGAAGGAGAGGGAGGAGGGGGAGAGGAGGCCCTGCACGTCGGGAGCGTGCACCAGGCAGTCCCTCCCCGCCCTCACGGAGAGCAGGAGGACGCTCCCCATCCTGGAGCCCTCCCCGCCGTGGGGGACGGGCTCGGAGAACTCCAGCTCCGTTCCCCCGAACCTGAACCTCCTCCCGTCCGCCACCCCGACCTCCCTGGCCAGCCCCGAGCAGAACTTCCGCAGCAGGTAGCCCCTCTTCCTCTGGGAGGGGGTGACCCCGGAGGAGAAGTCCTTCATCAGGAGGGTCTTGCCCCGGTAGAGCCTCTCCGCCAGGGAGGGGGAGCTCCAGAGCCAGAGCCAGTTCTCGAAGGGGGGGAGGTAGTGGTCGTAGTGGAAGTGGCTGACCGTCAGGACCTCCGCCCTGCCCGCCGCCCTCTGGATGAGCTCCCTGGAGGAGGAGAGGGCCCGGTACTCCCTGCGGTGGGGGGTGAGGCCGAACCTGGGGCCCAGGCAGGAGCCAGGGTCCACCACCACCCCCAGGTCCTCCGTCCTCACGTAGAGGGACATCCCCCTCACGCCCAGGCTCTCGAAGGCCAGGGGCATCACGGAGATCCCCCTGCCCACCGGGACGGGCCTCATGCATACCCTCAAGAAAAGCGGAGCCTAAATCCCCACCTGGGGCCCATCTATAAATCTCCCCAGGGGGAGGAGGGAGGATGCTGCAGGTGAACAGGCTGGAGAGCCGCCCCTTCCGGTCCCCCCTCCTGATCGCGGGCTTCCCGGGGATAGCCAACGTGGGGAGGGTCTCGGCCGAGTTCCTGATCCAGGAGCTCAGGGCCAGGCTCTTCCTGGAGCTCTACTCCTCCCACCTCCCGGAGTGGGTGATAAGGGAGGGGGGGGAGATCAGCCCCTTCAGGATAAAGCTCTACCGGGCCAGGGTGGGGGGGAGGAACCTGATCCTGGCCACCTCCGACGCCCAGGCCCTCTCCCCCTTCGGCCAGTACCAGCTCTCCCACCAGATCCTGGAGGCGGTGAAGGGGTACGGCGTGAGGACGGTGATAACCATGGCGGCCTACGTCCTGCCCCCCCATGAGAGGAAGAGGGGGGTCTTCGCAGCCGCCACCAACCCCTCCGCCTTCAGGAGGTTCTGGGAGAAGGGGGCGGTGGCCCTGGACGGGGGGATGATCGTGGGGATGAACGGCCTGCTGGTGGGGCTGGCGGGGCTCAGGGGATGGGAGGGGATATGCCTGATGGGGGCCACCCACGGGGGGGTGCTGGACCTGGAGGCCTCCTCCCACATCCTGCGCCTCCTCTCCGAGGTCTACGGGATGGGCCTGAGGGTGGAGAACCTGGAGAGGTACGTCTCCTCCCTCCCCGACCTGAGGGCCCCCCAGGAGCCAGAGCCCTCCGGGGAGAACCTGTACATCTGACCATGAGGAGGGAGGTAAGCCGGAGGGAGCTCTTCAAGCTCCGGGCCGTGGCCGACTACCAGTTCGGGAGGGGGACGGGTGCCCACCTCTTCTCCCCTCCCCTCCAGGCGGTGGTGAGCAGGGACAGGATAAGGCAGGTGTGGAAGGGGGAAGTCCCCCTCTGCTCCGTGAGGGCCACGGACGGCCTGATCCTCCTCCACCGGGAGGGGGCCAGGATCCTCCACCGGGTGCTCCCCCCCGGAAGGCTGAGGGTCACCGTCAGGGGGGAGGCGGCCGGGGAGGTGGCGAAGGGGAGGACCGTCTTCGCCAAGCACGTGGTGGAGGCCGACCCCGAGATAAGGCCGGGGGAGGAGGTCCTGGTGGTGGACCCCTCCGGGAGGCTGCTGGCCACGGGAACGGCCCTCCTCAGCGGGGGGGAGATGAAAGCGTTTAAGGAGGGCAAGGCGGTGAGGGTGAGGAGGGGGATGGGTGCTCCCTAGGAAGCTGGACAGGAGGCAGCTGGAGAGGCTCATGCGCCAGATGGGGGTGAGGACCACGGAGCTGGAGGGGGTGGAGGAGGTCAGGATAAGGCTGAGGGGGGAGGAGATCGTGATACCCGGGGCCAGCGTGGTCCTGACGGAGGTGGGGGGGCAGCGCACCTACCAGGTCTCGGGGGAGGAGAGGAGGGAGAGGATCATCCCGGAGGAGGACGTGAGGCTGGTGATGGAGCAGACGGGGGCCAGCGAGGAGGAGGCCAGGGAGGAGCTGAGGAGGACGGGGGGGGACCTGGCGGAGGCCATCCTCAGGCTGAAGAAGTAGTCGTCCTGGCCTGGCCCAACCTCCATAACTGGGGCCTTCCCCCTCGTGTAGGGGGAACCCTTCGGGGTGAAAGGGAGCCATGTCGAGGTGGGCAACACGGCTCCGAAACCATGAGGTCGACTCCGTCCGGGAGGACGGTTCCGGAGGCTCCGGACTCCTTGAATCCCGGGGTATCTATTAAGCCCGCGTACTTGTCAACCACCAACCGTTAGATTTAAATACTATAGTTTAAACAAGTTTATACGATGAAAGAGGAGATAGTTCTGACTAAGACGAAGCTGATCCTCTCCG
>Ga0080004_1233584_pt1 | contig 21777 bp, 17 predicted proteins | sample WasSprMetagenome_FD_69207 | JGI IMG/M metagenome (GOLD analysis project Ga0080004, IMG submission 69207) | Sulfidic aquatic microbial communities from Washburn Spring, Yellowstone National Park, USA - WS (SPADES assembly) (version 2) | ecosystem: Environmental > Aquatic > Thermal springs > Hot...
GTCTTCTCCTATGTTTGCTGCTTCGAACCCCTTCAGACTATGCGCTTTACTCAATAAGAAGAGCCTATAGCCAACATCCTGCACTCTTCTGCCTTTGATTGTGATCTTAGCCTTCACAGCCTTTGGTTATAGTTTGGTTGCTCTTTAAGGTTGTGGTGTTTGTGTTTGGGTTTTGGCAGAGGTGGTCTATCCTATCTATAGGGTACTAACTTTGTTGTAGTTCTATGGATGTTGATTCGGGTTTGATGCATCTCTTTAAGCTTTTCTGATCGACTTTAGCTGTGGTGGTGAAGCGCTTCGTAGCGTCTTTGAGTGCTGCTTTTATGGCGCCCTTTTTTGGGGCCGTGGATTTCTATTGCTCGCTTCTTGGAGTTTTGCTGAGGTTTTGGGGGCTTTGGCTTTTATTGTTTCGGCCATAGGGTGTGTGGTGGGTTTGTCATATAAGCGTTGTTTGTGGTTTTTGTGGTTGTGGTAGACGATTTGTCCATAAGGCTTATATATGTTTGCTGGTTGATGTTGGTCTTACGAAAAAGGTGATTGATGGATATGAGTAGCTTAGGTTCTCATAACGGGGGTAGAAAGCTGGTTGCAGCTGTTCTTGTCTGCGCGTTGGCGCTGTCCTTGTTGGCAAGCTTCGTATGGGTGCCGGCAGCTTACGCTGAGAAGACTGTTACGCCTTCGATTGTGGATCAAGCACCTCAAGCTGCTGGTAAAGGGCAGTCGAATGTCGTCATGGCTCGGCTGGTATTTACAGCGTCTGGCTTTGGCGGTAGCGATTTTGCTGATATTACAGGCATTACTATTACTGTAACGGGTACTCCAGGTGCTTTATCTGCACTGAGGTTGGTGAAAGACGCTAACAACAACGGTTGGATAGATGGCGGGGAACTAGTTATAGCAGAAAAGCCTGCGCCAGTTGGTTCGACCAACGACTTTACAATTGGTTCAGGTGTGCTACGGTTAACCTCTACCACTACAACACAGACGGTCTTGGTCGTCGTTGATGTTAAGAGTGATGCAACAGTGGGCACTTCTTTCGCCGTCCAGTTAGCGGCCGAAGCTGACTGGACACTTACTGATGTCGGAGGTATTGGCGTCACTAAAGGCGCCGCTTCGTATCCGCTTAGCAGCAGTGTTAGCGTTGTGCAGCCTGTTGGAGCAGGTTCCTTGCTCGTCAGCAAGATTGTCTACAGCGCTCCAGCGAATGCTCTTAAGGGTCAGACGAGCGTTAACATGACTGGCTTCACACTCTATGCTGCCGCTTACGACGTTGTCTGGTCAGGCATAAAGGTTAAGGTAACAACCAAAACATCAAATGTTAAGGATCAGATACTGGCGGTCAAGATTGTTGACGCAGCTGGGAATGTTCTGGCTTCTAAGGAGCCTACCGCCTCAGCGACGACCGAGGAGCTTTCATTCACGATCTCCCCGAGCATAACCGTGGTTGCTGGTGCCACACCGCTCAAATACTTCATCTTCGTAGATATTAGAACCACGGCAACTCCTGACGAGTGGTTCAATGTTCAGATAGAGTCTGGTGCGAAGGTTACCGCTACATCAAACAACTGGGCTATCGTAGCAGCAGGCGCATACCCAATAGCATCAACCAACACCTCTATTCGCGCTTCAGGCACCTTAACCTACGATGAAGTAGCCCCAGACTATGCGCCTAGTGATGTTGTCGTAAATCAGCTCTTTAACAGCACCGGAGTGGCGCTTACAGCTAGCGGTGAAGCGATCGATATCACGTCGATGAAGATTAGGGTAACTGTGAGCGCAGGTACACCAGCCTCTGAAGTAAGCTTAGTCGAGGTAAGAGATTCTGCTGGCAACGTGTTAGGCTCTACAACGACCATCGGAAGCGGTGGCACAACAGATACGGCGCAAGTAACCTTCTCTCCAGCCGTTAGGGTGGAAGCTGGGACGACAAAGAAGCTCTTCTTCTTCCTGAAGATAAATAGCACAGCGACAGCTGGTGGAACGGTGCAGGCAGGGCTTAACTCAGGCGACTCAGGCTTCATAGTCGCTACTGGTGTAGGTACTGGAGTAGCGCTGGTACCAGGCACCACGCTTGTCGGCACAGACTTCATGGGCGGGACTTCTACGATTCGAGAGAAAGGCACCTTATCTGTCAGCATACCAAATACCTATGCAGCAGCTAAAGTTGTAGCAGGGGCAACCAACGTTAACGCTACGAGGTTCAAGATAACAGCAACATACGAAGATGTGACGATAACATCGCTCAAGCTCAAATTCACCCTCGGTGGAGCATCAAATATAGCGGATATATTCCCAACAGGCGGAGTTAGACTATACAGAAGCACAAGTACAACTGACGCAGACGGCAGCCCAGACCTAGCAGCAGGCTACATACCTGCCACAGTCACAGCATCAACCTCAACCACTTTAACACTAGGACTACTTAGCCCAGGTGTAACAGTCCCAGCAGGCAAATCCGTCTACATCCACGTGGTAGTAGACATCAAATCGACGATAACAGATGGTTGGACATTCAAAGTTGGACACGATGAAATAGCCGGAACCGGTGCAGCATCTGGCTTACCTATCTCATTCATCACAGATGTAGATCCAACGAACGAATATACCCTTAAAGCTGTAGGAGACCTAACCCTAGAGCAAACAGGCACACAACCACCAGCAGCGACCATCTCCGTTGGCACCACAACAGTCAACGCAACCCTCTGGCAGCTAACACCCTGCAAAACAGGCTGGAAGGGAGGGGCAGGCGAAGGCGTCATCGTAAAATCAATCAAACTAACCCTTACTGGAACAGCAGACTTCGATAACGACATCGCAGCAGTAAGGCTCTTCACAGACTCAACAACCAAGCCAGGCAACCTAGGCGTGGAGATACCGACAACAGTCTTCGAACGCACAACCACCGCAATAACCCTCAACATCACAGGAGGCCTAACCATAGCGCAGGGTACACCCTACAAGTTCCACGTCGTATTCGATCTGAAGCCGACAGCAAGAGCTGGTGAAACAGTAATAATAGGAGTAGCTACAACAACTGACGTTTACGCCGTAGGCACAGTCACAAACAAGCCAGTTACACGAGCTGGAGCATATAGCTCCAATACCTTTACCATCAAAGGAGCCTTAGCGGTAAGCGGCGTAAGCCTGGCCCCAACCTATGTAACAAGAGGCTCGTCAGTAGCCCTGCTCAAGCTCACATTCACAGCCATATCGGAACCGATAACAGTCGGAACAATAAGAGTAAGCTATACTGGCACTCTAACCACCGACGCCCCCACTGTAAGCATCTACCTAGACCACCCAACACTTGGTGTCGTTGGCGGTTACGATACCAACGACCTCTTGCTCGGCTCAGGCACATTTGACCCATTCGTAAAGAAGACCCCAGTAATAGATATAATTGACATCAACTTGCTTGCAGGCGAATCAAAGACCGTCTTCCTAGTAGTTTCAGTGTCATCTACCGCAACAAGCGGTAACAAAGTAGGCGTCTCAATAGCCGATGCAGCAGACATTTCAGCTACAGGTGGAACAACAGGTGTATCGATCACACCAACACTCACAGCAGCCACATCAACCCTCTCAACCATCCAAATCCAGCCAACATTTGACTACCTAGCAGGAACGCTATCACCAACCTGGGTCGAGGCAAACGCCACAAACATACAATTCACACTCAAGCTAACTAAAGGAGGCGAAGTCGCACTCATATTAAACAACGCCACACTAACCTGGATAGCAGGAGGATACACACACAGAACCTACCTAAGCGCACCAATCCCAGTAGCAGCAGGCTCAGTAGCAGAAGTAACATTAACCTTCAAACCCATCGACATACAAAACGTCCCACACGGAGCTTCTGCCGCTCCAACATTAAGACTAACAGGCGTAGACGCTAATGGAGCATCCTTCACACAGGACGCATTCACCACATCGTTTGAAAACATCCGCGTAGATAATGTCAGACCCTCGATAACCCATACACCAGTAACAACAGCCACACTCGGCACAGAAATACCCATAGTAGCCACGGTAACCGACGCCAACTCAGGTGTAAGCGTCGTCAAACTAAACTACAGAATTACAGGCGCAGCAACATACACCACAGCCTACATGACCGCAATAGGTGCTAACACATACAGAGCAACCATCCCGGCAACAGCAGTCACAGCAACAGGCTTAGAATACTATGTCGAAGCCACTGACCTAGCAGGCAACACACAAACTACACCAACCTACACAATAACAGTACCAGTGCCAGACACAACACCACCGACAATAACCCACACACCAGTAACAACAGCAGCGGTCAACACACCCGTAACCATCAGAGCCACAGTAACGGATAACGTAGCAGTCCAGTCGGTAACACTCTACTACAGAACCGTAGGAGCACCAGCCTTCACATCCCTAGCCATGGTAGCTGAAGGCAACGTCTACTCAGCAACCATCCCAGCCACAGCAGTAACAACAGCAGGCGTAGAATACTACATAGTGGCAACAGACACATCAAACAACCAAGCAAGAGCACCAACAACAGGAACATACACCATCCAAGTCACACCCTTCACAGCACCAGCCTCACCACCAACAAGAGTCCACCCAGTAACAGGCGCACCACTACCGGCCCAAGTATCAGCAGGTAGCAGCGTAGGAGCATCAACAACCGTAACCAACCTAGCAGCCCAAGAAAGAACCGTAAGAATATTCTTCGTAGTGGAGAAAGAAGGCGTACCACTACTCTACGGCTCAGCAACCGTAAGGCTAGCAGCAGCACAATCATTCGACGCAATGCAAGGCTGGATCCTAGTAGAGCCAGGCACATACACAGTAAGAATAACCGTAACAGACGCAACAACAGGCGTCTCACTATCAGAAGAACAGACCGTAACCTACACAGCGGTGGGATAAATTGACCACCACCCCAAAAATTTTTTGAGGTGAAAAGAATATGAATAAACCAACCAAAATTATAACAACAATCCTAGCCCTAATACTCATACTAGCAGTAGCACCAGCCGCCCAAGCAGCACTCACAGTAAACACAGACAAAGACAAATACCAATACGGCGAATGGATCAACGTCTCAGGAACAGGAGCAGCACCAAACCTACCAGTAACAATACAAGTCCTCAACCCCACAGGCACACTAGTAGCCCAAAGAACAACAACAGCGGACAGCCAAGGCACATTCACACTAGCTAACGTCATGAAGTTCCCAACACCACCGCTACCAGCACACCTACCACTAGGAAACTACACAGTCAAAGCCATAGACGGGCAAGGAAACACAGCCCAAAAAACAATCCAATTCACAGTCCTAGACACAACACCACCAACCATAACCCACACACCAGTAACAACAGCAAACATAAACACAGCAGTCACGATCACAGCAACCGTAACGGACAACGTAGCAGTCCAAACAGTAACCCTCAACTATAGAACCGTAGGAACAGCAGCATTCACATCGGTAGCGATGACACCAGGAGTAGGCAACACGTACACGGCAACCATACCAGCCACAGCGGTAACAACAGCGGGCGTAGAATACTACATAGTAGCAACAGATACATCAAACAACCAAGCAAGAGTACCAACAACAGGAACATACACCATAACCGTACTCGTAGCAACACTAAACATAGCACCAACCCACGCAGCACCAGGAGCATCAGCATCATACAGCGGAACAAACTTCACACCAAACACAAAGTACACACTAACCATAGACTGGAGCGGAATAACCGTAACCCTAGACTCAGGAACAGCAACAGCAGCAGGCACAATCTCAGGAACATTCAAAGTACCAGCAGTCCAAAGCCAAGTCTACACAGTAGTAGCTAGAGACGAAGCAGGAATAACAGCAACAGCCAAATTCGGAGTAGAACAAGTCTCAACAACAGAACTAGCAACCAAAATAGACGCACTATCAACACAGCTAACAAACGTAGAAAAGAACCTATCAACAAAGATGGACACAATACAAACAGCAATAACAAAAGCTATAACAGACGCACAAACAGCAATAACAGCAGCAATCTCATCAGCCCAAACAGACATCAAAGCAGCAATTACAGCCTCACAGAAAGCCGTAACAGACGCTATAGCAGCATCCCAAAAAGCCGTTACAGATGCTATAGCAGCACTATCCGCCGACATAAAGAGCGTAGGAGACTCAGTTAAAGCAGCGCAAACAGACATTAAGTCAGCCGTCTCGACAGCCCAGAAAGCCGTAACAGACGCCATCACATCAGCACAGACAACACTAGCTGGAAGCATCTCAACACTCAGAAGCAGCATAAACACACTAACAGACACAGTAAACAACATAAACACAGGCGTAGCAACATCATCAACATTCACACTAATAGTAGCAGCCCTAGTAGTCATCACACTCGTAATAGAAATAGTCATCCTAGTAAGAAGGCGGTGAAACCGCCCCACACCCCTTTTTGTTTTTAAAAACCCACCTAAACCACACCAGATTATAAGCACCTAAACCAAAAGTACACGCCCACGCAAAAGAGGGATCCCTTATCGCAATATAAACCCTCGAAGAGCAGGAAAGACCCAGGCTTCAACACCCCCTTTATACTCCCCAGGTTCTCAACTTTGCACACAGGAGGCGTGCCCTTAAAATCAAAGCGCACAGAACGATATGGCCGTAAAAACACTGGCTAATAACAATATCGCAGAGGAATTTGCAGAAAAAGCAAAATAGAGGCTGACCTATATCAATCCAAGGTTCGCTTATGAGTGACCGTGTTGATGTTGGAATACCGGGGATGAACGAAATACTAAACGGTGGGATACCTAGGAGAAACATCGTTCTACTCTCCGGCGGACCCGGTACTGGCAAATCTATTTTCGGTCAGCAGTTCCTCCATGCTGGCTTTACGCTTAACGAACCCGGAGTCCTCGTAACACTAGAAGAGCACCCAATTCAAGTCAGAATCAACATGGACAGATTCGGATGGGAGCCTAGAAGATATGAGCAGGAGGGGAAGTTCGCGATCGTGGACGCCTTCACCTCTGGTGTGGGTGAAGCGGCTAAGAGGGAGCGCTACGTAGTTAAGGACCCAGACGACACCCCAAGCTTCTTGGACGTCATGCGGCAAGCAATAACCGATCTGAATGCGCAGAGAGTCGTCATAGACTCAGTCTCCACACTCTACATGACCAGGCCTATGATGGCGCGATCAACATTAATGCTCATAAAAAAGGTCCTCGCTGGCTTAGGTTGCACAGGCTTCCTTGTCTCACAGGTAAGCGTTACAGAAAGGGGGTTTGGCGGACCAGGTGTTGAACACGCCGCCGACGGAATCATTAGGCTCGACTTAGACGAGTTTCAAGGCGAACTCAAACGCTCAATAATCGTCTGGAAGATGCGTGGAACCGGGCATTCCATGAGGAGACACCCATTCGAAATAACAAGTAAAGGAATAATAGTCTACGCGGATAAAACCGTAAAAATAACACCTAGAGGGTTTGCTGAAGGAGGTGAAGGCGCGTGAGCGAAATAGAAGTACCCCTAAAACCGTTGGGGCGAGAGGACATTCAAAAGCTTGAAGCAGTCCTGCTCCTAGGAACTGTCTCAAGAAAAGACGTCGTCGAAAAGATGCGTAACGCAAACCCAAAAGACCGCATAACCTGGATCGACTCACTAGCGGTCGCAGCAGGCGCCCTCGCAAGGGAGAAAGCTGGCATGAGCACCTCAAAGATAGCTGATGAGCTCGGTAGGGGTGAGCAAACCGTAAGAGCCCACTTAACAGGCAAGACCGAAGCTGGAAAACTCGTAAGAGAGACCTATGAAATGCTCCTTAAAGGCGAAAAAGTCCTCACATTCATGGTCAGAGAAGCCGAAGCCCCATCATCAAGAGAAGAGATCGAAAGGTTAAAGGCTGAGATCGAGAAGGAGAAGCGGGAAAAAGCCGAGCTTCAAGAGAAGGTCAGCAAAATGCAGAATAAACTCGAAAACGCAGTCAAAGCATTGGAAGAAGTGCTCAATCAGCTGAAAGCATAGCGGAGAAACCCGCAGGATCTGCTAGACTGAGTTCGAGCCTCTCCGAATCAAATCGCTACAGATCTTTTTGCAGAAAACGATCTACACCAACACACAGTATCTTGTGGGGCAAAAGGCTTAAAGAAGGGGTTCTGTTTCTATGGGTGGGGTAGAGGTTGGCTTCGGAGCCGATGATCAGGACAAAGATACTCGTAAGGGAAGTTATGAACAGCCCGGTGATAACATCTGAAATCAGCGAGTCAGTTAGAGAAGCCGCTAAGAAGATGGCTCGCTACAAGATAGGTAGCGTGGTGGTTACCGAGAACGGTAAGCCGATAGGTATAGTGACAGAGAGCGATATTGTGAGGAAGGTTGTTGCCGAAGACCTTAAGCCGAGCAGAGTGAAGGTAGGCGACATCGCCTCTAAGCCTCTACACACAATCGACGCTGGAAGTGATATAACTGAGGCGGCAAGGATCATGCGTAGGCTGAACATAAAGAAGCTCGGTGTAGTCTACAAGAACGAGCTTGTAGGCATAATAACTACCACGGATCTGAATGCTGTCACACCAGAGCTGGTTGCTCTGCTGTCGGAGAAGGTGAGGATAACAGTAGGGGAATCTCTTAGAGTCAAAAGCCCTCTCGCAGGGTACTGTGACTCCTGCGGTGAATGGTCTGACACGCTCATCGAGGTGGATGGTAAGTTTCTCTGTGAGGATTGTAGAAGCGAGGTTTCACAAGAACCCGCCGAGCTACCCTCTGAAGAATAGAATTTTTGGCTGCGTGCTAACATGATTAAAGTCTCTGATTACATGACGCCTCTCGTAGCGGTAGTCTCCCCTTCTGATACTCTTGCAACGGTTAGGAACGTTATGCTTAGGAGGCGTGTTGGGAGGCTGCCTGTTATAGATGATGAGGGTAGGCTAGTGGGCATAGTCAGCCGAACCGATCTAGCCTTAGCGCTTAAACCGGGTGGCCCTCCTTGGCGCCGCAGACCCCTTGAATGCACTGGTGTGTGGGAGGTTATGTCAAAACCAGTCTTGACCATTACACCTAATGAACCGATCTCTAAGGCGGCTGAGACCATGCTGAGTAACGGAGTAACGGGGCTTCCAGTGGTCGAGGGGGGCAAGGTTATCGGTATGATTTCAACGACCGATCTTACAAGGTGCTTGATGGAGCACGGCGACCCCTCTAAGAAGGTTAAGGATTATATGTGTAGGGAGGTAGCGGTAGTAAAGCCGCTCTACACCATCAACCGCGTGATCAAGCTGCTTATGGAAACACCAAGCCGCAGAGTCGTAGTCGTTGACGCTGAGGGCAGACCTATAGGTATAATCACACCAACAGACCTAGCTTTCGTGAGAGTAGCACCGCCTAAGAAGAAGGGCATCGTCTACGATAATGAAGCACCCCAACCTAGTAGGAGGATAAGGTATCTTGGTTTAACATACGCTGAGGATGTTATGAAGAGCCCACTCCACTACATCTCAGAGGAGGCTTCGGTTGTGGATGCCGCATCACTTATGAGCAGCGCGAGGATAGGTGGGTTGCCAGTATTAGATAAGAGAAAGAACCTATCTGGGATCTTCTCGAAGTTGGAGGTTTTGAAGCTTGTCAAAGAGCTTGAGGTTTAAGGCCACAAGAGTCTCTGAGCTACATCTAGAGCCTAGTTACATCGTGGGTAAGGCTCAGAAGATTCCAGTCGCTATAGAGTTGATGAGGCGGTATAATGTAGATAGGGTGGTTGTGGTCTCAGACTCTAAGGTTGTGGGTGTGGTTACGTTAAAGGACATCTTCTCTAAACTCTCCTCTAAAAGGATGAGCGGGGTCTCACCGACATCGCTCTCTGTCGCAGCCTTCACCTCACCCAACATAATTACCGCACACCCGGAGGAGAGTGCCCGAGAGGCTGCTGGGAAGATGCTAGAACATAATGTGTCTGCGCTGCCAGTAGTTGGAGATGATGGTGTTGTGAGGGGGTTGGTGACCAAGCTGCTCCTCATACCGCTTATGTCGAAATCAAACCTATGCTGTAAAGAGTTTGTATCCCCCTCTTACCTAACCATAAGCCCAAGGTCTAAGCTCTCATCTGCTCTTGAGAAGCTCAGCAAAACGCCTGCCCGAGAGCTCGTTGTGGTTGAGGCCGATAGACCGCTTGGGGTTATTGGTGAGCGGGAAGCCGCCTTCACCCTATTTAACCTCCTTAGGATCGATCAGATAAGGCACTTCGACACATTCATCAAGAGGCTGCTCGTAGTAGACGCGATGAGGAGGCTCAACGTAGCCTTGAGCGGGGAAGAGAGTTTGAAGGAGGCTGCTAGGCTTATGAGGAGCAGCGGAGCCAACACCCTCCCACTCGTCAAAGAGGGTAAGGTGTTCGGTGTGGTGAACAGAGACAACATTTTTGAAAGGCTTATGCAGCTAGAGGGAGAGGGAAGGAGGTAGGCTGCGATAACACCACGCTTCATCGTAGATTCCATGCACGGAAGCCTCGCTAGAAAGCTGAGGATCTACGGCTACGACGTCATCTACGATACGAGGCTCGACGACAAAGACCTACTCGCCAAGACGGCTGAGGAAGACAGGTGGCTCCTAACCTCAGACCGAGACCTCTATCTAACAGCCCTGAAAAAAGGAGTGAAGGCTTGCCTACTCCTCGGCAAAGACGACGCGCAACGAGCGGCTGAAGTATTCAAGAAGCTCGGCGTAGAGCCGCCTGAGCTGAAGGCCGAGGGCTCCAGATGCCCAGTCTGCAACGGGATACTAGAAGCCTGCGACCCAGATGAGGTGGATGCGGCTCAAAGATCTGGGAGGAGATATTATAGGTGTGTGGAGTGTGGTAAACTGTATTGGATTGGGAGCCACTGGCGCAGAATCAGAGAGTTCGATAGGCGAGTAAGACAGCTCCTTAAGGCTTAAAGGATACCCTAAGGATAGTGTGGTGGCTATGGCTGGGCTTAGCGATGAAGACGGCTACCTCCTAGTTAAGACCGCTAGGCGGGCGGCGGAAGAATACGTAGTTAATGGTAGGAGGATAGAGTTGGACGAGGATTTTCAAAGAAGGTTCAGCGAAAAACGCGGGGTCTTTGTCACGATAAACGCGGTAAGAGGTAAGGAGCATGAGTTAAGGGGATGCATAGGCTTGGTTCAACCCAACATACCGCTGTGTGATGCGCTGGTGGAGGCTGCTATAAGCGCCGCCACATCAGACCCACGCTTCGAACCCGTTAAGCCAGAGGAGTTCAGCAAACTTATCTTCGAGGTGAGCGTCTTGACGAAGCCAGAGAGGCTCAGAGCCTCATCACCCAAAGAGTACCCCAACCTAATAAAGATAGGTAGAGACGGGCTGATCGTCGAATACAGGTTTCTGAGCGGGCTCCTACTACCACAAGTCCCCGTGGAGGAGGGTTGGGATGCAGAGCAGTTCCTCTCCTATGCTTGTATGAAGGCAGGCGCACCCCCGGACGTCTGGCTCCTACCAGAAACGAAGATCTACCGCTTCGAGGCAGAGGTCTTCACTGAAGAGGAGCCTAATGGTAGGGTTGTTAGGAGAAAGCTGATTTAAGGCTCGGTTTGAAGAGGGTCTACTTCCCCATCTTCGGATCCGGGCTGGGTCACGCCGCTAGAATGGTTGCTGTAGCATCGAAGCTTAGAGAGATGGGAGTCGAGGTAGCCTTCTCATCCTACGGTGAAGGGGCTGAGTATGTTAAGCAGAGGGGGTTCCTCTGCTTCAGAGTGCCGAGGTTGGATGTCGGTTGGACAGCCTCAGGCAAGTTCGAGGGGCTTCTTAGGACTTCCAAGAGGCTCCCTTGGCACATAGCTACATTCATCCGCCAAGTCGTGGTAGAGAGGAAGATTATGAGGCGCTGGAGACCAGACCTTGTGGTCTCAGATTCACGCTTATCAGCGGTAATAGCCGCTAAGAGCCTAGGGTTAAAGTGCTTCGTTGTCACAAACCAGCTACGCATACTCCTACCACCTAAGAAGAGGAGTAAGCGCACAAAACCCATCGAACGCCTCCTAAACGAGATCTTAGGTAAACTCTGGAACCTAGCCGACAAGATCTTCTTCCCAGACCTCCCACCGCCCCTAACTATATCCGAAGAGAACCTCTGGTGGATCTCAGCCGCAAGAAGAAAGGCTGAGTACATAGGCTTCATAATTCAACCATCGAGGAAGAGCGCCGAGGAGGTTAAAGACGCTCTAATCAAGATTGGTTTAGATGAGAAGAAGCCGCTGGTATTCATGCACATCAGCGGACCGTCCTCCACAAAACCGGCGCTGATAAAGAAGCTGCTAGCTGCAACCAAACATCTGAACGAGTTTCAAGTCGTGATATCTGAGGGTAGACCAAACGGGAGTACTGAGGTTAAACGCATCAACTCAACCTACTATTTTGAGTGGTGCCCTATTAACGAGCAACTTATGCAAGCCTCAGACATACTTGTGGTGAGAGGTGGTCACTCGACCTTAGGCTCGGCGCTGCTGCTCGGTAAGCCTATGCTCATCATACCTATAGCAGACCACAGCGAACAGTTCTGCAACGCGCAGAAGATGGTTAGGCTTGGTGTAGCCCTTTGGCTCGACCCGCTCACAGCGCAACCTAAGGATATCTGCGAATCAATAAACAAACTCTACTCAACAAGCAGCTTTAAGAGTAGGGCTGAGAGCCTCTCGAAAGAGGCGTCGAAGTATAACGGGTTAGATAGACTGGTTAACGCGGTGATGGATGCGTTAAGATAGCTCATCTGTAAGCCTGTGCGCGTCTAAAAACCCGTCCGTTAAATCAACCTTCGAAACGTTCTTAAGAAGGTATTCAGCAGCTTCATCCAAATCAGAAATAGGTCTACCTGACTCATCTAAAACAGTCAACCTGCTTTCACCAACATCCAAAGGTAGGGTTCGCTGGAGACCGATCTTCTTCGCATAAGCCATAAGCTCCTCCTCAGTAAAAAAGGAGGCTGGTGAAAGTATGTTCACACCATCCCTACAAGCATACTTAAGCACATTCTGTAAGCTTCTGCCACCGAGACCCAGCGACATACAGAAGGTGCCTATCTTCTCTTTCACAGCAGCCTTGACACCTAACGCAGCAGCAAGATTAGACCAGCTGAAGCCCTGCTCTGAACCACCTACCCTACCACGCTTACCCACATCCACATAAAGTAGCTGTAGGCTCCTCTTAGCTACACAACATCTAAGTAAAGCGAGGTTCTCGATGGAGCGGTAGAGCGCCTCAGGCTGAGAAGGGTAGTTAGTGACTAGGTAGTTGGGTGTAAAGCCAGCCCGCTGCACAAGCCAGCCCCCAACCAGAGATCTCACCGTCGGCTCAACCAATATTACGCAACCCCCTGAAGCACCCGATGGTAGCCCGCCTGGGCCTAGGTAGCGGTGTGTAAAGACGTATGCTGCTTCCTTCGATACGAGCGCGTAGACAACCTTATCAGGCCTTTTCTCGTCAGGTCTGGCTCCTCTACCGCTAACCTTACCTATGAGGGTTGAGAGGGCTAGGGTTTGTAGGTCAGAGGCTCTGTAGCCTAGGTTTTGCTGCGCCTCCACCTTCACAGAGAAGCGCTCGTTATCAAATATACACTTTTCACCAGCACCAACCAACGCTTGCAGCACCTCATCAAAATCCGTTTTCACTTTCTCAGCCAACGCAGCATAGGCCACACCAGAGAATTTGGAGACGATTTCAGCCACCTCAACAACATCTGGTGTGCAGATTTCGATGGCTCCCTCTTTAACCTCAACCGAATACTTACCCTCTATGAATGAGGGGAGGGATTCTGAGATAAGGGCGCACAACACTTCTATCTGAGACGCAGCTTCGGGAGAAGGCTTGACTATAACACATCGCATATGTAAGCAGGCTAACCAGCGTTATAAGAATGTTAGGTTTAAAGCGGGTCTCTGAAATAAGGCGAAACTACAACAAGTGATCAACCAATAGAGCTAGATCGTAAACGAGCGACAACCTCAGCCACCTTTATAGCCTTCTGCGCGACATCAACAGCGTCAACACCAAAGATGTAAGATGCTGGCTCGATCCAGTAGCCCCCAGCGTCTACAAACACGTCTGGTAGGGGCTCACCACGCCTCCCTAAATTTAAAACCTCCTCAACGACACGAGCTTGCGCTGCCTCAGTATTTGTAGGTGGCTCACACCTACTTAATACATAAACCCGGAAACCAAGTTGCTCAAAAGCTTCTTTAACAAACCGATTATACGCTATGTTAATAGCTGCGCGAATACTTGGGTTAACTTGCATAGCGGCAAGCAGAACAGAAGCAAGATGCTTTGATGCCCCGAACTCAGGCTGCATAAAGGCTCTAGGCGCACCATCAACCTTCGCTATACGCCCAGGTATACCAGCCACATCTTTAACGCTCTTCGCATCAGGAATGGCTTCAACAATATTCACTAGAACTTCTGGTATTAGTGCTGCGAACTCCCTAGATGTTTGAATGAGGTTTACAGCGGCCTTAAGGTTGCTTAAGACAGCCTGCTTCCTATCCGCGACTGGCAGACCCTTCGAGTAGAGCTGTAGGCAGATATCGCAGCCCTCTGCCCCCAGACTTGGAACCCTCTTCTTGTGAGTTAAGCAAAGAGAGCCTTGGCACTTTAGGTTAGTGCAGAGAATACAGATGCTCTTCACAGCCTCTGAAGATTGTAAAGTGCCTGAGACTAAGCTTGAAGCAAGCCACTTAGAGAGGGTCACTACCTCCTCTGAGTAGAGAGGCTCTTTATCTACCTTAAGCTTGAGATAGCTGCTTACCGCTGGTTGAGTTACGCCTATTAGATCTGCGATCTTGGCTTGGCTGAGCCCTCTGGCTTTAAGCTCCTTTGCTACAAGAGCCCTTATAAGCGGGAGTAACTCTTTCACCGCTACTTCGCATGGCGGCTTCATTCAATAAGTCACTTATCAACATGGTTATAAATAGATTTTATCGCGCCGCTTTCTTAGATGAAGATTCGTAAACCCCCTGAATGGGGTATAACCCCAGTCCCCCAAAGCCAAAGAGTCCTCCGCGCTATAGATCTGGCGGTCTTCTGGACCAGCCTAGGTACTGGGCTACTGGTGTATCAAGCTGGCGCTCTACTTGTACCCTCATTAGACTTCTTAACCTCACTAATAGTGATCATAGTAGGCACACTCATAGGGACCATACCGCTCGCTTTAGCTGGCATGATAGGCAGTAAGTATGGTGTACCAACCATGGTTTCTCTCCGCCCCTCCTTCGGCATAAGAGGCTCCTACTTCCCCACCTGGCTTAATGTAGTTCAGCTCATAGGCTGGGGTACGCTTGAGATAGCGGTGATGGCGGAGGCAGGGGACTTAATCTCGTCAACAGCAGCGGGCTTTTCAGCCTACTGGCTCTGGGTGATAGTCTTCACAATCTTCACCATACTTATGGGGATAGGTGGCCCGCTGCTTGTAGTTAAGCAGTGGCTTGAGAGATTCGCCTTTTGGCTGCTCTACGGCTCAGCGGCTTGGGTAACCTTCTGGGCTCTTCAGAACGGAGGGTTGAGCAGAGTTATGGGTGCTAAGGCTGAAGGCGGTCTTCCTCTTCTGCTGGCGCTTGACCTCGTTATAGCTATGCCCCTTTCTTGGATGCCGCTAGCGGCAGACTACAATAGGTTCGCTAGCACACCGAAGGGAGGTTTTCTAGGCACATTTGTGGGGTTCGCGGTTGGTAACATCGTAGGCTACGCAATAGGCAGCATCCTCCTCTTAGCGACTGGCTCAGCGGACATCGTAGGCTCATTCGGCTACATCTTCTTAGGCGCACCGGCCCTGCTGCTCATCCTCGTATATGAGTTGGATAACTGCTTCGCAGATGTGTATTCAGCGGCAGTATCTGTGCAGAACAACTTACCTAAGCTGAAGCAGTGGGTGCTTATGCTGCTGATCGGAGGCCTATGTGCAGCGCTAGCTCTCTTTATCAACATCAAAAACTACATCTGGTTCCTTCTGTGGATAGGAGCCACCTTCTCACCTATCTTCGGGGTTGTGCTGAGCCACCACTACATCCTAGCGAAGCAGAGAATAGATATAGAGCAGCTCTACACCAAAAGGGGTGACTACTGGTATAGCAGAGGCGTTAATATTTCTGCTATAGCCTCTTGGGTAGCGGGCTTCACGGTTTACATACTAATAACAACCTACTTACCTTGGCTAGGCGCCACCCTACCCAGTATGCTTATAGCAGCAGCCCTCAACATAGCCTTAGCAAAACTTCAGAAGCGTATTCAACTGATAGCGAGGTGATATTTGTGAAGCGCATAGCTAGAGCCCTCACCGTAGCAGGCTCGGACTCAAGCGGTGGAGCTGGTATACAAGCAGACCTCAAAACCTTCGCAGCCCTAGGGGTGTATGGTATGAGTGCTATCACAGCGGTAACAGCGCAGAACACACTCAGCGTCACAACGGTTCAACCCATAGACCCTCAGATCGTAAGGGAGCAGATAAGGGCTGTGGTATCAGATATAGGGGTTGATGCTGTGAAGACCGGTATGCTCTACACCCGCGACATAATCGAAGCGGTTGCTGAAGAGCTCAACCAGCTAAAAGTACCGATAGTTGTTGATCCTGTGATGGTAGCTAAGAGCGGAGCTAAACTACTAAGGGAGGATGCTGAAGAAGCGCTGATCAAAAAGATACTACCATTAGCAACGATCGTAACCCCCAACCTACCAGAAGCAGAGAGGCTAGCGAAGATGAGCATAAAATGCCTAGAAGACGCCGAGGAAGCCGCTAAGAAGATAGCAGCCCTAGGGCCAAAGGCTGTTGTGGTGAAGGGTGGGCATTTAGAGCGAGACGAATGTATCGACACCCTATACTACGATGGCGTGGTCAGAAGATATGCGGGTAGAAGGGTTAGCGGAGGTACACACGGCACAGGATGCACATTCGCCTCAGCCATCACAGCCTACTTAGCGAAAGGCTACGATATCTATGAAGCGGTCGAGGGGGCGAAGCGCTTTGTGGAGGATGCCATTACTTTTGGCGAAAAGGTTGGCTCAGGTGTTACACCAGTCTCACCTCTTGGTAAGGTGGTGCGTGATGCGGAGAAGACGAGGGTCTTAGAGAAGATTAGTGAGGCTGTAAGCCTGCTTGAGGCAAATTCAGCCTTCGCGCAATACATACCAGAGTGCCAAACCAACATCGCAATGGCGCTACCAGAACCAGAAACAGTTGAGGATGTAGCGGCGATTCCGGGTAGAATTGTCAACGCTATGGGTAGGGCTAAAGCATCAGGATGCCCAAAGTTTGGTGCGTCGAGGCACCTTGCCTCCACCTTATTGGCGGTCTCAGAGTATACACCATCAATTAGAGCAGCTTTGAATATCAAGTTTGATGAAAACTTGCTCGATGTCGCTCGAAGACTAGGATACCAATGCTCAGACTACGATAGATCTAAAGAGCCTCCTGAAGTGAAAGCTGTTGAGGGCGAAACCACGAAATGGGGGGCAAGGGAAGCGATAAAGAAGGTCGGCACCGTACCTGATCTTATCTTCCATAGAGGGGATTGGGGAAAGGAGGCTATGATAGTTATATTAGGTAAGGATGCTGTGGATGTTGTGAAAAAAGCTCTGAAGATAATAGAAGCCGCTAAACGAGAGAAGCCGTAACAAGAACCACCTACACTCATCTCTCTGTTTTGCTGAGCTTCTTTTCTAACTCGCTGAGCTTCGACTCTAGTACTGCAACTCTTGGTGCGTATTGTAGTTCCGTTCTTAGCATGCTGATCTCAGAAGTTATGCGTTTATCCATCTCCTCGATTTTTATCGTGAGCCTTTTATCTACCTCATCTATCTTAGCTGTTAGCCTCTTATCTACTTCATCTATCTTAGCTGTTAACCGCTTATCCACTTCACTTAGCTGGTTCTGTATCCTTTTATCCATCTCTTCAATCTTTAGGAGAATCGGCTGTAGAGCTGCTGTAAGCTCTTCTCTTACGATCTCTCTAAGCTCAGGGGCTGTAAGCCTCTTAAGAACCTCCTTACTCACCTTAGCCATCTATTTTATTGATTCAGTGTACAGATTTAAGTGTTACCATCTGTTAGCTAATGGCTTCCTATTGGTCAAGAGTTCCAAACATTCTTTAAAAAATTTGAAGAAATGGAGGCGTAAAAGCCTTATATAGCATCTAAGATGGAACGTGTGGAAGGTCTTGGAAGTTAATACTCACGACATAGTAATTGTAGGTGCTGGGCTTGCTGGTTTAAGAGCGGCAGTCGCTGCATCGGAAGTCAGTAAGGATATTGATATAGCCGTTATTTCAAAGGTGTATCCTACGAGGTCACACTCTATTTGCGCGCAAGGCGGGACTGCTGCGGTTATGAAGGAGGGAGACAGCCATGAAATGCATGCTTGGGATACTGTGAAGGGAAGCGACTTTTTAGCGGATCAAGATATAGTTGAATTTTTTGTTAAAAGAATAAGTGAGGAGATCGTTAGGCTTGAGCATTGGGGTATGCCTTGGAGTAGAACCCCTGATGGTAAGATAGCGCAGCGACCTTTTGGTGGGCATAGCTTCCCTAGAGCTTGCTACTCAGCGGATCTAGTAGGCTTCCAAGAGATGCACACATTATATGGGCGCGCGATAGCATACGATAACATAAAGTTTTATGACGAGTGGTACGTAACATCTCTGATAGCTGAGGAGGGGCGTGCAAAAGGCCTTACAGCGATCGACCTTAAAACAGGCACGATGAGCGCTTTTCGTGCTAAAGCGATAATAATGGCTACTGGAGGGGCTTGTAGAATTTACCGCTTCACAACCTACTCCTACACAGCCACAGGCGACGGCATGGTATTAGCCTATAGGGCTGGTGTACCTCTAGAGGACATGGAGTTCGTCCAATTCCACCCAACTGGTCTTGTACCTAGTGGGGTGTTGATTAGCGAAGCAGCACGTGGGGAGGGTGGCTACCTCATAAATAAGAAAGGTGAGAGGTTTATGGAAAGATATGCGAAAAAGATGATGGAACTCGCTCCACGTGATATAGTCGCTAGAGCTGAGATGACTGAGATATTGGAGGGGCGGGCTTTTGAGGGGCCACACGGCCCATACATAGCGCTTGACCTCACTCACCTAGGTGAGGAGAAGATTAATGAGCGCCTACCCTATATACGTGAAGTAACGCAAAGACTTTTGGGCATAGATCCGGTACACGACCCCATACCAATAGCACCAGCTGCACATTACACGATGGGTGGTATAAGAGCGAATATAAAGACAGAAACACCCTTACCCCACCTATTCGCTGCTGGAGAATGCTCTTGCCTAAGCCTACACGGCGCTAACAGACTCGGCTCAAACTCTACAGCGGAGTGCTTGGTCTTCGGAGCTGTAGCTGGTGAGGAGGCCGCTAAACTCGCTCTAAAATCGGAGTTTTCCGATTTACCCAAAGATAAGCTTGCTAAGGAGGAGAAGCGTGTATTTGACCAGATACTGGGGAACGAGGGTGGTGAGAGGGTCTCAGAGATTAGAACGCAGATGATGAATGTTATGAACGAAAAGGTCTGGATCTTTAGAGACGAAAAAGGTTTGACAGAAGCCGTTAGGGAGATAAGGGCTTTAAAAGAGAGGTTCAAGAGGGCTAAGGTTGAAGATAGTTCGAGGGTGTTTAACTTAGGTTTGATAAACGCGCTTGAACTCGACTGCATGCTCGAGCTGGCTGAGGTTACCGCTCTTTCAGCCCTGAACAGAAAGGAGTCTAGAGGCGCCCACTCTAGAGTGGACTACCCAAAGCGCGATGATGTAAACTGGCTCAAGCATACTCTAGTGTACTATACAGTAGATGGGCCTAGAATCGACTATGCCCCTGTTACGATAACCAAATGGCAGCCTGTTGAAAGAAAGTATTGAGGTGAGCGCGGATCTTGGAAGAAGCTAAGATGGTTACGCTTAACGTAGTGCGATATAATCCGGAGAAGAAGCAGTATGTTACCTCGACATATAAAGTGCCTGCTAAAAAAGGCATGACGCTACTCGACGCTCTCCTCTACATCAGAGATAACCTAGATGGAACGCTGACTGTAAGGCACTCTTGCAGAATGGGTCTATGTGGAAGCTGCGCGGTTATAGCAAATGGAAAACACGTTTTAGCCTGCTACACACAACTCCTCAATCTAGGCACAGACACCATAACGGTTATGCCGCTACAGAACCTACCGATGATCAAAGATCTTGTCCCAGATCTAAAACCCTTCTTCGAGAAGTATAAGCCGATTAAACCATACCTCATAAAACCAGAGGAAGCTATGAAGGAAAAGACAGAGTTTATTCAGACGCCTGAGGCCCTTCAGAAATACTGGAATACCACATTATGTATAAAGTGCGGGCTCTGCTACTCAGCCTGCCCAGTAGTTAAATCAAACGAAAGCTTCCCAGGACCAGCGCAGGTTACAACACTTTATCGCTTCACAGTAGATAGTAGAGATGAAGGGAGGGAGGAGAGGCTTAAGCACACCGGACCCTGGCTCTGCTACTACTGCGGCGACTGCTCCAAGAGCTGCCCTAAAGGTGTTGAGCCGGGTGAAGCCATTATGTCTATGAGGCGCCATCTGATAACAAGCTACGATTGGACTGGTGTCTCACGCCTACTTTACACATCTAAATGGGCATCAACGGCTATCGCTGCTGCTTTGGCTGTCGTGACGCTGCTCTTAGTGCTGTTTCTGCACGGCCCCGTCGTTTTAGACAGGGTTGATTTAACCTCCTTTGCGCCGGTGGAGATTGTGCACACCGCTGGCATAATCTACGGTCTACTGCTTGCCGCTTTACTACTCAGCAACATCGCCAAAATGTATGTGTTTACTGTGAAGAGGAGTATCGGCGATAGGCGCATACCTTTAACCGCATACTTTAAGGTGCTCAAGAACCTGGTTACGGAGTTTCTTGCGCAGATAGGCTACGCTAAATGCACATCTAAGCGCCACTGGGTTAACCACCTCGTACTCATGTGGGGTTACACAGCTCTCTTCTTCCTCTTCGCTGTCCTACTACCTTACACGCTTGTGAACGAACCCCTCCCCTTGAATAACCCGCTGCGCCTAGCCGGCTACTTCGGCTTCGCAGCCCTAACATACGCTACACTATACGCGATCATAGGTAGGCTGGTGAAGAGAGAGGAGTTTAGGAAGCATTCTCATCACACAGACTGGATGTTCCTCATACTCCTACTCATAACCTCCATAACCGGCATACTCATACACATCTTCATCGCACTAAAGATGCCGCTAGCAACATATATCTCATTCACACTACACCTAGTCTTCGTCGTACCCCTACTCTTCGAAGTCCCATTCGGAAAGTGGTCACACCTAGCATACAGACCCTTCGCACTCTACTTCACACAGCTTAAAAAAGAAGCTGGGCTCCTCTAACGGCTCTCACCGCCTCCCCCTAGATTACTGACCAAGTTTTCTTCACAAGCTTTGAGGGCAACGTTAGTAAGGTCTAGGTGCTATTTGATAGGCTCTTCGCAAATACGGAGGAGGATTAACGAGGAGTAGATGCCTCCTCAACAAGTTTTACGAAGTATTTGTGGATTCTGAGGTCGCTGGTCAGCTCTGGGTGGAAGGATAGGCCGAGTATCGAGCCCTGCTTTACACCAACTACCGTTGAGCCGAGCTTACATATCACCTTCACGTTTCCGCCGACTTCTTTGACCACCGGCGCTCTTATGAAAACGGCTGGGTAGTCGCCGCCCTCTACCCCTTCAACTCTCAATCTAGCTTCAAAAGATTCTCTCT
>Ga0080004_1114374_pt1 | contig 21768 bp, 17 predicted proteins | sample WasSprMetagenome_FD_69207 | JGI IMG/M metagenome (GOLD analysis project Ga0080004, IMG submission 69207) | Sulfidic aquatic microbial communities from Washburn Spring, Yellowstone National Park, USA - WS (SPADES assembly) (version 2) | ecosystem: Environmental > Aquatic > Thermal springs > Hot...
TTACCAGCCGAATGCAAGGTTTTGAAGAATTCTCCGGTCCTTAGCCTCAAAAAGGTCTGATAACCTGGACGGTAAAGGAGACTGGTCGAATGAGCAACATACCAGGAATCGGTACACTCTAAACATGGAATAGCAAAAACCGAATTAGGTGGCCCGAGCACATGGAATCTAACAATCATGGTTTTTCCCACCATCGAACCGCGAAGTAAAGCCAGAATTTCGCTTAATCCTTCCTCTCTTTCGATTTGATTGAGCCAGGGATCTAGTTGCTCCCCTTTGGGCACCAAAAGTTTCGTAACGAGCCTGTCCCTACCCTGATCAAAATAACCGTCAAAATGATAGGTGTGTCCGGGGGTAGAGAGAGGCGCCTCCTCCCCGCTGACAATCGCCATCTTTCTGATGTACTCAATCTCCTCGGGGGTATCACTGCATATAAACACCCTATCGGGCTGACAGAGTTCCACGCTCTCGGCAATGAACCGGTGAACCTCGGGGTGAGGTATAGAGGAGAGTTTAGCATAGTCCTCTTCTGCCATCCTCTGTCTCAAGATTTCTCCCGTGTTCATCGCTTTGGCAAATTTTCAAAATTTATTTCTTTTCTTTTAACAAAATGTTAAGATGGACCAAGTTGACAGAAAAATCTTGTTAGAACTAGCGAAAGATTCCAGACAACCGATTTATGTGATAGCAAAAAAGATTGGGGTAAGCAGACAGACCGTGGCAAAAAGAATCGAAAGGCTAAAAGCGCTGGGAGTCGAATTCACCGTTAGGATTAACCCTAGCATACTTGGTCTGAAGGTGAGGGGATATGTCATGCTTCGCTTGGATCCTAGGCCTGAAATACGGAAGAAGTTCGAGAAAAAAATCGAAAAACTCGAACAAGTAGTGCGATTGCATTACCTGCTCGGGCCCGAAGACGCTATCTTGGAAGTTCTTGCTCAAAACAACGAAGAAATTAGCGCTTTGGTGAAGAAACTCCATACTTTCCCAGGTGTGAGAGAAACCGAAACTTTCCTGATTCACAGCACTGTCAAGGAGGAAAACATCCTGAACCTTCTGGAGGCAAAGTGAATTAGTTTTATTTCTCGATTTTTTGAAAAGCAGGTATCATGGAAGAGAAGTGTCCCTCCAGCTTGCCGTAAAATTCCTCCTCGTGCTGAAACAGAAGTCTTCGAAGCTCCCGGCCGTATCTTTTGAGAACGGGTCCATAAGTCACATGAAGCACCTGTCTTCCCTCCCCCTCTAGGCTTGCCTTTTTCACTTCCCCCACAAGACCTTCGTATGCCTTTCTCTCCTTTTCGAACACTTGCTCCGCATACGAGCATATCCTCGAAAATAGCTCCGGCTTATGCTCCCTTACAAGTTCTAGTGCAACGAGATACGTGGTACCTGAAGTTTTTATGTGAACGGGCCCAACCCCGGCAAGCAGAGGATAAATGGATGGCTTTTCAGAACCCGAGTGGATGCTCAGTTTATAGGGACCGAGGTGCTGTGCTATTAGGTAGTGCTGCCTCAAGTTCTCCTTCAGCTTCTCCAAATCTCCTTTGTAATCCACGGCCTTCTCAAACTTCCCCACAAACTTCGGTGCAAAAGACGTGATTTTCACCCCGCGCAACTTGAGTTCCCGCACAAAGAAAAAGTGCTCTTTGGGAGAAGTGGGCTCCGGTGTCTCATCGAGCGAAATTTCGAAATCAAACTCTTTAACCGTGTCGACCAGGAATTTCCAAACCTTCATCACAAATTTCAAGGCACGTGCGAATCTTGCACAAATCTTCCAGACCTCTTCTTTCTCAAAAACGAGCTCGAAACCCGGGACAATTTCAAACCTTCCGTAATCCCTTTGAAGCTCGCCGGGACTCGACCATTTGGAGACCTTGACCAACATGTTTTCCTCGCTGTAATCGAGATAAGGACTCACATCTATGGTGAATCCCGTGAAACCTGCCCTAACGGCCTCGCGCACCTCCTCAAGCGTTGAAAGATGATCGGCATCGGACCCGAACCCCTCCTGATATCCTTCTTTGAAAACCCCCCAAACGGCACGCGTCATGACTTCTTCAAAGGTTCTTCTCGTTTTCCTCAATTCTCTGGAAGATTGTTGGGCTAGAATGGGGAAAACCTTGAGGGCCTTGGCTGCCCTTATGTGACCAGGTGTCGCCATTCCCGTTCTATCCCCAAATCCTACCGAAGGCCTTAGCCAAGAAGGTTTCGGACGGAGGAAGGGAAAAATCGACTGAAGCGCCTTGGCGTTTTTCGAACTCGTTGGACATATGTACACCCTTTTCTTATCGATTTTTTTGAGCTTCCCCTCCAACTTGGCGGGCTTTTTCCCTAAGACCACAAGAACCTCCCCTTTCTCCGTTTTCGCTAAGGCAAAGGTTGTTTCCCCAGACTGCCGAACGGACTTCGGATAGAACCGGAACTCAGGAAGAAGACGTTGAAGCTCCTCCACTCCTACACCCTAACCGGTCTTCCCTCCTTGAACGATTGCTGAGCACGAAGAGCAAGCAGAAGGGCCAACCTTCCATCTTCCCCGGTCACTGGCGGCTCGGTGTCCTCTTTTAAACACTTTACGAAGGCTCTCATCTCCTCTATAAAGGACAACTCGTACCTGTCCGGGAAGAAATAGTAGAGCTTTGACGAATGAGCTCCTTCGGCGTTCCACCTTATGTTTTGTAGGGGAAGAGGATTAGGAACCTCTATCATCCCTTTTTCCCCAAGTATTTCCACCCTTTGATCATAACCATACACGGCCCTCCTGCAGTTGTCTATGACACCGATAGCCCCATTTCTGAACCTGAGAACTGTCACGACCGTATCCAAATCCCCAAATTCTTTTAGTCGAGGTTCAAGCAAAACCGAACCGGTTGAATAAACTTCCTCGACCTCCTCCCCCATGAGGTACCTAGCCATGTCAAAGTCGTGAATGGTCATGTCCACCCAAATCCCACCCGAGACCTTCAGGTATTCTAGACTCGGAAAATCGGGATCTCGGCTCGTTATCTTGAGCAGAAGGGGTTTACCTATGACCCCTGAGGAAATCTCCTTTTTGGCTTGAGAAAAATTCGTATCGAATCTCCTGTTAAAACCCACCTGAAGCTTTACCCCTGCACGTCTGACCGCCCTTACCATTTCGTCCACCTCCTCCAAGGTTCTTGCAAGGGGTTTCTCGCAGAATACATTTTTTCCTGCCTCACAGGCATCAATCACTATCTGCTTATGAGTGTCCGTACTCGTGCAGACCAGAACCCCATCGAGCTCTCTCTTCAACAGCTCTCTGTAATCCAAAGTGTACTCTATCCCAAGCTCGGAAGCCAGTTCCTTGGCGGCCTGCGGATTCGAGTCGGAAACAATCGTGAGTTGAGCACCTTCCACTCTGTGGACTAGATTTCTCGCATGTAGCCTACCTATTCTGCCGCATCCGATGAGACCAAGCCTTACCATCGATTCTTGCCTTGCCCATTTAATTACGAATTGAACGTCTCGAGTTGAAACGAAAATACTCACTTCTGCACCTTGTGCTGCGAAAAGGTCCGAGGTTGGTATCACGTTAGATCAAAAAGGTGAATAGACGCTAGGCTCATCATGTACCGGTTATAACGAAAGAACCACCAGGTTCACGGATTCTCGAAATCTTGGCCCTAGATGCACTTCTATGACGTAAAGAGACAAAAAATTACAAAAATTTAAAAGATTTTTGTAGAAATTTGTTAATGAAAGCAAAACAGGCCGTTTTTGCAGCGGTATGTATCTGCCCACAGCGAATCCGTGAGCTGATCGCGCGTCTTCGAGATTATTCTGCCACTTCAGTTTATCACGCGATTCACGAGCTGAAAAAAGAGGGTCTGGTGGTGGTTCAGAGACGCCAAGTAAGCGTTTCTCCGACCTATCGTGCACAAAAACTGCGTGAGATTTATTTGAAAGCCCTGAGTTATGGCGTCGATCCAGGTCGTTTAACTGAACCTCCGGTTCTTAAGGTAATCAAAGCTGCAAAGACCCCGAGGTCGCTTACTCATCTCGCGAAGGAATGTGGGGTCCACATTTCAAAAATCAGGCGTATCGTCCGCTTTTTGAGGGATGCAGGACTCTTGAGCGTTGTCGGGAAAAGGCCGCTGGTTGTGGGCTTGACAAGACACCCACTGGTGGAAAGTCTCTCGGATTTTGTCGGTCCCCATCCGGAAGTGGAGCTTCCTTATCTTGGACAGTTCCCGTCCAGACGGATTGCTGCACCGCCGGGAGCCATCGAGCGCGCCCTCTTTGAGCATCAAGGGGACATAGTATTCGGGGGGATTGGGCTGAGCTTCAAGGGCCGCGACGACAAGCAACGCTTGGAGTTCGCAATCGTCTCCGAAGAGCCTCCGACACCGGAAGACATCCTGCTTAAGCAAATACAATCCCCGGATGGGCCCGAGCTCGCACTTCACATCCTCCGCGCATGTAAGATTGATTTTAATCGCTTGCTGAAGCTGGCAATCGAGCGGGACATGGTTAACGAAACTGGTTGTTTCTTGGACCTCGTTCATCTATACGCACCGAGAGCGGTGCCAAGAAGCGTGATCAAAGAGTTCATGCAACACGTTTCCCCAAGGAAGCGTCCATTTCCAAGGGGGGCGAAGCCGAGAAAGCTCGAATTCGACTGGCTCCATGTTTTCGAGAAGACATGGAACGTCGAGTTGCGGATGCCTATAAGCGGAATTGCACAGGAGGCCAGAAACCTGTGGTAGATTTGTGGCTGCTCCCACCAAAGGTGAAGAATGCGCTCGAGCACCGGTCGCTTGAGCTACTAAGCCATGTGGCAGAGCATATCGTCGTGGTAGGCGGATGGGCGGCGAGGGCATGGAGCGGGGCACATGTCAGGTACACATATGATGTTGACGGGGTGGCGAATGAGGAAGAGCTTGAAAAAGCACACGAAAAATTGACGGACCTCAGGCTCATGCCGCAGAAGACGGAGTGGGGATATATCTACACCGCCCCAAGCCGAGTGGAGGGTGCACCGGCCGATTTGCTCATCAAGATTGAACTCTCCCTCCCCAGGATTTACGACGTCGATGGCTTACACTACTTTGAGTTCGATTTGAGGCACGTACAGCGCAAAACCGTGAAATCGGTCGATGGGAAGTTTAAAGTAGAGGTGAAGGTCGCCGAACCCGAGTACGTGCTCGCAAACAAACTGGGGCTTCCAGCCTCTTTCAAAAACGAGTACGACGCAGGGGTTCTGGTACCGCTCTGCAACACGAACAAGTTGATTGAGATTATCAAAAGAACAGATAGGTGGCGCGAGCGGGTACTTGAGCGTGGATCCTTGATACTAGATCATCTGAAAAACCCTAGGTCCCTTTCACATCGGGAACTTTCGAGGACAATCGATATCGGCTCTATGCTTGCGCGGCTAGAACAGGTGCTCGAGGTACTGAGAGCGGAACAAGGCTTAGACGATGCGGCCCCTCACACTGGCCAACTGGAGCCCTTTGCGGTAGTTGTGCTTTCCTGTATTCGCGAACTTGGGGAGGCGTACCCGAAGCTGCTGTGCGAGCACCTGAACGAGAGTTACCAACGGATTTATTATTGCATCCGAATGCTCGCCAAGAGGGGGTATGTGATCGCTAGAAGGGAAAGACAGAATAACCGCTACGTACTCAAACTCAGAATCACACCAATGGGCGAGGCTATGCTTCAGCAATCCTAACACGGTCGAAAAGAAATGCAGACTTGGCTTTGATTCACACGACAAAGTGGTTCCGACTGAGGCCCTTAGGAGTGCCATGCTAGGAACCTTGCTTCAGCCTTTGACGCTTGATTTTTAGAGCGTGAAAGTCAGGGCAAGTCACAGTTAAAGCATATAACTTCCTTTGGGTCGCGACCTTCCAAGAGCTTGCCTATCAGAATCTTCAGCTCGGTCGTTTTTCCAGCTGCCTGGGCTCGATTACGAAATTCAAGAAGGAGGGTTTCAGCGAGACTCTCTATCCAGCCTAGGGCCCATTTGATTTTCATCCCTTTCCACTTCGAGAGGTTGGAAAGGAAATTCCATGATTATTTTAGCCAGCCTGGATATCCTTTTCGCTGAGGCCACTTAGCCGGGCTTCTTGCAAGTCCGAGTTCTTGCAAGATCAAGCCCTTAAGCTGTAAGTTCAATTTTTAAAATGGGGAGGAGGATTGAGGAAATACACAAAAGCCAGACTGCTTGTATCTGGGCGGTTGGGTTCACATAAAAAGTTTTTGTTCTTTCTTGTTGCCACGCTCGTTTTAGCACAAGTTTACCTCTTCCAAACCAAACCAGCTATCGCTGATTACACGGAACGTTCGCCTATTCACATTTCCGCCGACAACGAGTTTATCTCAGCCAACGGTGTGGTTGCAGGGAGCGGAACAGAAAGCGATCCCTACATCATTGAGAACTGGGTCATTGATGCCTCTTCGGCAAACGGCATAGATATAAGGAACACTACCAAATACTTCGTCATCAGAAATTGCTTGATAGAAAATGGAAGAAATGGCCATTACTATGGCATTTACTTGGAGAACACTAGAAACGGGAAAGTAGAAAATTGCATATTGGATAACAACCATTTCGGTATCTACCTCCATTATTCTTCCAATAACACCCTCTCAGGCAATATCATCGAGAATAATTCTTACTACGGCATCTATCTCGGTGGCTCGGACAACAACAGTGTCATCAGCAACAGGGTTGAGAACAACTTGTGCGGTCTCTATCTCTACTTGTCCTCTAACAACACCCTCTCGGGCAATAGGCTCGACAATAACGCTTGTGGATTTGATGTAGACGGGGACAACTTTCCTCACTTCGTCCAAGTCGTAGATAACTCAAATTCGGTGAACGGAAAGCCGATCATCTACCTTGTGGGGGAGAACAACCTAGTGATCAACCAAGAAAACCAAGTCGGATATCTCGCCCTAGTTAACTGCGAGAACAACCGAGTTGAGAATCTGGTGCTTGGGGGCAACGGTGAAGGGATCCTCTTGGCATATGTAAACAAAAGCTGGGTTGAAAACGTCATCTTGGAGAACAACACCATTGGTATTTTCGTCTACTATTCCTCCAGCAACAGCCTTATCGGCAACGTGGTGAGAAACAACGATGAAGGTATTTACCTTGAGAACTCCGAAAACAATACCATTTCGAACAATAAGGTGAATAATGCCAGCTACGGTATCGACCTTTATGGTTCTAACAAAAATACGATCTCGGGTAATGCATTGGAGAACAATGTTGAAGGCATCTATATCGAGTTCTCGCATAACAATAGCATATCGGGCAATGCTTTTGCCAACAGCTTTTCCAACTTTAGCATCGACATCGTAGGGTCGGACAACAACATCGTCTCAAACAACATCTTAGATAACCAGGCTGGAGGCATAAGCATTGACGGCTCTAATAACAGTATTCAAGGTAACACCGTTAAAAACACGGCGACCAATGATGGTAACGGTTATGGCATTGCCGTTAATGGAGATAACAATACCATCGCAGGCAACAGCCTCGAGCACAACAATTTTGGGATATACCTTTATGCCTGTCTCAACAGTATTCTTTCAAACAATACCCTCAGGAAGAATGACACAGGCATTTATCTTAGTCATTCCTCTTACAATACTCTCGCGGGAAACATCATTGACAACAACTTCTATGGCATCTTTCTCTGGGAATCTGACAACAACATCCTATCTGGCAACACTGTGGAGAACGGCTGCTATGGCATCTCTCTCCAGAACTTTTCCGATAACAACATCGTCTCGAGCAACACTGTGAAGAACAACTCACACGGTATTCACCTAGAGAACTCCTTTAGCAACTTCATATCGAGCAACAATGTAGGGAACAGCGACCGTGGTATCTTCCTTGAGAACTCCTCCAGTAATCTCGTTGATAACAACACAATAGAGAACTGCTCCTATGGGGTTCAATTTTCCTTTTCGCCCAACAATACTCTATCTAACAATACGGTAGAGAATAACGAGGTCGGTATCTACTTTTACTCCTCCGGCAGTAACAATCTATCAAACAACACGGTGAAATATAGCCAATGGGGTGTCTATTTCTACTCTTCCTCTCGTAACACTTTCGACAACAACACCGTGCAGAACAGCTCTGAGTACGGAATTTTATTATACTCTTCTTCCAACAATACTCTCTCCAACAACATCGTGAAAGACACTTCCGGGCATGGTATCTACCTTAATTTCTGCTCCAGCAACACTCTCTCAGGAAATATCTTGGAGAACAACTCGAACTGTGGTATCTGCCTCTATTATTATTCCCCCCGCAACCTTTTGTCAAGCAATACTGTGGGGGGTAGCTACTATGGCATCTATGCCACCGACTCTGACAACAACACGATCTCGGACAGCATTGTAGAGAACTGCTCCTACGGAATCTATTTTATCAGAGCTCATTACGACATAGTGTCTGGCAATGTTTGCCAAAATAACGCCTGTTGCAATATTTGGGTAACGGATTCTACCAACAATGTTTTCGTGGCCAATATTTACGACAACTCTTACGGTATTCCCTGGATTTCAAACGTGACAGTTTCCAACGTCACCGAGAGTACTGCCGTGATAACTTGGACTACTGCTGAGAATGCTGACAGCCGGGTGGAGTACCGTACCGCAGATTACAGCTCAACAGCGACCGACGGTTTTGGCACAAGCCACATCGTAATCCTGTCTGGACTCATCCCAGACACAACCTACTATTACCGGGTGAGGTCTACCGACAACGAAAACAACACGGAGATATCCGAGGAGGGAACCTTCAACACGCTCCCCGGATGGCTGGGTATTGAGATGTGGGGAGAGCTGGTGGTCGGAACTTGGGTGCAGTGGACGATTTTAGAAGAATTGAGGGGGATTCCCCAAACACAGATAGGATGGTTTAACCTTGGGGTCCTGCAGGGCACCTCTGCAACAGTTGCTAGATGGATGGGAATTGACTCTTCAGAAGCTTCGGTTGTTGAAACGAAAGCAGGATGGCTATCCATCGAATTGCTTGCGGTCGTGCCAAGTTGGCAGGTGATTGAGCAGCGTGCCTCAACGTGCCTATCACCTGCACCTGCCCCATCTCCAGCACCTCCGCTCACATCCACCCTGCTCAGCGTCAGCCCTTCCAGCTTCTCTCTGGCCTCTGGCGGCTCGTTTACCCTGACCGCTACTCTAAAGACCTTTGCTGGGCAGCCAATCCGCGGGAAAAATATAGCTTGGAACACCACAACAGGATCCCTCACACAGACGAGCGGAATCACTGATGAAAATGGGCAAGTCTGGGTCATTTACAAAGCCCCCCTCGTCACCATCATCGAAAACGTAATTATAACGGCCTCTTTTGCAGGCGACTCAGCCTATGCCCCCAGCAAAGGAACCTCCACAGGCACCATTATCCCTGTGCCTCCAACTCCAACTCTTCTAAGCGTTAATCCCTCGAGCTTCAAGCTTGCCCCAAGTGAGAACTTGGTTCTGGAGGCCCTTCTCACGGACGAGAATCACAATCCCATCGCTGGAAAGGTTATATTTTGGAGTACAGACAAGGGTACTCTCTCTCGCCAAAAAACCGTCACGGATAACCGGGGTAGGGTGACCGTCACTTATACTGCCCCGCCAGTCACTGCACCCGAGAGCGTGACCATAACTGCCTCTTTTCCTGGCGAGGCCTTCTACGGACCCAGTCAAGCGAGCTCGGTCGGAACAGTTTCCCTCATCGGAACTGCTATAAGCGTGTCACTACCTACCTACATAGGCTCTGGGGAGAATCTCACGATTGTAGTTGCCCTCATGGACGAAGCGGGGAATTTCTTGCCTGGAAAGTCCATAAGGCTTGCGGCATCCTTGGGGACCGTAACCCCAGAGTTCTCGAACACCGACAATTCAGGAAGGGCAACCTTCACTTACTTCACCCCCCTTGTCACTGCTCCAACCTTCGATTTCCTCACCGCATCCTTTGCCGGGGATGAGAGACATGCAAGCTCGGTAGCGGTTAAAGAAATAGCTGTCCTCCCGACTGCCGTCAAGGAAGCCGTAGAAAATGTGGTTGAAAACGTGAAATTGGCAGGGGAAACCTTTGAGATACCTTTGGAGAACAACCTCATCAAAGCGGTCGAGAATACAATAATTCGAGGAAATCTGAAGGCAATCATTACCATAACCATCGTAGTGGACAGACCCGGCCTCTCCAAAGGCTTTGAGAGGGAGAACATCAGGACGAGACTTGAGAGAGTAATTGTGGGTGAACGCGTGGAGGTCGCGGTGGAATCGGATGTGAAGAACGGTGGAACGGTTCTGATAAACTTGGACGGTAGGATCCTCCCGGTTGACCGGATTCAGGAGGTCCTTGTGGACGCTGAGCTGGCAACCTTGGCTAACGATTATGCCGACGTTCTGGATCCGAACAACGACAACGGAAGGCCGGAATACTTGATTCTGAAAGGAGGGAAAGGTGCGCAGATCCTGGTCTCTATACCGCACTTCTCTGTCAGGCTCATTACCATAAAGGGCACCATTGCGGCACCGGCTGCCTGGAGCCCCCTGCTTGTTGCCGTGGTAATCGTGATCATAGTCGTTGTCCTCCTCTTTGTCCTCAGGAGGAGAGGTAGTTTCCTTCCCACCGTTCCACAAGTTCCCCACCGTTTCCCACTTATCATGCAAAAATAATCAAATGGACACCTCCAGAACGTACGTGCAAGAAAGTTGATTCAAGAAGGAGATGATGTTCTAGAAACGCATTCAAGGGAAAGGAATATGAAACTAAGAAAGGAGGCAGGAGATTTATCTGGATTCGAGGAGTTCCTTTTTCAAAACCGAGTCGAAAAATACAGAAGCCGAAGAAAAACTTGAAAGAAACCAAATGCTGAAAACGCTTAATCAAGTCTTTTGGTTGAATCGGTGCTGGGGTCTCCATCCTTTCCTTTGCCTTTTCGCCCCTCTCTGGCCCTCTTCATGAGTATTGAGGAATTCCGTTCATCATCAGTCGGAGCCAAGTGTTGTAACTCCGGAATGAGCTACATGAAGCGGTTACAATTCTCTATATTATTATTACCTTAATAACTTCCTTGCTTCAAGAGGTGTACTAGCTGGAGGTCCTCTTCGCCAGTTCTCCAACCCTCCTTTTCCTCCCCCCTTCCTTTGAATGAACCTTATCTCGCTAGCAGTGGGCTTATGCAAACAACTGGGTACAGCTCTGATGCCCACCTCTCCCGCTCCAGTTGGTTTCTCAAACTTAACAACTTTGTTAACAATGGTCTGCTGATTTGTTAACTTTGTTGTTAACTTTTTGGTTAACTTTTGACGCTTGGGAACCTCGTTCAACGCCCAGCCTATCTTTTTTAGGAGTTAAACCGTTGCTTCTCGAGTCATCCAAACATGCTTCCGTTCTCAAAACTTGACAACTTTTCAAAAGTTAACTCTGATTTGTCGCCCCTTACCCTTGTTAACTTTGAGGTTAATTATGGTCAACTTTTCGCAAATTGTTAACTTAATAGAAGACGAAAATCGTCAAGAGACTTTCCTGTTAAGAAGTGGGATTTTCAGGGCTTGCCGACAGTTACCTGATGCAGTTTCGAGACGTCCACCCTCTTACTCAATGTGGTTACCGGACTGTACTTGTTCTAGATAGGGGATCACTCCTTCAGCCTCATGACCTTGGCTAGAGCTAGAAGCGAGAGAATTTCCACAAGGAAGACATAAAGCGTTACGAGGGAGACATTATGCTCACACAGCAATCCAGCCAAGCTATTGCCGAGAAGGAAAGAAAGACCATAAACGGATTCAAAGGTTCCATAAGCCAAGCCCCTCTTCTCCAAAGGAGCCAGCTTCGCCACACCTGCCCTCATTATGGTCTCATAGATACCCAGCACCAAACCATACGCAACCACACCAACTAGACAGGCCGGATACCGCAGGAAGGCAAGAGGAACCAAGACGGAAAAGAGAGGACAAATCGAGAGAGAAACAAAACCCATCCTATCAAAGACCACCCCTATGGGATACGCAGAGAGGGCGTCAGCCATCATGGCAAGGGCATAGGCCAGGGGAATTGCCTCTTCCGCCATCGTTCCAGCCTGCTTCATGTGATACGCCAAAAGAGGCCAAGGAAGCAGACCTGCTGCAGAGATGAAGACGAAGAGGTTGTACCATTTCAAGCTCCTCCCAAGCTCACCTCCCCCGCTTTCCGGTCTAGTCTTTGGCACCACCCGAGGGAAGGTTCTCCTCGCATGAAAGAGAAAGAAGAGGAGAAGGAAAAGGGGGGCAAGCACCACAAGGAAGGCTTCTCGATACCCACCAGCGAGCAACATTAGGGAAAAAAGAATGGGGCCTACAATTGCCCCAACTTGGTCCAGTATCTCATGTATGGCAAATCCCTTTCCCGCTCCAACTTCTACGGCAGCCTGGGAAAGGATGGTGTTGCGCGCAGGAGACCTTAAAGCCTTTCCAGTTCTCTCCACTAGAAGGAGAAGTGCTGCCATCCTCCAGTCCCAAACCAGCGCCAGTAGAGGAATAGAGAAAAGGAGGGTATACCCTGCTATGGTGAGCCCCCAATAGCTTGAGGTTCTATCCGACAGGTAACCGAAGGGAAGGCGAAGGGCAAACCCAAGAAATTCTCCAACACCTGAAACAAGACCCACGGCAAAGGCACTCGCTCCGAGTAATTTCAGGTAAGGTCCTGCCACGCTACGGCATCCCTCATATACAATGTCACCCAGCAGACTGACGATTCCGAGTAGGAGGATCAGTTCTAGGGCCCGGAAGTGCTCCAACTACTCACGGCTCGCTGAATTTCCTCAAGCGAGGGGAAACCAACAGCACCTCTGTATCTAATCTTCAGCCCTGCTGCCGCATTGGCGAACTTGGCTGCCGTGTCGGCTTCTCTTGTCTCGGAGTACTTGTAGAGAAAAGCCGCACCGAAAACATCGCCGGCTCCCGTGTGGTCCCTCACCTTGACTTGGAGGGCAGGGAACTCTCTCAATCCTTTTTCATCAAGAAGAATACAGCCTCGCTCTCCTTGGGTGACAATGGATATAGATGGTCCGGCTCTTCTAAGTTTCTCTGCAATCTGTTTGGGAGAGCTCCCCGGGAAGGCGGCTATTTCATCCTTCCCTATCTTCACGATGTCCACATACTTCAGGTAAGAACTGAGATCGGTTTCCTGAAGACGAACTCTCCCATCTGGGCCAATTCTCCTGAGCAAACCCTGAGGATCCATCATGAGATATCTGGTCCTTTTTCTGAGTTCAGCTAGGAGCTCGGGAGTTACCTCGTTCCCCAAAGGTGAAACGTAAACGCCCAAAAAGTTGTCGTAGTAGCTCGGAATGTCTGAAGGATGAATTGGAGGAGCTAGGTGCCTACAATACTGTATCCTATTCCCGTGCTCATCGTACTCGTTTCGAAAGGTGGTGGAGTTCTCACCGACTACCAAGAGCCCCTCAGTATCAAGTCCGAATTTCCCAAAAATGGGTGGAAAAATCTCCGTGAAGTCTATCCCAACCTTCGAGAGTAGGGCAACCTTCTTTCCAAGACCCGCAAGAAAGAGTCCGCTGTAAGTTGGGGCACCTCCAAGTACATTCTCGATCACACCCCATGGAAAAACGTTAACATCGACAGCAACGTGACCCACTACAAGGAAATCGAACTCCACTATCTCACCCTCTTTCCAGCTATGAATTCCTCCACCGCTCTTCTGGCCTCTTCATCCGTCAACTGAACGGGTGGATGCTTGAAGAAATAGGCGGAAGCCGAGATGAGGGGTCCACCAATCCCCCTATCCTTGGCGAGCTTTACCGCCCTCAGGGCGTCTATGACCACCCCCGCGCTGTTCGGCGAGTCCTCCACGTTCAGCTTTACGTCTATCCAGAGAGGGACATCCCCGAACTTCCTTCCTCTTATGTAAATGTAGCAAATCTTTCTGTCTTTGAGGAAGGGAACGTAATCGCTCGGTCCTATTCTCAGTGGAACCTCGTAAGGGATTTGGCTCGAAACTGCCTCGGTCTTGCTAACGCGCTTCGAACTAAGTCGCTCCTCTTCAAGCATGTTTAGGAAGTCTGTATTGCCTCCAATATTTAGCTGATAACTCTCCTCGACCTTCACCCCTCTATCCACCAAAAGTTTAACCAAGGTCCGGTGAAGTATGGTTGCCCCAACCTGTGACTTTATATCGTCACCTGCGCACGGAATTCGCGCCTCCTCAAATTTTCTCGCCCAAGCCGGGTCAGAAACAATGAACTCTGGCATACAATTGACAAATCCAACCCCTGCTTCGAGGCATGCCCTGGCATAGTACCTAGCAGCATGATAGCTACCCACAGGTACATAATTAATCAAAACATCCGCCTTCGTTTCCTTCAACACTTGTGCCACATCTACCTCCTTCTGTGTAGGATCAACTGGTATGACCGACTTCAAGTATTTACCCAGTCCATCGAGCACGGGAGCCTTCATCACCTCCACCCCCAATTTTGGAACGTCGCAGAACTTCACCGTGCAGTTCGGAGGGGTGAAAATCGCCTCCCCCAAATCCCTTCCCACCTTGTTTGCGTCCACATCAAAGGCTGCAACGAATTCTATGTCTCTTATGTGATAGCCTCCAAAGTTTACGTGCATTAGACCAGGAACTTCTTGATCCTCCCTAGCATCCCGATAGTAAAAAACTCCCTGCACTAAAGAGGAGGCGCAGTTTCCAACGCCCGCTATGGCGACCCTTATTTTTCCCATTCACTTGACCTCTTCAGGATTTTAAATCAGAACCCTCAGTCCCGATGAAGAGAATCAAGCGCAAAACTACTCTCGAGATGCTTTGGCCCTACTTCCTCAAGCTCTTGTCGGAAAGACCCATGTACACCTATGAGCTGAAAAAGGAGGTTGCCAAAAGGTTCGGCTTCACCTTCGAATTCTCCACTGCCTCTAGGGTGCTTCGAAAACTGCAACAGGACGGACATGTAACCTCAGAGTGGAGGACCGACGGAAGAAGGCCTAGGAAGTACTATTCAATAACACCGAAAGGCAAGGAACTCCTGGAGAGCTTCAGAAAATACCTCGCAGAAATGTATTCCAAGTTCAGGTAAGTCTGGATTTAGCGACCAGAATCCTCTGAACGGCAGTGATGTTCGAAAGGAGAGCGACAAGTATCACTCCGTAATTCGTCAACCTAAGAACGGAGAAGATGGCAAGAATCAACAGTCTCTCCCCCCTTTCAGCCAGACCCACCGCCAGCTTACCCGTACCTGCGGCTTCCGCCCTAGCCCTCGTGTAACTCACCATGAAACTCCCCAAGATGGCAAATAGGGTCCAAGAAAGATTAGCCAGCCCTCCCAGTAGCATACCAGCCAAGACCAAAAAGTCGGAGTAGCGATCCACCACCGAGTCTAGGAAACCCCCGAAGGTCGTCTGCTGGCTCGTGAGTCTTGCCACCGCACCATCCATCACGTCGAAGAAACCGCAGAGCAGAAGAAAAATCCCTCCCAACAGCTCCCAGCCAGAGCGGTAGACAAAGAAACAAACTATTGAGAGAATGAACCCGCAAATCGTGAGGTGGTTGGGGGTTAGCCCCATTTCCGCGAAGAAACGGGCGGGCTTCCGAATAAAACCTTCCAGATAGGGCTTGAGCTCACTTAACACAAATCGTTTCCTCCTCCTTCCTTAAATGGCTGAGAGGCAGAAAAAGGGTCTGCAACCTATCCCAAGTAGGGTATTCCTCCACTAGAGCGAACTTTAGACCCCCAACCTTTCCTGCCAGCTCCTCCGCGAGCTCTGGAGGCATCTCCAACCTTTTTCTCTGTCGGTTGAAGAATACCATCGACGGAGGAATTCCAAATTCCCTTATCAGTTTCCTCCTCTCTTTCTCCAGCTCTTTTTTGCCGTAGGCTATGCCCAACCAAAGAGTCCCTTCCGGAGTGATGACTTCATAGGGTCTGACCGTCCTTTTTGCCCTCCTCAGCAGTCTGTTTCTCAGTTGCACCCCATCCTTAAGGGAACTGGGACAATAGTGCACGTTCAATCTAGTATTCCTTTTCGCCCAGGAGAGAACCTTCAGGGCCAACTCTTGACTTCCCTTAACGGCAATCGATTCCTCGTGCTTGAGTACAAATCCATGCGCCTTCAACGCACGCCAGTTGGTCTCGGAGAACTCCAGCTCGTTGAGGTTCACAAACTTGCAACCTATCTCATCAAGCCTGATGAGAAGTCTCTTGATTTCCTCAAACTTTCCCGGTATGGCGGGCAACTCCACACCGCTACATATCTCATAGTCCATGGCCTTTTCGAGGGGCGAAGAATCCCAAGTATGAAACCTAAGTTCGTCCAACCCCGATGCCTCAAGTCTGGATAGCTGAGCCCTCGTAAGGTCTAGGCAGTACATATGAATATGGTGCCTAGAGCCAAAAGTTCTCTTCAAAAGGCGGATGTAGCGAAGAGTACGGTCGAACCTCAGTGCCGGATCTCCTCCCGTTATCCCCGTACCCAGTGCACCCATCGCCCTAGCTTCCTCGATTATCTCCTTGGGGGATTTCACCGGTCGTTCATTGGCGTAGACTACATCCTTTCCCTTCCTCTTTTCGGATAAAGGACAGTAGAAACATCCTCTCCGGCAAAGTCCCGTTACAAAAAGTACCAACTTCGCTCCTTTTATACAAAGCTTGCAGCCTCGAAGCATTTCACCCAAAAGGAAAGAACCCGCTGGGGTCCTGACAACCTTCCTCATCCTTGCATCGGAAGGAGGCATTATAGTCACGGAGGAACTCGATGATGATTTACATAGGCCCAGCTGGCGTTCCCATCACTGCCAAAGACGCAAGTACCATCGGAGGGCTAAGGAGAGTCGCCGAACTAGAGCTGAACGCGATGGAGGTCGAGTTTGTCTGGGGAGTGAACATGAGCAGAGAAATGGCTAAAAAGGTGAGAGAGGAAGCTCAGAGGCTGGGGATAAAACTCTCCGTCCACTGCCCCTACTTCGTAAATCTGTGCTCAACGGAGAGTGCCAAGCTCGAGGCCTCTAAAAAGAGAATACTCCTTTCCGCAGACAGGGCACACTTGATGGGTGCCGACATCGTGGTCTTCCACCCCGGATTCTACGGGAAACTTTCGCCTGAACAAGCCCTAGAAAAAGTCGCGGAAGCCTGTCTGGATTTGAGGAGGAAAATGAAGGAGGTAGGAATAGAGGACGTCAGACTAGGGCTGGAAACCACAGGGAAGCAATCGACCTTCGGCACCCTAGAAGAAATCTTAGAGGTTTGCAGAAGGGTGGAGGGATGTGTTCCAGTGGTGGATTGGGCACACCTATACGCCAGATTAGGGCGTCAGGTGAACTGGGCGGAAGTTTTCACTAAAGTGAAGGGCTTTAAACACTTGCACACCCACTTCACGGGAGTCGAGGTCAAAGAAATTGGACTGGGTAGGGGGGAAGAAAAACGGCATGTGGAAATTACCGAGCAGAGCCCCCCCTTTGAACCCCTTGGTGAGGAAATCTTGCGTTCGGGAATGGACATCACCATCATAAGCGAAAGTCCTATGCTGGAGAGAGATGCCCTGCTGATGAAGGAATTCTTCGAGAAGAAAGGGGTTAAATTTTAATTTCCTCGAGAACCTTTTCCAGCTCCACCCGCCTCTGCTCCCCAGACCTCATATCCCTCAGCGTCACCATCCCCTGAGCCAAATCTGTCTTTCCCAAGATGAGAACCTTGGATATCTTGCGAGAATCGGCATATTCAAGTCCCTTTGAGAGCTTCCTCCCCATTATCTCCACCTCAACCGACATTCCCCCCCTTCTCAAAACTCTGGCAAGCTTCAAGGCTTCCCCAACCAATTCGTCGCCGACAGGTAGCACGAGCAAATCGGGAGGGGGCTCCTCATCCAAATCTAGAAGGCTTGCCATCCTGTCAACCCCGAACCCTATCCCCACAGCCGGAACCCTCTCACCACCTATCAGTTCGATTAGTTCATCGTACCTTCCCCCGCCCGCCAGTTGCATTCCCCCGTAGTAGAACTCAAAAACGCAACCGGTGTAATAATCCAAACCTCTTGCGATACCAAAATCTAGCTCAAAGCGGATTCCCATCTCATCCAAGAGATCTGCTATGGCCCGCAGGTTGTCTAAGGCAGTCAGTGGTCCGAGGAGCTCGCCAGCCTTCTCCAGTGCTTCCTTCCCTCCTTTCAGCGAGATGAGATTCTTGAGCCTAAGACATTCTTGCTCAGAAATTCCTGCATTTTGGAGTTCCTGATTTATTCTGCCTTCGTCCTTTGAATCAATGGCTCGTAAAATGGGATCTTGTTTCTGAGCCTCTACCCCTGCCTCCTCAAGTACCTTCCTTAAGAGCGAGATGTGCCCCACCACCAGCCTTACCTTTATCCCCAGCCGTTCAAACACCTCATCTGCCAGTTCGATTATTTCCGCTTCAGAGGCTGGGTGGGAGCTACCTATAATTTCAGCACCAGCTTGATGAAATTGCCTCCACCTCCCGGCCTGAGGTTCCTCATACCTAAAACAGCTACCAAAATAGCAGAGCCTGAGGGGTTTCGGTTGTGACCTAAGCCTCTCGCAGTAAAGCCTAGCGATGGGGGCCGTCAGTTCTGGTCTGAGCGCAATCTTTCTTCCCGATTTGTCCTCAAAGCAATAGAGCTGTCTTACGATGGTCTCCCCGCTTCTGAGGGTAAAAAGTTCAAGGGGTTCAAGAATTGGCGTTTCAACCTCTCTGAAACCGTGCGTTCTGAAGACCTCCGACAAAACCTCCATCACGTGCTTTTGGGCTCTGAGTTCTCTTCCCACCAGATCTCTGGTACCCTTGACCCTCTGCATCCTATCCGCTCACTTGGAAGCTCTCTATCTCAGCCCACTTTCCTTCAGGTATAAACTCAGGCGTGGTAATTGCTGGCGTTGTGGGTATCTTATCCCACAAGACTCTGGCGAGAACTATCAAGATGTTGCTACTCATGAAGGCTCGTTCCAAAAAAACTGGATAGTTCTCGACCGGCCCATACACCACAGTTCCTATACTGGGACCTTTCGCTTCAACTTCCTTTGTCTTGGAGGCATGAATGGATGCTCCTACAATCGAGTTACCGCTGTAAACCAAGACCACTGTTTCCTCCAAATCTGGATCGCGGGGCGGTTTGTGAAAGTTCGTGCTTTGGATACGCCACTGGCTATCCAAGAAAACCTCTAGGTATCCATCAAACAAAAGATCAGGAGCATTCTCAACTACCAAGTACGCCGCCTCCGTTGCTTTGTTCACTATCACGTTTTCACGATTTTCCCCGAAATGGAGGAGAAGAAGGTTCTCGCTCACATTCTCCGGTGGTGCCGAGAGACCATACAGACGAGGAGAGCGAGAGAGATAGAGGTAATAGCGATTCTGGCTTTCCCAGGAGGCGTTTAGGTAGTCGTAGAAGTCGAAGACTATATAGTCAATTTTAACACCGAAGTTGTCTCGATAGGTTCTCAAGAACCATTCGAGCTCGGCAGCATCCATGTAGGGTATTCTTAGAACATCGGTTCTCCTGCCGTAAATTCGATAAGGCTCGAGAAGGAGTGGGTGAGTATCCACTCCATAGATGTAGGCACGGTTTCCCAAAACATAGTAAATGTAATCCGGTGGAAGCGGAGCGGAGCGGTTATTTTCCCATTTCCCCTCCTCCGCCAGCCGCTCCACTCCATCACAGACACTTCTCCTCTTAGAAGCTCCCGTCAACAAGTGTCCGTAAGACCATTCTATGGCCACGGTCGTGTCTTCTGGTGTGTTATTCTCAAGCCAGCGACAGAGCTCGACCATTGCTTGATCGTACCCGGTCGCACGCCACTCAGTTGGTGGAGTAGTGGTACGTGCCTGTGCTAGGGCATTGTTGGCAAAGGGCAGAAATAGAAAGATTAGCAGGAAGGGTAGGGGACGCAAGAAGTGTAAGACTTCATGTCTTTCTTTCATCACCCATTTGAAGCCCGAAACTAGCGCACCGATTCCCACACCGGCCATTACAGTAATCAAGGGCCACCACAACCTGTCGAATCTCGCCTGACCCTTCCCCGGCCAAATCAATCCCATGAGGACTATCAGCCATGGAAAAACCAGCCATTCCCACTTTTTACGGGTTATAAGCACTTTCATCATGCCCAACGACAACAGGAGGAGAACCACCCGATTGAGCAAATCATGGCGATAGAAGCCCGCGAAAATCTCACGAAAGGAGCTCGGAGCCGCCATTTCCGAGGCATATCTAGAGGTTTCGGGCGCAGTGCCTCCGCCCCCACCACTTATGCCCACAAAACTGAGAAGTATCCTGGCAAAGCCCACCCAATCAGGCGGGGAACCAAGTACCTGCGTTACCACGGTCGCCGTAACGAAGACACAAACCAAACCCGAGATTATCCGCCAATTCTGCTTTAGTGTAGTGGAAATGGAAAAGAGGAAGCGTCTCTCTCGGTATAATGCGACAAGGAATTCATAAATAAGCAGGAGAAGGACGGAGGCGAGGAGAACGGGAACGAGATAAAGCCATCCTCCCCAGCTCAGACCCAGCAACGAATACACAAGACCCGTGAGAAGAGCGAGAGTGAAGCTAGAGCGCTTAATGGTGAGGATGAACAGATAGATTGTCCAACAGGAAAGAAGGATGGTCAAAGCCTCCCTGTCAAAGGCGGCAAACTTGCACCAATAAATACTCCCCACCAAAACGCTTGCAAAAAAAGCCGCCGCACAGCCTGCTACATCACCTCCAAGCTCCCTAGCTGTGAGGAAGACAGCAAACAAAAAAGCCACGAAAAGAAGGGGGGACCAAAAGTTTATCACATCCATCAACTGCACACCTGGAAAAATGGCGGAAATTCCCCGATACAACATGACTGCCAAGAGAGGCTGGCCCTGATCTTGAATCCCCACCGGCCAACCCGTGGGGGCATGGGAGCGCGAGTATCTATCGATGAAACCGTTGCGGGAGTTTAGTTCCTCCGCTATTCCAGCAAAATATCCAGAGTCCGAAGTGGTCAGAACTCTATATTTCTCACCCGGGATGTTCAACAAATAGAAGGAGAAAGCCGATAATGCTGCAAGATAAACCACAATAACCCATCTGCGGAAGTTTACCCTCATCGAGCTTTTGGGGGCGAAAGATTAACCTTTCTTCTTCTTTTCCTCGGTGGCTTTCTCTTCTGGCTTCTCTTCCTTCTTTTCCTCGACCGGAACCGGTGCAACTTCCTTGGTCGTAGCCATGATCCACCCCAGCCAAGCACCCAAGCCACAGACTACCCAGACTCCTAGAATCACTGGAAGGGCTATCCACAGAGATACTCCCCTATTTTTGGGCCACAACACCAAGGGTCCTATCCGTATTCGATCCTGGAGGGCTGAGACGCTTGGGGCCACTAGCCATCCGACGTAAGCAAGGATTATCACTACGCAAACCACTAGCAACAATGCCCCCAGTGCTCTGGTCGCTCCCATGCTTATGCTCTTTTTGTTTCTGCCTTTAAATATATGGGGGCCCGTGGCCTAGCCAGGACAGGGCGGCGGCGTCCTAAGCCGCAGATCGAGGGTTCGAATCCCTCCGGGCCCGCTCCATGTGAATCCGCGGGGATAACTAGGAACACCTCCAGGTGCCTGAGTTGTGACCAAGCCTAGATGGATGAGCCCTAAAATGGAAAGGTTAAAGTAATGGATTGCTCCGGTGGTGTAGCCCGGCCAAACATGCAGGCCTCTCGAGCCTGCGCCGCGGGTTCAAATCCCGCCCGGAGCACCCGTGGTTACTCTTCAGTTCAGTAGGCCATCCCCACCCACTCCT
>Ga0080004_1162297_pt1 | contig 21738 bp, 21 predicted proteins | sample WasSprMetagenome_FD_69207 | JGI IMG/M metagenome (GOLD analysis project Ga0080004, IMG submission 69207) | Sulfidic aquatic microbial communities from Washburn Spring, Yellowstone National Park, USA - WS (SPADES assembly) (version 2) | ecosystem: Environmental > Aquatic > Thermal springs > Hot...
AAGGGGTTAGACTCTCGCTGCTGAAACTTAGGTTATCAATGATAGGTGTATGGGCGCTTATAACGGGCCTAGCGACACTCATCCTAACGGCGATCCTGCTTTATCTCGGGTTCCCGATAATCGGCATTTACGGGATACTTGGGTTCGTCGTAGCAATACACTTCTTCCAATGGCTTATAGGCCCCTATATCGTCAACGCGATTTACCGTGTGAGGGAGCTTAAGCCCGGCGAGTATCCATGGCTGCACGAGGCGGTTGAGAGAATTTCGGCGAGAAGCGGCTTGAAGCCCCCGAAGATCATGATAGCCGAGATAGATATACCGAACGCGTTCGCCTATGGAAGCCCATTAACGGGAAATATGGTCGCCGTTACTAGGGGCTTGCTGAGGTCCTTGGAGCCTGAAGAAGTTGAGGCCGTAATAGGCCATGAGCTGGGGCACCTAAAGCACCGGGATATGGTAGTAATGATGATGATCAGCCTCATACCCGCTCTCATCTACTACATCGGATACACATTATATGTCTCTGGCTGGCTTGGTGGAGGGCGGAACAGGGAGGGCGGCGGAGGTGGCCTCGCCATACTGATAGGGATTCTGCTGATAGCCTTAAGCTTCATCTTCAACCTCTTCGTCTACTACATGAGTAGGCTTAGGGAGTATTATGCGGACTCGCACGCCGCTCTCAACGTGGAGAACGGTGCCAAGAGGCTCCAGAGGGGGCTTGTCAGGATAATGGCTGTATCCGGCAGAATTCCAAGGTCCATCAGGAGCAAACATGACCAGCTCAAAATGTTCTTCATTTCAGACCCGGACATGACCATAAAGGCTTACGGCGACATTGACACTCTGATAGAGGAGATTAAGAGGGAGAAACCGAGCCTTATCCTAGAGCTATTCAGCACACACCCGCATCCCGCGAAGAGGCTGAGGTTCCTAGACCAGTTCATAACCGCGTGAAATCTTAGCGAAAAGCTTATCCCTCAATCCATATTTTTCACGTGATCAAGGAGTTCTGGAAGCGGTTGCTGGAGGTTGGATCTACATGAGCGCTATAGAGGTTCTTGAGAGGCAGCCTCTCAGGAGGTTTCACTACGTCCTTCTAGCGATCACGAGTCTGGTTTATGGCCTGACGGCAATGAATGTCATGCTTATCTCCGTCGCTCTCCCGCGCATAAGTGTTGAGTGGTCTCTCAGTCCGCCGGCTGCCGGGCTTCTCGCGAGCTTCGGCTATATCGGGATGTTTTTGGGCGCTCTCTCAAGCGGCTTCGTAGCGGATAGGATTGGGAGGAAACCCACGATGATTATCATGATCCTGATAGGGTCTGTGTTCACGGGGCTCTGCGGCTTCGCCCCTGGCTACGAAATCATGGCGGCTTTTAGGCTGATAGCGGGCTTCGGGCTTGGGGGGACACTACCACTCCCAGGGGTTTATATGAGCGAGTATCCGCCGGCCAAGTATAGGGGCAGGTTTGTCGGCATTGTTGAAACAACATGGGTCTATGGTGCTATATTATCTGTCATCTTCGGCTACATTCTGATAATTCCCTCCCCCTGCTAGGGCAGGACCAACCACGAACCTCTTCCCGTTCTCTAAAGACGTTAGCTAGGTGCCTACAGCAATGTTTTCCTCCCCAGCAAGCTCCTTAAGCAATTGCACAGCTGAGAGTGCTGCTAAATAGCTTGTTCTCGGGTTTATTGGGTGCGGAACATTCTCAACCCTAATACTTATTGTTGATGCCTTGCCCTCAACAACTATCTCATGGATATTCCTCTCTAGCTTTGGATCAGCATACACCTCTACCCATGGTATCTGTCCAGCCGCTAGAGCTAGTGCTGCAACAACATTTATGTTTGCTGGGAATAGCCTAACTGCTACATCTCCTCTACCTTCAAATATCTTTGTCCTCTCCATCACTTTGTCAAAGCCTAGCCTCCTCAAGGTCTCTGGATCAAAAGCCCTCACATTCTTGTAAGTCCTTAGCACAACCCTATCAATACCCGCATTAGCAAGTGCTTTGACAGCGTCTAGACCCGCTATAGCTCCCGAGGGTATGTAGACCCTTGCTTTACTAGCTCTAGAAGCCTCCTTAACAGCATTGAGAGTATTCTTATCAAGTAGTGCACCAACGCTTAGAACGACAACGCTCACCCCATGACTGAGGACTCTAGGAACATACTCCTTAACAGCTTTCTGAGAAGCTGCTTCAACAACTAGCTGAGGCTTCACATTCAATAAGCACTTTAGGTTCCTGCATATAGCAATATTGGGGGCCCCCCTGCACAGGCTCTTTACAAGATACTCGCACTTCTCGGGATAGATATCCATTAGTGCTACCAACTCAGCTTTTACAGACCCTCTACATATAGCCTCTACAAGGACGGAGCCTATAGCTCCACAACCTATTATAGCTACCCTCACCTCCTAATCACCTCAACAACCTCAAGGCTCATGTCAAGGGCTCTAGCTGATAGGGTTATATATCCACAGCTAATGACATCTACATCAAGCTTTGCGTACTCAACTATATTCTCAGCTGTTACACCTCCGGAAACCTCTATAACTACCCTATCCCTTAAGCCCCTCTTCCTAAGCTCCTCAACAACCTTGGCAACTTCCTGCGGAGGCATGTTATCAAGCATTACTATGTCTGCACCAGCTTCAGCAGCCTTGATGGCGTCCTCGACTGTTGATACCTCAACCTCTACCTTATGAGTGAAGCTTGCCCTTTCCTTAGCCAGCTTAACAACTTCTTCAACACTTTCAACAACCCTTAGATGGTTATCCTTAATAAGGATCGCATCTGATAGCGAAAGCCTATGGGTATCTCCACCACCTATGGCAACAGCCTTCTTCTCAAAGTATCTGAGACCAGGTAACGTCTTTCTTGTTGCTGCCACCCTAACCCTTGGATTAACCCTCTTAACAATATCAACGAGTTTCCTAACCTCTGTAGCAACACCACTGCAATGCATCAATATATTGAGAATTGTCCTCTCAATAGCTAGCACAGTCCTTGCATCACCAACAATCTCAAGTACTGGTGCGTCCTTATTTACTATGTCTCCATCTCTAGCAAGCTCCTTAACTTCTAGGCCAAGCCTCTTAAGGAAGTAAGTAACATCCTCTATACAAGCAACAACACCGCTCTGCCTAGCTATTACCTGAGCCCTTATAACCGTGTTTTTAGGTATTATAGTATCTGTTGTTATGTCCCAAAAGGGCGTGTCCTCCTCTAGAAACTCGAGGAGCTTCCTAAAGGTTATTTCCTCGACCATGGAGGCTCCCTTCCGAGAACCTTAAATGTGTTCTCTATAGCTCTCTTTACCTTCTCAGCTATCTCCCTAGGCACCTCAACCCTATAGACACCGTCCTTAAGGCTTCTATAAACCTTGTCAAGGGTTATTCTCTTCATGTCTGTGCAGATAGCGCTTGTTGATGCTGGTATGAACACCTTGTCTGGGTTCTCCTTAGCAAGCCTATGTATTATACCAACCTCCGTACCGATGATCATCTTCCTACAGCTATCACAGCTCCTGACATACCTGATCATCTGGCTTGTGCTACCAACAAAGCTTGCTAGGGACCTTACCTCTGCAGGGCATTCAGGATGAGCAATGAATGCTGCATCTTTATATAGAGACTTTAGGATCCTTATCTCATCAGCTCTAAACCTTACGTGAACTGGGCAATGACCGTCTGGAGGTATTGGGATGACGATCTTGCCTGTCTTCTCAGCAACATACTCAGCTAAGTGCCTATCAGGACCGAAGATAACAATGTCGCTCTCTATAGCCCTGACAACATCTGCTGCATTAGCGCTTGTAACAATATAGTCAGCCTCAGCCTTCACAACAGCAGGGCTATTAACATAGATAACAACTGGTGCTTTAGGGAATAGCTTCCTAGCCCTACGAACATCCTTAACGCTTATCATTGCAGCCATAGGGCACCTCGCGTCTGGATCGGGGTGAAGAACAATTGCGGAACCATTGATTACAGCAGCCTGCTCAGCCATGAAATCAACCCCGCAGAAAACAATTAGCTTAGCACCAACCTCAGCAGCCTTAATAGAGAGCTCAAGACTATCACCAACAAAATCAGCCACATCCTGAACTTCTGAAAGCTGATAGTTATGCGTAAGGATCACAGCTTCACGCTTCCTCTTTAACCTAAGAACCTCATCAACTAGACCCAACAAAATCACCACAAACAGTGCCTCAGAGCCTAGGTAACCAGTGAAAGGTGGAATGTTTTAAGCTTAATGGTGTCTAAATAAGCATTTTCATTCACATTCCAGTCCTCGCCAGCCTGATAGTATAGTGTGTGAATAGGTTTTAGGAAAAGTAAGCCTCTCCAATGCCTATCTACATCATGGACCGGTTAGTACATATCCTCAATGCCTTACTTGAGGAATAATAGAGCGTTTAGACTGCTCCTACCATACGATGCCTCTAGAGCCAGCAATTCTTTGGAATCCACGACTATCGCGGACCATACATAATACATTAACATGTAGCTTGGCCTCATCTACAGCTGTACACCTCCTATACTTGGGCTCAGTAGCAATCTTGATCTAGATACTTTCTTTGCAAGATATGTACAGCCGACCTGCTTGTTGGCTCCAAAGCCATGCCCAGAACTTCGGAAACCTTTTCTACGGCCGCCATGAAAACATGTAGCCCAATACCGCTACGTAGCTATAGATGAGGATCATATCGATGTCGCATGTTGTTGAGAGGAGAAGTGACGCGATGCCGGCGACAGCCAGATAGAAGGCTAGAATTGGTTTCCTTCCAACCCTATCTAGGAGCAGGGCGGCGCTATAACAGCCGGGGGACCTGCACTAGAGTGACGATTAGAACACACTCGAGGGACCTCACAGTGGAGAACCCAAGCTTATCAGCATAGATTGATGGCAGCCACGACCTCCTCCCCTACTTGGTGTGGGGAGGTTTGGGCTACATCCCTCCTTCTGGAGGTTTAGCCCTTGGCCGGGTCTCCGGCCATTACCCCCTACCCTTTTCAGGGCTCAGGGTTACTGGCATTATCAACGGCGTTATTTAAACGATGTGCTACGGTGCGTGGATGCCTTGTTCAGCCACATGCATTTGAATAGCCTCTCCTCCTTTTTATTCCCCACTTTCAGAAAGACTCTAAAAACAAAGGCGGGTCTCTACTCCTAGGCTTGTAGGGCCATGACGGGGTATAAGGCCTTGAAGGAGGCCGTCTCGATACTGAGGAGGTAAGGCAAGAAGTTTGAGGAAATCTCAAGAATCTAGTAGGATCTTGCGACATATACTACCGATTTAGCCTCGCCTCCACATACTGCGCATGGGCCGAATGGTTTCTCAACTATATCGTATCTCTCTCCTCTAACCTCTCCACCAACTTCGTCCTTCAACTTTTCGGCACAGTCTATGTTCCCGCACCAATTTATCCTCGCGATCCGCCTCTCCTTCAAGAGCTTCTTTATCTCCTCTATGCTGCTTGCGTCGGAGATCACGCTGAGCATTATTCTCCTGCTCCTCTCAAGCAGATTTGACTCTATCGCCCTCATTAACTCATCTACCTTACCGACGAGCTCATCCAGCGACGCCTTAACCCTCTCCAGCGTATCCCTTCTCGCAAGGGTTACAGAGGACTCGACAACCTCCTTTGGTCCAATCTCCACCCTGACCGGGACTCCCATGAGCTCCCAGTGATAGAACTTCTCTCCCGGCGTGATGTCATCGCGATCATCAAGGACCGTTCTCCACCTGCTGGCAAGCATATCCTTCACCTTGGATGCATAGTCGAGTATCTGCTTTTCCTGTCCTTTGAATGGTATCGGGATTATAACGACTTGTGTTGGGGCGATTATAGGCGGTAATACTAGGCCCCTATCATCACCATGCTGAGCTATGATCGCTGCCATGACCCTGCTGAACCCGAAGCCGTAGCATGTCTGATATGGCGTACCCCTGCTTCCATCCCTCTTCTCGAACTCTATTTCATACGCTTTGGCGAAGTTTCTCCCGAGGTTGTGGATTGTAGCTACTTGGTTCACCTTCCCATCGGGGTTCCACGCGTCAAATGCTATCGAGTAGACAGCCCCGGCAAACTTGTCGAAATCCGGCCTTTTGAGTATAATGTATCCTATGCAAAGCTTTCTCAAGACCGTCTCGTAGATCTGCATGGCCTCCCTAACCTGTTTCTCCGCCTCGGCCGCGGTTTCATGCACCGTGTGAGCCTCATTCCATGGTATCTCCCTAACCCTATAAAGGGCTCTCGTGGCCTTCGTCTCTCTACGATAAACATTCACGCTCTGATGAACCTTGAACGGGAGATCCGCATGGCTCCTTATCCAGAGCTTGAACATTGGATACATTATTGTCTCGGATGTAGGCCTGATTATCAGCCTCTGCTCCCCGGAACCCTGATCTATCACAAAAACCTCCTTCGAAAATCCCTTGATATGCTCCGCCTCTTTTCTGAACAACTCCTCGCTAGTGACAAGGGGAAAGTACATCTTCTTGTGCCCGGTCTTCTCAAGCTCATCCTCGAGGAGCTTCCTGATTATATCGAGCATGAAGGCCCCATTCTCCAAGTAGACCGAGAAGCCTTTCACCGGGAACCTATTATCAACTATCCTAGCCCTGAAGATGACGTCGTCAAACCATTCGGAGAAGTTCTCGAACTTCTTCGAGGCGGAGACGCTCATCCCGCTAAGCCGCGCCTCCTCCCGATATATAGTTAACCCTTCATAAAGGGCCTTCTAGCCCCTTCTCTCCCAACTCCTGAGAGCCGCATCCGCCATCTCGGCTAGCAGCTTTTTCGGATCCTTAGCCTTGACGTATGCGCTGGCTAGGAGGACCCCCTCAGTCCCAAGCTCTATCGCCTTGGCCACATCATCACCGGTTGAGATACCGGCGCCGCAGAGTATGCGAACCGATGGATTTATCCTCTTTATTGCCTCAACGGCCCCAGTGACGACCTCGGGCTTCGCCTTAGAGACAGGTATTCCCGTTCCTATGAGCTCGGGCGGCTCAATCGCCAGCATGTTTGGCCCAAGCGCCGCCCCAGCTTTAGTAGTCTCAACGGTATCCGTGCATAGCAAGGAGATTAGCCCGACCTCCCTCAACCTCTCGAGGACCGCGCCGATATCCGCTAAGAGGAGCCTCTTCTCGGAGTGGTTGACTATCGAGCCCACCGCCCCAGCAGCCTTGATGTTCTCCACAATTATCGAGCCTGTGTGGCCTCCGGGGCGATATGGGTCAACATGCTGGGCGAAGACCGGTATACTGACATGCTCCACGACAGCCCTGAGATCAGGTAATGGCGGGGCAACGATAATCGAAACACCATACTCCCTCGAGACCTCCTCAGCGATCCTAGCAAGCCTTACGGCATTCTCACCTATGGACTCGAGATAAACCTTGAAGTTCAGCGCAATTACTGGATACTTTAGCTCAACGCTCATATTCTCTTTGGAGTATGAGCCTGTTGATAAGAATTATCCCGTGGGCTTTGGTCGACTCTTCTCCCGCTTTTTCTCAACCACTTCTCCCCACATGAGCTTGATCTCCCCTATCAGCTCATCCACCTTGAGGGCGCCCTTCTCGGTAATATAACTGGTTATCAGCCTCGGCTGCAGGATCTCGAAGTATGGGTTCAGGCATTTGAGCCTAGCCTCCCCAGCATATATCTCCTCCTCTGGATGCTTCTCTAAGCTGAAGCCGTAAATCGCCGCTTTCCAGAGATCTGTCACGATGTTCACAGAAATCCCGGCATCCATCGCCGCGAGGGCGATCATCTTCGAGCCTATCTTGTTAGCGATCGAGCCATCATCAAGTATCGCATCGCAGCCAAACACCACTGCATCAACAAGCCCTTGATCTATAACATGTGATGCCGCCGCATCAACTATCAGGGTCACGTCATGTCCCTTGGCCGCCAGCCTCTCAGCGAGCCTCCTCCCCTCATAACCTGGCCGTGACTCAGTGATATACACACTGACATCTCTGCAGTTCTCGAGGGCGCTAGCGACAGTCGAGCTGTAACTATGGGTTAGAATGCTTCCATATCTCCTAATCAACTCAGAGGCATTTTGCACAACATTTCTCAGAGCGGTCTGGTACTCGTTTATGCACCTCCTCACCGCGTCCTCTACCGCCTCTCCCACGGGTTTTCCGGCCGAGACCTCCTTCTCGATCATCGAGCCGATCATGTGCGCCATGTTTGCTATTGAGGGCATGCTTGGCCTAGCCTCCGAGAGGGCTTTCACAAGCTTCTTCACATCCTTAATGCTCACGGGCCTCTTGAGAAGCTTCAGGAAAGATGCCGCTGCCCTGATCGTGAGCTGCGAGGCGCCACTCACAGAGTCCTCCCTTATCTCCCTCACGAGATCCGCAATGCTCATCTTCTGCGAGGGCTACTGGATCGCGTTATTATTAAGGTGTTTGCGCCGATTCTTCGCCCAGCTGATGCTCTCCGGCCCCCGAACCTAAGTGGATTATCTTGACTAAGTGGACAAGCTCTTCCCTCATACCATATGTAAGGACCACTGTGGGCTCCTTCACCCTTATCTCGCCCCCCATGATCTTCTTCTCCAGCTCGCTTAAACCATCCTCATAACTAGTTGATGATGCCTCAATGGTCTCCACGCCTCTCAGAAGCATCAGCCTTCTCAGGGTTCTCTTGCTGGGAGAGGCCGCTATTATGCTCACAGATGGCCTGAAGCCGGCTATCCTCTGAGCCGTTCTACCGGAGATCGTGTAGACAAGCATCGCGGCGTTAAGAGACTCCGCCAGCGAGGCGACACCATACGCGAACCTTGTCCTAATGTCCTCTTTAGGATCCACGCTCCTCCTTGGGGGAGTTATCCCGGGCTCATATCTTTCAATTATTTTTCGAAGCCACTTGACCGCCTCGACCGGATACTTGCCGACCGCCGTCTCATTTGTCAGCATCAAAACATCTACGCCCTCGGATACCGCCGCGACCACGTCCACAACCTCGCTCCTCGTCGGGACGGGATTCTCTATCATTGAGCCGAGGAGCTGCGTCGCGACTATCACAGGCTTGCCCCTCTCTATTGATTTCCTAACAATCATGCTTTGAAGCCTTGGAACCTCTTCAAGGGGGAAATGCATGCCCAGATCACCCCTCGCGACGAGGATCGCGTCAGCTGCATCCACTATCTCCCCTAGGTTCTTCACGGCGGCTGGAACTTCTATCTTTGCTATTATCGAGGTCTGCTCCGCCCCGAGCGATAGCAGCATCCCCCTCAGCATCGCCACATCATGCTCTCCCCTGACATAACTCAGCCCGATGTAGTCGAACTCTTCGGCCGCCGCGAACTTCACGATCTCAACCTCCCTGCTGCTTATCGTTGGAAGGTCTAAATCTCTACCCCTTACAACCATGCTCTTTCTACTGCTTATCCTCGCGTCGGTCAGTGCCTTCAAAACTGCCTCAGAAGCTGATGCCGACTCAACCTCGAACACCGCAAGACCGTCATCCATCAATATCACATGCCCGCGCCTTAGCGCCCTAAGAACAACCTCGTTAGGGAGTGGGATAACCTTCTCATCTCCTCCATGAGCTTTATTTAGGGGGACAAGCCTCACGAATTCTCCAGCCTTCACCTCTACCGGCTCATCGAGGATTCCCACGCGGACTGATGGGCCCGGCAGATCACCCACAAGAGCTAGATGTATCCCGAGTTCGGCCTCAATCTCCCTGACAATCCTAACAGTCTCCCTCCACTCCTCAACAGACCCATGGCTGAAGTTTATCCTAAAGATCCTCGCCCCAGCTAGCACCATCTCCCGGACGATCTCACGGTTTCTACTAGCTACGCCAATAGTAACTGCAATCTTAGTCCTGGTCTCCCCCTGAATCATGAACCGCTTCCCCATCATATATCTCGAGCCTTATATGTAGGTAGTCTCCTAGCATGGTAACATCAATAAACCTCTCATTCTCCTTGGCTCCTCCCCTCCTCTCGGTCTCCTCATATTCTCCCCATTTATCGGCTCTAGAAACGGCTTCTCCAGCAACAGCCTGACGCCTCCAACTCTTCTAGAAATCTTTATTATGCATTATTCATTGCCTCGCGTCATTAATGATTATGGTGTAGTTCGGCTCAACTCCTGCATACAAATCTACCCCTCCCCCTCACATAATAGCCTAGATCCCGATTGGGATCGCAGTCGGGGTTATCGTCCGAGACCTCCTTATATATCCTCTGAAACTCCTCACGCCAACCTCGTAGACCTCAATGCGTACATTGTAATAGCCCTTCTTGATGCAAGCCTGTCTCGTTGGGACCCAATTCATGCAAGGGGGGTTAAAGATATCCCTCGGCCTCGGCGAGCTCAGCGTTTAGGACAGCATTCCCAGCAGCCCCCCTGATCGTGTTATGGCCTAGGACGAGGAACTTTATCCCGTTCCTTAATACCGGGTCTTTCCTGACCCTTCCGACAACCACCGACATCCCATTACCAGCATACCTGTCCAGCCTTGGCTGAGGCCTATCCGGCTCACTTCTCACGATTATCGGCCTATCCGGCGCGGTTGGTAGCCTGAGCTCCTGCGGCCTCCCCCTAAACTTCCTCATGGTCTCCACCACCTCCTCGGGCTCAGCCGGCCTATCCAGCTCGACAAAAATCGCCTCAAGATGACCCTCGAGAACATTAACCCTATGGCAGCTTGCCGAGATCTTGAAATCCGCAGGGACAATTCTCGAGCCCTCAAGCCTGCCTAGGATCTTCAGCGCCTCCCGCTCAACCTTCTCCTCTTCATTCCTTATGTATGGTATAATGTTATCTGTTATCGCCATGGAGGGAACTCCGGTCCAGCCTGCGCCTGAGAGGGCTTGCATTGTCGAGACTATCACGCCCCTTATTCCATACTCGTCCATGAGCGGCTTCAATGCCATTATCATGGCGTTCGACGTGCAGTTCGGGCTCGTAATTATGAAGGACTTCCAGCCCCTCCTCCTCTGCTCCCTGACGAGGCTCAGGTGGTCTGGGTTAACCTCGCCTATCAGAATTGGAACATCCGGCTCCATCCTATAGGCACTCGCATCGCTTATCACTGGGATCCCCTCCCTCGCGAACTCGGCCTCAACCTCCCTAGCCACTTCTGATGGAAGCGCCGAGAATACTAAATCCACGTTCCCTTCACGCTTGACATCCTCTAGCCGCGCCTCGACAACACGCATATTCGCCGCCTGCTCTGGAACCTCGCCCTCAATACACCAGTGAACAACCTCAGCATATCTCTTCCCAGCGGATTTCGATGAGGCGGCTAGAACCTCAAGCTCAAACTTTGGATGATTGGAGAGCAACTTGACAAACCTCTGACCAACCATCCCCGTGGCACCAAGCACGACAGCCCTCAGCTTATCCATACATACTCCACCCCAGCCCATGCACCAAAACACCATGAATTAAAATCTTTAACTCGCTCCACAAGGCCTTTCCAAAAAGCGCTCAGTAATCCGCAAATCGCAGTAATACTAATTAAACATCCTCCTGAAAAGCTTTTTATATGAATTCTGTTTGAAAAAACCGTATTAAAATGGATATAGAAGTTCCTCCACTACCACCGCCCTGGCTCGATCCATCAGTTTATCTTACAAACTTGGGCTGGGTTCTCGCCAGAACCTTCATAACATTTCTGCTGGTTTTCTTCATCGGCTTAATTTCGATCAAGGCTCTTGATAAACTGACACCAGGCATAAGTGAAATATCGAAAATTAGAGGGAATCCGCTGGCAACCGCACTCTTTGCGGCGGGCTTCTTCATTTATCTCTCCTTTGCCTTCATAGCATCGCTAGTATCTCCCCTGCCAATAGGGACCACGAGTGGTATAGTTTCCGGCCTCAGCCCAGCGATCCTAATAGCCTATAAGCTCATAACACTATTCATCGGAATGCTTGTATCATTCCTTTTCGCACTCATCTATTATAGGATCCTCGCGAATGTCGAACCATATGGCATTGACTTAGATGACGTGGATAAGGACCCCGTGGCCGTCGGAATCTATATGATGGGATACCTAATCTTCCTCGGCGCGATAATCTACGTCTGCCTGCTACTGCCGGTGGCCTAGGCATGAAAACGCTTCTAAAGGGTGAGCCTAAGATGGCCGGCAAGCTTCGGGTAATACTAATGCTGTTTCTCCTATGCCTATCCTTGATCCTTGTCGTCCCAGTTAACGCGCAAGAAGAGAAGTTCGAGTGGGGTAAACCGATGCCCATGACCGGCCCTCAGAAGACCCTGGTCCTCATGATCGAGTTCTCGGACGTGAAGTTTAGCAATCCTCAGAAAGCCGAGCAAGTCGTAAAGATGCTTAACGACTTCATCAAGAGAAGCTCGTATGGGAAGGCTTGGCTCGACTATTACATCTACCCGAAGGTGATAACGCTACCCAAGCCCATGAGCTACTATGGGGCGCCGGAGCCCGGGAACCAAAGAGGGGATGGTAAGGGATCGAATGAATATCTGCTAGCTACGATCAAATTCATTAAGGAAAAGTCGGGGCTCGACATAACGGAATTCAAACACATAATTATGATTCACGCAGGGAGTGATGAAGCAATTAGTGGCTCTCCAAATGACCTATGGAGCTTCTGCGCTTGTGGTGTTAACAAGCTACTCCACTTCTTAATAGAGAAATATGGATTTGATGAGGTTGAGGACTACCTACTTAAGAATGGCTACGATTACATAGTTGAGTTATACATGCATAGGAAGAAAGATGGGACAGGTCATCTGCTTAATGGTATAGAAACGGTCGCAGAGGAGGATATGCCATCCGTGATGATGCACGAGTTCACTCATAGCTTGTGGATTAGCGACTTATACGTCTATGCTGAGGATGGCTATAGTGCAGGATCTGAGGTCGGTGTCTGGTCAAATATGGACTATGGCCCGTTCTTAGACCCGCCAGTAGACATAGATGGCTGGTCAAAGTACTTGCTAGGCTGGATTGAGGTCACGGAAGTGAAGAATGATGGGAAGTACACTATCCATACGCTAGATAAGGCGGAGGAGCCTCACGCGCTGATAATCCCGATAAACGACGAGGAATACTACTTCATACATGCAAGGAGGCCCACGGGCCAAGATGCGGCGCTCCCCGGCCCTGGAGTCCTCGTCTTCAGGATTAATAAGTACTTGAACAGGAATGTGAAAGAGCATCCGTTCATGTGTAAGATGTTGGACGCCCATCCCGATACGCCGCCGGAATGCCCATCAATGGACGAGCACCATATCAGGCTATGTGAAGGTCTAGACGCGCCCTATATAGGCCCCGATGGCTACAGGGGAACTTGGAGGAGATTTCAGATAAATCTTATCAACGGCGAGCTTAAGACCGAGGAGGGCTACTACATCAAAGTCCTAGATTTTGATGAAAAGAAGGGCGTCGCCAAGATACTTGTGAGCATTAGCGGAGAAGCTCCTACCGAGACCACCACTATGACGGAGACCACTGAAGTTACTCGGACACCAGTGGAGACCATTACTCAGACAAAGACCATTACTCAGCCCACAACCATCATGAGCAAGGAAACAGTTACACATACCCAGATCGTAACCGCAACGGTCACGGAGACCGTTGCGAGGGAGGAGCTGGGTGTCTTGAGCTATGGATTAATCGCCATAAGCATAGTGCTGATCCTAGCGCTTATAATCGTCGCGAGGAGGAGGAGAGCGCCGCCACCCCCGCCCCCAGCTTACCCGTCATGGTAGGAGATGGCTATGAGGTCGGGGTCAAGCCGGGAGACCTGTACATGGCTAACAACTCTCCTCCTATTTTTCATGACAACCTCCCTAATCGTTGGAAGCGTTAGGGCTCAGGAGCACCATGAGGCTTTGGCCAAGAATTACCTAAACAGGATGCTGGAGCACTTAGAGTCTAATATAAGCCTGGAGGGGGTTGCCCGGGGATATGAGGGAGATAGTACGGTTAAGGCCACAGCTAGGCTCGGCCTCCTAGCAGGCTATGTTCACATGGGCTTAAAGGATTCCGATTCACTAACCATGCTCAATAAAATTAGTAAAGCCTTGAACAGCCTCTTGGAGAGACCTGATGAGCCTGCCAGTGAGCAAGACAAGCTCCTAATGAGGCTGGCGGTGCTGGAATTCGCCTCGATGCACTATGGGTTGACAAGATCCGAGAGCTCTCAAAAACTCCTCACGGGCTCCTGCAAATACTTGGTAGAGAAGTTTGGATGGAGCCCGGCCACCTCTTGCTCAACATATATCCTATACTCCGAGCACGTGGCGCATATTGCCGGTGGCAGGGTTGATAAGGGTAACGTGGAATACGCTCTCAACGAGATTCACGATCACTATATCGATTTCATAAACTACTCATCCCGCGGAGGTACTAACCTCGCTTACGGCCTCAATATTCTCTCCATCGGGATCAGGCTGGCATTGGTATCGGGCGCTAAATCCCCCTTGGAAGTCGCGGCCATGTGGCAGGTCCATCTAAACTATAGCATAAACTATCTTAAGGAGTCTTATGAGAAGCTCTCGCCGGATGAGGCGGAGGCTTTCCTGAATGGACTGATCTCCGCGCTTGAGACAGGGCTTGAAGAACCGCTTAATGCCGAGGCCATATCTATTTCAGAGAAGATTGCCTCAGGCCTGCTGGAGAATTGGGCGGCTGGAGGAAGGATCATACTCCAGAAAAGGCCGTCTCTGAGCTATCTGCCATATGATCCATCGCTAGACTTCTCCTCGATAGCCTCCCTGGCACAGAATTATCCGGCAGTGAGAGTACATGATCTCGATTTGCCGATTCTGCTGAAGAGATTATCCAAGATTAATGGAGTGAGAGGCGCTGATAGATATGGAGAAGCCATATCGCTGGCGGTCGAGTCGGTGGCAACGAGCAAGCCCTATTTCCGGGTTCTCGGGGATGAAATGATGCCTCACCAAGACCTCGTTGACAGAATACTCTCGGCGAGGTTCATCGCCTTATGGCTGGCTTTTGAAAGAGCTGAAACCGCCCGCCCAGCCGAGCTGGAGCTAGCCTTCAGCGGCCCATCATACTATACCTTGATAGGCTGCTCCGCAATCCTCATCGGCCTACTCGCCTTGCATAGAATGGGCAAGCTTTTTGGGAGTGAGGATTAAGTGGCCTCCGAGCCCTCCCTTAAAACCGGAGCTTTCATTGCATCCTTGGGCTTAGTGGTTATTATCACTGGCCTGCTTCTACAGCAGGAATCAGAGGTCACAAGTTTCCTCCTCTCACTTTCTCCAACACTTTATGGGGATGTTGGGCCAGGGCTAGCTTCATTCGGAATCGGATGGGTCATCGCGAGTCTTAACCCGCTCAAGAAATTCTACCTGATCACGATAGTCTTGGGAGTGGCGGCTGCTGCTGTTACGATCTTCCTCAGCTCACCCTTGATCGAGATGGGGTATCTCTGGGCAATAGCCTGGCATGCCCTAATCTTCTCGGTCGCTCCAGCCCTAGTGTGCTCGGGAGTTGTATCTGGGGTGATTGTAGAAAAGCATCTAAGGAAGCACGGCCTGCCGAGGGCTGAGGTGCCGTTCGAGAAATACCTTCTAGCGATAATATCCGCGTTACTCTTCCTCTTCGTCTCCTCGCCCTCCGCCCTGCTACGATTGATAGCATCCGCGATCGCGTCATGGACCCTCTGGCACATCATCAGTCACAGGCTGGCATTCCACCTTCTAAAACGCAATCTCGAAAAGAGCGCGGGAAGATTGAAGCTCATATTCACGGGCAGGGTTGAGAGTGAGGAGCTCTCCTTCGGCCGCGTATTCTCAAGAGTTTATTATCCACTGGCATTCGGGATAGGTGCATCATTAACAGCCCTTAGCATAGTTGAACTACTCCCCCAGCTTGGAGAACTCTTGCCCACGGATCCGCTGGCCAAGACCGCCCAAGTGGCCCTGATAGCGATTATAGCCGTAACCATGGGATCCTCCTATGTCGGCCCCGTGGTATGGATGTACCAAGACTCAGGGTTGAGGATAAGAGATAATAGGCGAATGACCGTTGAAGAGCCAAAGATCCACAACCTCGCGAATAACTTAATTGAGGTTTACTCGTTTATCCAAGCGCCGATAAGCTTCACCATAGTATCCACTGGAGGAGATTACCTTTATGCACTAGCTTTACTAGCCCTCCTGATCGTGAGCGTCTTAACGGTCTCGCTCTCAGCAACCCTCCTATATCTCAAGTTCTCCGCCGACTCCCACCTATATTACCTCATCAACTCCCTCTTCAAGAGCGGATACATCGAGCCTCCAAAGCCTCATAATACCGGAGAAGCTGGTGAAACTCGATCGTGAAGAAGCGAAGAAACTTTAAGGGGGACACATCCTCCTAAATACTTATAAGAAAGTCCCGGACTAATCAGATGAGGTGTAGCCCCAGTTTGGGCATGATTCCTCGTGGTAAGCTGATCGGGATGCAGGTGTACAACCCTAATGGAACATTTGTTGGAACTGTCCAAGATATTGCTCTGCCACTTGGAGAGGGTGAGATGGGTATAGTCGTGACGACGAGGGCGCAGGCGATGGAGACGATTCCATGGAGCAAGATCTCGGCCGTTGGAGACATCATAATCCTCAAGGAGAATATTGAGATTAAGGTTCCATCAGTAGAGATGACCGCGCCACAGGCGTTCCCAGCGCCTCAGATGCCATCAACGGAGAGCAGGGCTGGAGGGGCTTTGAAATCCATCACCGGGGTCTTTAAGAGGGGTGGAGAGAGGCCCACTTGCCCGACGTGCGGCAAGCCATTAACATACATTGAGCAGTATAAGAGATGGTACTGCTATAACTGCGGCAAATATGTTTGATGCTGCTTGGCTTATTTAATTTATTATTTTGCGTTTTTATAACAATTTTATGCAATAACCACTAATAACTCCATTACTGTTACTGTAACGTTGTAAAATAGAAGAAAAGAAAAATCACACAAAATCAAAACCAAACTTACGTAATTATCGTTTCAAATTCGGCTGGATAAATGGCATTATCTAACAAGCAGGATTATAATTTTCTCGAAAAAAGTATACGATTATGAAAAGGTAAACTTAACTTAAATTCAAATATTTGTTTGATTTGATCCCTAGAAGGTGAGAATTAAGTGTCAAAGCCTAATATACGCATAGAGAAACCTTATGATGTTCTAAGATCTTCTTGGATACGGTCTTCTTTGATTCTTGGAGCAATCATTGTTGCTATCGGCATAGCAATAGTTCTCATTTTCAAGTTTTTAAATCTAGGAGGCCATCCACTTTTTTCAGACGTAAAGTCTTTTGTTGAGAAATATGGACTTATAGGCATTTTTCTGGTCACAATCTTGGCCGGCACGGTAATTCCTGTTGGGAGCCCAGCTATCGTTGTCGCAACAGCTTCCCTTGGGATTCATCCATTACCTCTTGCGCTTATTGCGACAGCAGGTTTTACTATAGGCATGGTCACGAATTATGCTTTGGCATACAGTCTTGGTCAACTATATGTTTTAAAGAGGATTGGCGCTGAAAAGCTTAATGAAATCTCGGGAATATGGGATAAATGGGGCTGGACTATATATGTGATTTTTGGTCTTATACCAGTTCTACCTGTTGAGCTCTTATCATTCTTTTGCGGGCTGATAAAAGCACGGTTTAGCATCCTCCTAATTCTAAGTTTCATACCGAGATTCATTGTGTTTATCCTCCTAGCATACTTTGGGGCTCAGCTTGGTATGTGGATCGGGCTACTCTGAATAAGAGCTCTCTAAAAACAGACTTATAAGCTGACTTCTTTACCGCGAAAAGGTTGAAACTAATTTACGTTATAATCTTTGATCAATTGTAATCAACGTGTTACATTTAGGCCGAATGCCTTGTGCACTGCTCTTAGCGCCTTGACCCCATCCTCCTCTTTGACAGCGAAGGAGATGTTGAGCTCCGACGAACCCTGCGCTATCATTTTTATGTTTATACCCTCCGCTGCGACGGCATTGAAGATTTTCGCGGCTACGCCCGGCTTGCCCCTCATCCCAGACCCTATAACCGCTATCACGCATATCCCCTCCTCGTAGTCTATCTTTATCTCGTCCTGGGCGAACTCGCTCTTTATAGCTTTCAGCGCCTTTTTCAGGTCCTCTCTCGGCAGGGCTATTGAGATGTTCGCCTGCGATGATGCCTGTGAAACCATTATCACTTGGGCACCGATCCTCGCGAGGAGATCTAGGAGCTTGACATTAGCGTTCATGGCCTCCGATGCTCCGATACCGCTTGCGAGGATTATCGCTGCATCCCTTATCATTGTAAGAGCCTTGACAGTGTCCGACTCCGCCATCCCGGTTATCAGCGTCCCCTCGGTGGATGGGTTATAGAAATTTTTCACCCTTATTGGAATATTCTCCTTTGATGCTGGCTCGAGTGCTCCTGGGTGGATGACTTTCGCGCCGAAGTATGCCAGCTCAAGAACCTCGTCATAGGACATTCGCGGTATCGGCTTCGCCTCAGGGACGAGCTTAGGATCCGCCGTCATAATTCCATCAACATCCTTCCAGAGGATTATCTCGTCAACCTTAAGCGCCGCGCCTATAATCGTCGCGGTATAATCGGATCCACCCCTCCCTAGAGTCGTGATTACGCCATCAGGGGTTGAGGCTATAAACCCGGTCACCACCGGGACTATTCCCTTCTCTAAGAGGGGGCCAAGCCTTCTCCTAACCTCTTGATACGTTATTCCCAGCGGCTTGGCGGACCCGAAGTCATCATTCGTTATTATGCCTGCATCCCATCCGGTGAGGTATTCCGCCTTGACGCCCTGATCAACGAGCGAGCCCCAGAAGATCCTCGTCGAGAGCCTCTCACCGAATGATAAGGCATAGTCCCTGATCCTCGGCGTAACCTCCCTCAAGTATGCGGTTATGGAAAGGAGCTTTCCGAACTCCTCGATCTCCCGTTCAACCATCTCCCAGACACTTTTTCTCAGATCCTTTTTTCCCATCGCCTCCATGCAGGCATTCTCATGCCTCGCCCTAAGGTTTTCGATGAAACTGTGCACATAATCCTCACGCCCTCTCTCGGCGCTTTCAAGCGCCTCGAGTATCCCGTCAGTTACGCCGCTGAGCGCGGACACGACCGCGACAACGCGGCACCCACGTTCAACATAATCTCTGACGATCTCAGCGGACCTTCTCACGCTAGATCCATCCTTGACGCAACTTCCACCGAACTTCATCACATAGCTAGCCATGGTCTCCCACCTTCCGAGAATCCTCGCCGCTGAATTCTCTCACCAAGGGAAATTTTCTGGCTTATAGCCCTTAAAGCTTTTCAGCATTTCTCTACCTTCAGCTTGAATAACATGACGTCCCATAGCTCCTCCCATACATCCCCGAGGTACTCGATCAGCTGACCCCAGCCCATTATCCTAACCATTTCGCATCTCGTTACGCGCCTGTCGCCCTCGCATACGCCCCTGACCACGAAATATTTGACCTCGTCCCCGTCCCTGAAAGGTATTATGAATATCTGCTCCGATGCCTTCTTATCGCCATGGAATCTTATGTTCAGCCAGCTTCCCGGCACATTGATGTAGGCCGTGTATCCCTCCCCCTCGGGGCTGGGCGAGGCCGAGGCCACTCCACCCCTCCTCACAGCCTCCACCATCATCCTATCCATCGCCTCCCAATCCTCTCCTTTTCCAATAGGCCGACATTATCATGTCCTCACCATGTCTAACATCCACGCCAAGCCACCTCACAGAATACCCATGAGAAGAAAAACCCTTATTTCTTGAAGGTTCCTCGAAAGTGGAGGAAGAAGAGAGGAAAGGATAGGTTATTTCAAGATAGAGGATGGAAGAGGTTACTCAACGCTAAGACCTCATTACAGCACGCAACATTTTAATGACACCAAAATAACACTCTAAATGACGCCAGTAACCCTGAGCCCTGAGAGGGGTAGGGGTAATGGCCGGAGACCCGGCCAAGGGCTAAACCTCCCCACCCAAGTAGGGGAGGGGGCGTAGCCCTTAAACGAGACCTCTCTTCGTAAATCTCCCCTGAAAATGAAGGGAAATAAGAATGAGATGTGCCCGCGTTCCCCCGAAAGCCTCCCAATGAGAAGGGGGAGGAAGGGCCAAAAGCCCAGAACGCTAATTAGGCTAGTGTGCTCGCTTCATCCTCGCGGATAGTATTCGAGTGAACATTTTTGTTCACCTCCCTGCCCTGCTAATGGGAGGATCTCGGATGAGGGTTAAGCTTACTTTAGCTCTTAGTGATAGGCCTGGTGTCCTCTTGAGGGCTTTGGAGCAAATTGCGGTGAATGGCGGTAATATTATCTCGATAATTCATCGGAGGGATAGCATTACATCGGGCTATGTACCTGTGAGCATTAACGTGGAGTTTCCTGATTCAGCAAGCCTTGAGAGGGCTAAGAGGGGGATAGAGGCCTCGGGGATACCGGTGATCGAGGCTGAGACCCTTGAGAAAGCCATTTGCACGATACTGCTGATAGGTGCCGTGAAGATTGAGGATCTACTTAGGAGGGTTCATGAGCTCGGGTCTAGGGTTGCCGAGGTCTCCATGACTGGCGGCCTAACATCCCCTTGTATCAAGGCGGTTATTGAGGCTCCATCCGGAAAGCTCGGCACGCTTCTCGCGTCCTTGGAGAGATTCGCTGACGAGCATGGAGCACTCCTGATAACCGAGTGGTGAAGATAACCATGCTGAGATGTATCATAGTCGGATATGGTTTTCTTGGAAAGAGGCTTGCCAGACTCATAGCTTCCGGAGCTCTTGGGGGCGTTAAGCTTGTTGGGATAGCATCGTCTAAGGGATATATCTACAAGGAGGATGGTTTTCTATTGAGCGATCTCCCAGATGACCTGCAATCTTCCAGCATGCTGAGACTCGCGCCCGCATCGGAGCTCATTAATAAGAGGATTGCTGATCTGCTGGTCGAGCTGACCCCAACGAATATCAGAGATGGCGAGCCGGGGCTGAGCCATATCCGGCTCGCGCTTGAGCAGGGTATGGATGTTGTAACGGCGAATAAGGGGCCTATAGCCCTTGCATATGAGGAGTTGATGGAGCTCGCCGAGGAGACGGGCGCGATGCTCTTGCATGAGGCCACTGTCGGCGGCGGGATACCTCTCATCTCCCTCAAGAACCGCTGCCTAGCAGCCGATGAGCTCCTATCAATTAGGGGGATACTTAATGGGACCACCAACTATATTCTAAGCAGGATGCATTTCGAAGGGATGACGCTCGATCTCGCATTGAAGGAGGCTCAGATGCTTGGCATAGCTGAGAGGGATCCCACGCTCGACTTGGAGGGTGTGGACACAGCGCTGAAACTCGTCATACTCGCAAACAGTTTAATGAGTATGAAAAAGAGGCTAAGCGATGTGAAGATCAAAGGAATAACCAAGATAACGAGCGAGGCTATCACGGCGGCGAAGGAGTCCGGGATGACGATAAAGCTCATTGGGATCGCTGATGAGAATGGCCTCAGGGTAGCACCAAAGCTCGTAAGGTTAAATGACCCAATATGCGTTCATGGGACATTGAATGCCGTTAGTTTCAACTTTAGGATCCTCGGGAGGCTCACAATAATCGGGGAGGGCGCTGGTGAGTCGACGGTTTCAGCCCTAATAAATGACATCCACGAGGTTGTGAAGACTAGGATGAGGTCAAACAGGATTTAAGCGGGCTCGTGATCGGCTCTGTCCTAGGAGCAGGCATGCCTAA
>Ga0080004_1166087_pt1 | contig 21730 bp, 21 predicted proteins | sample WasSprMetagenome_FD_69207 | JGI IMG/M metagenome (GOLD analysis project Ga0080004, IMG submission 69207) | Sulfidic aquatic microbial communities from Washburn Spring, Yellowstone National Park, USA - WS (SPADES assembly) (version 2) | ecosystem: Environmental > Aquatic > Thermal springs > Hot...
GCTGGTGGAGTTACTTGAGGAGCTGGAATTTCTTTCTCTTTTTTGAAAATTCCTTTGAAAGGTGAAGTTATTTTCTCTTTTAACCAACCAAAATAATCTTTGAGAGTATCTATTACCCCTGCTGTTTGAAAGTAGAGATTTTCTGAAAACTGAGAAATTTTTTCTTTGAAATCAAAAGCAAAAGAAATTTGAAAACTTACTAAAAGTGAGAGAGAAAAAAGAAAAACTTTGAATGATAACTTTTTGTTCATTTTGTTAATTTTAATTTTCCTCATTATTCGAGTATATTCGTGCCCATATTCGCGCAAATTCGCAACTTCAATATTTCAATTTTATAAAACCCAAGAAATCAAGTCAAGCCCTATTCGTGAAATTCGAGCCCAAATTCGTGAAAATTCGCGATTCATAAAAATTCGCGAATGTTCACGAATGACCCACGAATTTTCGCGAATATTCGTGAAATTGTGCCCAAAAATTTTTCCTCAAATTGTTTTGTCCAAATAACTGCGATCGCCTATTTGGTCACAGTTTTACAAAACCTTTTATTCGAGTATATTCGTGCTCAAATTCGTGAATTCGTGCCCATATTTGTAAAAATTCGCGAGCTCAAAACCTTCGCAGAAATCTTGCCATGGCAAAAATCCTGCGAAAAAATTTTATTTAATTTTGTGGAAAAAATACAAAGTGAGAAAGCTTGAAATAAAATGAAAACCTAAAACTGAAATTATTCCTCCCCAAATACCAAAAAAAGGAATTAAAATTAAATACAAAAGAATTTTTAATCCTTGAGAAACAAAGTTAATGATATAAAGTTCTTTTTTCTTTTGACCTGCAACCAAAGCAGTTCCCAAAAACCAAAAAGGAGAAGTTAACAAAAATATGGCAAAAATTCGAGAATAAAAAATTGATTCGGTGTACTTTGGAAAGAAAATTTTGTATAAAATTGGAGCAAAAAAATAATAAGCCAAAAAAATCAAAATAGCAATGGGAAAAAGTTTTAAGAATTTTTCAAAAATATTCTTTTTTATTTGCGAAATATCCTTTTGCGCCATTTTTGGTAAAGCTAAAGTAGAAAAAGGAATCAATTCTCCAAGCCTTTCAATCACTCTCAACGAGAAAGTGTAAATTGCGACAGCTTTTGCTCCCCAAAAATGCCAAAGCAAAACATAATCTAACTGCTGAGATAAAAAGGAGGGAAAATACATTAAGGTTAGATGTTTTCCAAAAGAAATAGCTTCTTTGTTTTCTTGGGATTTTCTTTCGATTTCTTTTCTTGTTTTCAACCAAATCAAAAAAGTTGCCAAAGTAAAAGAAAAATAAAAAGCAAAAACTGAAAAAACCACAGTAGGTTTTAAAATCAAAATTGAAATAAAAATTATGCTTCCCAAAAGATTGTGTAAAGCAAAGTATTTATTTTGTAAGTCAAACCTCTGCCTTCCTTGCCAAAAGGCAATGTAAAGAGAAAAAATTGACAAAAAAGGTAAAAAAATTCCAGCAAACAAAAATCCAAAACCCAACTCAAAATTTTTTTTAAAAAAGTAATAGCCAGAAATCAAAGACAAAATTAAAAATAAAATTGCTCCAAATTTTAACTTTTCTTTTTCGCAAAGGAAAAAAGTTCTCTCTTTTTTTTGAGCTACCGCTGAAACCAAAGCGGTATCTAAACCTGGTAAAGTTAAAATTGAGAAAATGGCGCAAAGAGAAATGATGTATTGGTAAGCTCCGTAAACTTCTTTTGAAGCTAATCTTGAAAAGAAAAACAAAATTAAAAAAGAAGCAAAAAAACTTATTATTCTTCCAAAAATCCACCAAAAACTTCCCTTCAAAACGTAATTTATATCGGTTTTAAAAATTTTAGATAAAAAATCTAAAACTTTCGAAATGTTATTTTCCATTTTTGAATGAAATTTCTCTCTTTTTTTCTCCTAAAATTTTAAATTCAAGCCAAAAAGTTTCCTTTGGCAAAATTTTTTCGATTTTTTCTGCCCACTCAATAGCAACGATATTTTTTGGATCAGAAACGATTTCTTTGAATCCTAAATTTAAAATCTCTTTTTCACTTTGAATTCTGTAGCAATCAAAGTGATAAAAATAATTTTTGGATTTTGATTTTTTGTTTAAAAAAGCGTGCTTTCTCATTATGATAAAAGTTGGGCTAACAATTTTTTCTTTAACTCCCAAAGCTTTGGCAAAACCTTTCAAAAACGTTGTTTTGCCTGCTCCCAGATTTCCTTTTAAAGCTAAAATTTTTGGTGAATTTTTTCTTGAAATTAAAATTTTTGCGATTTTTTTTGCAAAGTTTTTTGTTTCAAGTGGTGAGTTTGAAATGAATTTCATCGTTGTTTAAAATTATAACAAAATGGAAGTAGAAAAATTGGAAGAACTAAAAATTCCAAATTACAAAGAATTGGAAGAAAGAATAAAAAATCTCTCTCAATACAAAGAGGAATTGGAAAAAGTTTTACACAAAGAAACGACTTTGCTTTGTCAAATTTTGATGGGAGGGGCGGTATTTTTGAGAGCTTCTGATGTTCATTTGGAACCAAAAAAAGATTTTGCTCAATTAAGAATAAGGTTGGATGGAATTTTGCACGAGGTAATAAATTTTGATTTAAAAGTTTTTAAACTTTTATTATCAAGGTTGAAATTGATGTCTGGTTTAAAGCTAAACATTGTCGACAAACCCCAAGATGGGAGATTTTCGATTATAGTAGATAGGGAAATTGAAGTGAGAGTTTCCTCTTTGCCTTCTGAATACGGAGAAACGATTGTGATGCGACTTTTGGATCCAAAAAGTTTGTTAAACCTTGAAGATTTGGGTTTGAGAAAAGATTTGTTGGAAACTTTAGAAAAAGAAATTAGAAAGCCAAACGGAATGATTATTGTTACAGGGCCTACAGGTTCTGGAAAAACTACTACTTTGTACGCAATTTTGAGAAAAATTAGAAGTCCTGAAATAAAAATCATTACTTTGGAAGATCCCATAGAATACAAGCTTGAAGGAATAGTTCAAACTCAGGTTAATCCAAAAAAAGGATACGATTTTGCCAGTGGACTAAGAGCGATTGTAAGGCAAGATCCAGACGTAATTTTGGTTGGGGAAATCAGAGATCTTGAAACTGCTTCGATTGCTTTACAGGCAGCATTGACTGGGCATTTAGTGCTTTCAACTTTGCACACAAACGATGCTGCAGGCACTGTAGCAAGATTGATTGCTTTGGGAGAAAAACCAGTGAACATTGCACCAGCTTTAAATTTAGCCATAGCCCAAAGATTAGTAAGAAAAGTTTGTCAAAATTGCAAAAAAATGGAAGTACCAACAGCAAAAGAAAGAGAAAAAATTGAAAAAGCTTTTGAAATGATAGGGAAAAAAGTTCCTCCTTTTGAAAAAATCCCAAAAGCTGTAGGTTGCAAAGATTGTAATTTTACCGGATACAAAGGAAGAGTTGGAATTTATGAATTTTTCTTGGTTGATGAAGAAATGGAAAGTTTTATTTTAAAAGCGCCTCCAATTTCAGAAATGAGAAAAAAAGCGATCGAAAAAGGAATGGTTCCAATGTACCAAGATGGGCTCTTGAAAGTTTTAGAAGGAATTACTACAATAGAAGAAGTGGAAAGGGTGGCAGAACCACCTTTTTAGTTTTAAAACCATGGCAGGGCATTCCCATGCTAAAAATGTAAGAAAGAAAAAAGAAGCTGATGCAAAAAAAAGGAGTCAAATTTTTGCAAAAATGGCAAGGCTGATTGAAGTAGCAGTAAAACAAGGAGGGCCAAACCCTGAAACAAATCCAAAATTAAGAGTTGCCATTGAAACTGCAAGATCTTATAATGTGCCGATGGAAAACATTGAAAGAGCAATAAAAAGGGCATCTGGTGAAGGAGGAGGAGAAAATTTGGAAGAAGTTTCTTTTGAGATTGTAGGAGGTTCTGGAGTGGGGATAATAGTTGAGGGAATTACAGATAACATCAATAGGGCTTTAACAGAATTAAAGCAAACTTTAAATCGTTTTGGAATGAAATTGGCAGGAGAAGGAAGCGTGAAATGGATGTTTGAAAGGAAAGGGTGTATTAGTTGCGATCTGGAAAAGCAAAATGAAGAATGGAAAGATAAAGAAAAATTGGAAATGGCAGCAATTGATTGTGGAGCAGAAGATCTTTATTGGGAAGAAGGAAACGTTTTGGATATTTATGTTGACCCTAAAGATTTAGACAATGTAAAGAAAGCTTTGGAAGAAAAAGGAATAAAAGTTGATTCTGCAACTTTAGATTGGAAACCAAAAGAAAGAATTGAAGTTTCAGAAAAAGAAAAAGAGACTTATCTCAAATTTTTTGAAGCTTTAGACGAAACTGACTTTGTCCAAGAAATTTACTCAAACCTAAAGATTTAAATTTTTAAAGCTAAAAATTTAAATTTTTAAACTTAAAAAACTCAATCGATTTCAAAAAAATTTATTTATTATTTTTTCGCAGATTCATTGCCATGGCAAAAATTCTGCGAAAATTTTTAAAGCTTAAAGAATCTTTTAATTTCTTTGTCATTTCCAATGTTGGTAGCTTCAATCAATCGAAGCTCTTTGTCTGAAAGTCCAAAAAATTCTTTTAATATTTCTACCTCCGCTCTACAATCGTAAGGATGGATCCAAACACTTTTTTGGAGTTGATAGAAACCTAATTCTTTCAACTTTCCTCGTAAAGCTTCTCGGTAAATTTTCTTTAATTGAGAAATATCAAAAATTAAAATTCGCCATTTTTTGTCCCATTTTTTAGGCTTTTTGATTTTTAATTCATCTATTTGGAGCAATCCTGCTAATTTTCTTCCTTTTTCAGTTAAGTAAATATAAATTTGTCCCCCTCTATTTTCAAACCGAATTAAACCTCTTTTGCGCAATTTGTAAAAAGTATCTGAAAGTCTCTTTTTAGGGTATTTTCTCCATCTCAAATATCCCTTTATCAAATTGGGAACAAAACGTGGAGAAGTACCAGCAATGCAAAGGGCCCCAACTGTAGCCAAAAATTTCAAAACATCTTTAATAATTTCTGATTTAGGTTTCTTAAAATAGTATTTATATTTCCCCAAACTCATGATATTCTCAAAAAATTTTCGCAGATTCATTGCCATGGCAAAAATTCTGCGAAAATTAATTTTAGATTTAATTTAATAATTTAAAAATGGTTTCTGAAGAAAAAAGTATGACAAAAATGGAGGAAGAAAATCAAAATTTTAAAAGTGAAAAGTTCAATAAAAGTCTTCTCATCTCTTTCAATTTCTCTATTTTTTCTTTTTGGGCTAAAACTTCCATTTCTTTTTGAATTTTTATTGGGAAAATTCCTAAAATTTTCTTTTCTTGGGTAAATTTTAGCCACCAAACAGGGTTTCCGTTTTTTAATTTTAATTTCATTTCCAAGTTTAAAGGATTTTCAATTCCCAGTTTCTCGATGACTTGACTTGGAGTAAGGTTTATTTCTTTGTCTTCAATTAATAGTTTCTCGTTTTCAAAAGAAAGCCCTCCCTCAATTTCTGCAAATTTTTCTCCCTCTTTTATCATCACTTTTTCAGGTTGAACCAAAATTTTTATTTCCCTCTCCCCTACTTTTTTTGTAAAAATTTTTTCTGTTTTAAAACTTATTTTTTCTCCATCAATTTCAACAGTCGCTGGTTCAAAGTTAATCCTGCCTATTATTTTTGAAATATCCTCAAGAGAAATTTCATCTTTTTCTTTTATTTCTTTTTTAACCTCTTCTTTTTTCTTTTCTCTAAATTTTGGATTTTCTTTCAAGCTCTTTTCGCAATCTTCTTTTTTCTCGAAAATGTAAAGTCCTTTGTACATGAAAGAGCCACAGAAAGTTTTTGGTCCCTGGCATTCTAAAGTTTGTTCATCGTACCAGAAATATTCTTTGCAAACTATTGGTTTTTTGAAGCTTTCTTCTGGCTCAATAGTAATTATTGAACCTGAACAACTTTTCACTATTTGCCATCCAGGAAGAACATCGCAAGGTGTCGGAAATTCTTTGCACTCACCAGTGATGGGGTTTTTAGCTGGAGTAATAACCTGAATGCAAATTCTGTCTTTGGTAGGATTTAAAAATTTATTCGGTTGAGCAAAAGAAAATGCCGAAGCGAAAAGTGAAAGAGTAACAATTAGTGGAAATATTTTTCTCATAAATTTTGTCGGGAATGTGGGAGTCGAACCCACCATCTCCTGGTCCCGAACCAGGCGTGTTACCGCTACACCAATTCCCGGATTGTTAAATTTTAAAAAATAACCCAAAAAATGTCAATCTTTCACGTTTATGTCTAGCTGATGAAGAAATTTGCTTGATTTTTAGATTTTAAAAAAGTAAAATTTCAAAATGAACAAAAAATACGTTTCGCCTTTTGTTGAAGTGGCAAAGAAAGTTTGCCCTGCTGTAATTACTATTGTAATTTCAAAGTATTTGCCAAAAATTGAAGGGTTTTATTTTTTTCCTTTTGGAGAAGAAGAGTTCGTTTTTCCGAAATTTAAAGAAGAAAAGGAAAAAACGAGAGTTGGTGGTGGGTCAGGATTTATTGTTTCTGAAGATGGTTTCGTTTTAACTTGCGCTCATGTAGTTTCAGACCCTGAAGCAGATTACACAGTTATCGTTTCTCCGGAAGAAAAATACCCTGCTCAAATTTTGGCAAGAGATCCTTTAATCGATGTTGCGGTTTTGAAAATTGAAGGTAAAAAGCCTTTTCCATATTTGGAACTCGGAGATTCAGACAAAATTGAATTAGGAGAGCAAGTCTTGGCAGTGGGAAATCCTTTGGGAGAATTTGAAGACACTCTTTCTGCTGGAATCGTTTCGGGTTTATCAAGAAAAATTACAGCTTTTTCTGGTAAAAGAGGAACTACTTTGAGAGGTTTAATTCAAACTGATGCAGCGATTAATCCTGGAAATTCTGGAGGACCTTTGGTGAATATGGAAGGGAAAGTAATTGGGATTAATACCGCGATGGTTTTTGGAGCAGAAAATATAGGTTTTGCAATTCCGATAAACTATGCGAAAAAAATTTTAGAAGAAGTAAGGCTTTACGGAAAAATAAAGAGACCTTTTTTGGGAATTCGTTACATTATTTTGAACGAAGAAATTTCAAAGTTTCAAAAACTTCCTGTAAATTATGGGGCCTTGATTGTAAGAGAGAGATTTGGGGAACCGGCAATCTTGGAAGGTTCTCCTGCAGAAAAAGCAGGCTTGAAAGAATATGATATAATTTTGGAAGTTGATGGAGAAAAAATCACAGAAGATAGAACTTTGGCCGATATTTTGGCAGAAAAAAAGATCGATCAAGAAATTGAGCTTTTGGTTTTGAGGGGAAAAGAAGAAATTAAATTGAAAGTAAAACTCAAAGAAAAAGAGTAATTTTTTCAAAAAATTTTCTCTTTTATGGATGAAATAAAAATTGTTGGAGCTAGGGTTCACAATTTAAAAAACATTTCTCTTTCTATTCCCAAGAACAAATTGGTGGTAATTTGCGGTGTTTCTGGTTCTGGAAAATCTTCTTTGGCCTTTGACACTCTTTATGCTGAAGGGCAAAGAAGATACGTGGAATCTTTATCTGCTTACGCAAGGCAATTTTTGGGAGTGATGGCAAAGCCAGACGTAGATAAAATCGAGGGAATTTCTCCTGCAATTTCCATTGACCAAAGAAAAGGAGGCAGAAATCCTCGCTCTATTGTAGGTACGATGACAGAAATTTATGATTACTTAAGGTTGCTTTTTGCTCGAGCTGGAACTGTTTTTTGTCCAAATTGCAACATCGAAATTAAATCTCAAACCACAGACCAAATAATAGAGCAAATTTTAAAGCTTGAGAAAGGAAAAGAAATTTTGATTTTGGGTCCTGTAGCGAGAAAGAAAAAAGGAGTTTTTGAGGGAACTTTTCAAGAAATTCAAAGAATGGGATTTTCTAGAGTAAGGATCGATGGAATAATTTACAGGATTGAAGAAGCTCTAGAGAAAAAATTGGAAAAGTACAAACAGCATGACATTGAAGTTGTAGTAGATAGAATGGTTTTGGATGAAAATTTGGACAGAGAAAGATTGGCAGATTCAGTGGAAATGGCGCTAAAAATTGGAAAAGGGATTTTAATAATTTTTCTTCCCCAAGAAAAAAGAGAATTAATTTTTTCAAAACTCTTTGCTTGTCCAAACTGCGGATTTTCAATTCCAGAGCTAGAACCAAGGCTTTTTTCTTTTAACTCACCTATTGGAGCTTGTCCTGAGTGCCAAGGACTTGGAGAAAAATTAATCGTTGACCCTGATTTGGTAATTCCAGATAAAAATTTATCTTTGGCAGAGGGAGCAATAGTTCCTTTTGCAAAAGCTTCTCACAAACTCGGAAGGCAGGGATATTTTTGGTATTTGTTGAAAGATTTCGCTCACAGAAATAATGTTGATTTTTATACGCCTTTGAAAGAATGGGACAAGGAAACTTTGGACCTTTTGCTTTATGGTGATGGGTATTTTGAAGGAGTAATTCCTTGGCTAGAAAGAAAATACAGAGAAACTGATTCAGAATACACAAAAGAAGAAATTGAGCAATACATGATAGAAAAAGTTTGCGAAGTTTGTAAAGGAAAAAGATTAAGAAAAGAAGCTTTTGCGGTTAAATTTTTGGGTTTTAGAATCGATGAGCTTTGCGAAATGGAAATTGGAAAATTAAAGAAAATCTTTGAAAAAGTAGTGAAGGGGAAATTGGAAAATCTTCCAAAAGAAAAGAAAAAGGTAGCAAAAATTGTGGGAAAAGAAATTTTAAACAGAATTAATTTTTTGGTCGATGTTGGTTTGGATTATTTAACTCTTTTTAGAAAAGCAGATACTTTGTCTGGTGGAGAATTTCAAAGGGTAAGGTTGGCCACTCAATTGGGCTCTAAACTTTCTGGGGTACTTTACATTCTGGATGAACCTTCCATAGGGCTTCATCCAAGAGACCAAGAAAGGTTAATTTTAACCTTAAAAAAATTGAGAGATTTGGGAAACACTTGCATTGTAGTGGAACACGACCCAAGCACGATTTTGTCTGCAGATTGGGTGATTGAAATTGGGCCTGGAGCTGGAAAAAAAGGAGGAAGAGTCGTTTTTGAAGGGAAACCTGAAGATTTGTTAAAAGCTGATACAATCACCGGAAAGTACTTATCTCAAAGAGAAAAAGTTGAAATTGGAGAGAAAATTTTAGAAAAACCTGAAAAATTTTTAATAATAAAAGGAGCGAGAGAGCACAATTTAAAAAATATCGATGTTAAAATTCCTTTAGAAAGGTTTGTTTGCATTACAGGGGTTTCGGGCTCTGGAAAGTCGACTTTAGTTTGTGATATTTTGGTTCCTGCTTTAATGAAAAAATTTTACAAAAGTAAAGTGACGCCGGGAAAGCACGATAAAATTTTGGGTACACAATACATTGATAAAGTAATCGTTGTCGATCAATCTCCGATTGGGAGAACTCCAAAATCAAATCCTGCAACTTACGTTGGGTTTTTCTCACAAATTAGAGAGCTATTTGCGCAAACTGTTGAAGCTAAAAAAAGAGGTTACAAACCTGGAAGGTTTTCTTTTAATGTTGAAGGAGGAAGGTGTGAGTATTGTCAAGGGCAAGGTCAAATTAAAATTGAAATGTATTTTTTGCCAGATGTCTACGTTGAGTGCCCAGAATGCAAAGGGAAAAGATACAACAAAGAAACTTTAGAAATAGAATACAAAGGAAAAAACATTGCTGAAGTTTTGGAAATGACAGTAAATGAAGCTCTTTCTTTTTTCAAAAACATTCCTTCTGTGTATCAAAAACTAAAGTTTTTGCAAGATGTGGGGTTGGGTTACTTGGAATTGGGACAACCTGCCCCCTCTCTTTCTGGCGGAGAAGCTCAAAGAATAAAGTTGGCAAGAGAGTTGTCAAAAAAAGAAACTGGAAAAACTTTGTATGTTTTGGACGAACCCACCACAGGCTTGCACCCTGACGATATCAAAAAACTTTTGAAAGTTTTGAGAGAATTAGTGAAAAGGAAAAATACTGTTTTGGTGATAGAACATAATTTAGACGTAATAAAGAACGCAGATTGGATAATAGATTTGGGGCCTGGGGGAGGAGAAAAAGGAGGAGAAATTGTCGCAGAAGGTCCTGTTGAAGAAATAATTAAAAATCCAAGATCTATTACTGGAAAATTTTTGAAAGAGTATTTACTCAAGAGTGCTTAAACCAAATTTGAAAAGTTTTCAAGAGAATTTTTAAATCCAAAAATAGAGAACGATTTTTTATGTAATAGAGGTCGTACTCAAATTTTTCCAAAGAATCTTCAACAGACCTTGCATAACCAAAGTTAATTTGAGCCCAACCAGTAATTCCAGGTTTGATAATATGCCTGAATTCATAAAATGGAATCTTTTCTTTTAAAATTTCAACAAACTCTGGTCTCTCTGCTCGAGGCCCTACCAAAGACATTTCTCCTTTTAAAACATTAAACAATTGAGGGATTTCATCCAAATGAAACTTTCTTAAAATTTTTCCCACTTTGGTTGCTCTTTCATCTTCAACTTTTGCCCACTGAGGACCTTCTTTTTCTGCATCTTTTCTCATTGATCGAAATTTTATTAATTTAAAAATTCTATTATCTTTGCCTACTCTCTCTTGCAAATAAAAGATGGGGCTTCCATCTTCAAGAAAAATTAAAAGAGGAATTAAAAACCAAAAAGGAAAAAACAGAATTATCAAAAAGAAGGAAAAAATTACATCGAAAATTCTTTTCAATCTATCTTCGAAATTCTTTTTCTTTACTTTTAAGAACCACTCTTCAGAAATTAAATTGACTGGAATTTTTTTGAAAATCATTTCATAAAATTCATCTAAAGTAAAAAGCAAAACGTCTTTTTTAAGATAATCTTGCCAAGGAAAATTGTTTTTATCGAAAACTAAAATTTCTGAGTTTTCCTTTTCTTTTGAAACTTGAAAACCCAAAGCAGGATTTTCTTTCAAAAAAGTTTTTAATTCTTCAATTTCTTTTCCTTGTCCTGCAAAAAAAACCTTTTTCAAAAAAGTTTTTGAAAATACAAAATAAAAAATTTGGCGCCAAAAAAACAAAGAAAGAATAAAAATTATGAAGAATAAAAAGAGGTTAGTTTTTGGTGAAATTTTGAAAATTGGATAGAAGAAATAGAAAAGAAACAGAGAAATGAAAAAGCAAATTAAAAAGGGAATAAAAGCTTTCGATAAAAATTCTCTTTGGGGAAAAAATTGGTACAAATCAAAAATGTAAAAAATTAAAAGAAAGAAAAAAAGTAAAAGAGAAAAAGGGAAAAAATGGAAAGAAAAAAGAGAAAAATCGAATTTGAAATATCTCAAAAATAAAGTTAAAAACAGGGAAAAATAAAAACAAAAAATATCTCCAAGGACTAAAATTACCCTTTTCATTTGGAGTTTTTAATTTTTTCTTTTATTTTTTCTACAGCTTCTGGATTCGCTAAAGCAGATAAATCTCTCAATTCTTCTCCAGTAAACAATCTTTTTAAAATTCTTCTCATTATTTTTCCAGATCTTGTTTTTGGTAAATCTTCAACAAAATAAACCTCTTTCGGTGAAGCAATAGGCCCTATTTGTTTTCTGATTAAATTTATTATTTCACTTTTTATTTCTCCTTCTTTCTTTTTTCCTTTGTAAACCACAAAAACAACAGGAACCTCACCCTTTATTTCATCTGGAATTCCAACGACAGCAGATTCTGTAATCTCTTCGTGTAAATTCACTGTTGCTTCCAGTTCTGCTGTTGAAATTCTGTGCCCTGCAACTTTTATCACTTCATCAACTCTTCCTACAATCCTGATTAATCCGTTTTCATCTCTAAACGCGCCATCTGAAGTAAAATAAATTCTGTCTCCGTATTGACTCCAATATGTTTCTTTGTATTTTTCAGGGTTTTTATACAGACCCCTGAGCATTCCAGGACAAAATGGGGGCAAAATTACTAAGTTTCCTTTCTCACCTACTTTGCAAGGATTTCCTTTTTCGTCTAAAATTTCAACTTTTATTCCTGGAAAAGGTAGTCCAGCAAAAGCAGGTTTGAAAGGACCGATTCCTGGTAAAGAAGAAATTATTATCCCTCCTGTTTCTGTTTGCCAGTATGTATCGACTATCGGGCATTTCTCTTTTCCAACGTTTTTAAAATACCAGAGCCACGCTTGCTCGTCAATTGGTTCTCCTACAGAACCTAACAATCTTAAATTTTTAAACTCATACTTTTGAGTAATTTTTCCATTCATTTTCTCAAACATTCTGATTGCGGTAGGGGAACTGTAAAAAATTGTTACTTTATATTTTTCCAGTATTTGGGCCCATCTATCTGGGGCCGGAAAATCAGGGGCTCCTTCGTAAATTAAAGTGGTAATTCCGTTTAACAAAGGAGAATAAACTGTGTAAGTATGGCCAGTAATCCAGCCAACATCTCCCATTGACCAAAAAATTGAATCGTCTTGAAAATCGAAAATCCATTTTCCAGTCCAATATGCCTGAACTGTATAGCCCCCGCAAGTATGCAAAATTGGTAAAAACTCTCCAGTAGTTCCGCTTTCTGGCAAAATAAAAAATGGATCTTCAGAATCCATTATTTCTGCTTGGCAATTTTCGCTTTCATTTTTAATTAATTCATCAAACCAAAAATCTCTTTTTTCATCCCATGGTATTTCCCTCCCTAATCTTTTAACAACAATCACTTTTTCAACATCAGTTCCTTTTGCTCCCTCGTCCGCAGATTCTTTCAAATTAATAATCTTTCCCCTTCTAAAATAGCCATCAGCAGTAATTAAAATTTTTGCGTTTGAAATTTGAAGCCTTGTTTTCAAAGCAGAGGATGAAAAAGCTGAAAAAACTACCAAATGCACTGCTCCAATTCTTGCACAAGATAACATCGAAATTATAACTTCGGGAATCATTGGTAGATAAATCGCAACCACATCTCCTTTTTTCACTCCCAATCTCTTTAAAGCATTGGCAAATTTGCAAACTTGTTTGAATAACTCTTCGTAAGTTAAAATTTTTGGTTTTTCCTCTATAGGTTCTGGTTCCCAGATTATTGCTGGTTTGTTCTTAATTTTTCCCCATTCGAGTTTATTTTTCTCAAAAATATTGGCAGTAATATTTATTTTCCCACCCAAAAACCACTTAAAATAAGGAGGTTCGTGTTCGAACGCTTTTTCCCAGCTTTTAAACCAAAAAAGCTCTTTTGCTAAATCCTCCCAAAATTTCACTGGATCTTTTGAAGCTTTCTCATAAATTTTTTCATCCGAAATTACAGCTTCTTTTTTAAATTTTTCGCTCGGAAAATACAAATTTCCTTTTTGAATTAATTTTTCCCCCATAAAATTTTTATTCTAAAACCTCAATTTGATTTGGATTTTCCAAAATTATTTCTGGCTTTCCTTTGTATTCTTTTATTTTGCCCAAAACTCTCACTTTTTTCAAATAAAATTTTTCAGGATCTTCTTTGAAGTTTTTCAAATTTTTCGAAAAAATAACCGCACTAAAACATTGATTTGGATAAGGTTTTTCAAAATTTAAAAAGACATTATTTTTCTTTGATACGTAAACTTCTGCAACTTTTCCCTCAACGATCATTTCTTCACCCAAAAAATTTTGAGCTTTACAAGCTGGAATTACTTTTTTGTTTGTTTTCTCTTCGCTTAATGCTTTCCAATTTCCGTTTTCTTTTTCAACTTCTCTTTCCCCCCACTTGCACCCTACCTTATTTTCTCTCGCTCTTTTTTCAGCTTCAATTAACTCATTTTTGTATTTTTCATCTTTCAAATCTAACCTTGCTACTGCTAAACCCTCTTCTATTAATTTTTTTCCAACGTTTTCGTTTCCCAAAAATACGTACCTTAAATATCTGCAGTATTTATCTAAATCTTCGCTTCCTTTTTCCAACCTTACTTTTTTGTTCAAAATCAATTCCTCCAATCTCTCTTTTGCTAAAAAATAACAAGGTTTTCCTCTTTCGTCAGTATCAATTCCCAAAATTCTCACTGAATATCCTCCTTCAATCAAAAAAGTATCTCCGTCTATCACTTTCGTTACCAATTTTTCCGCATTATTTTCCAGGGGAGGAACTTTTTTGCAACGCGAAAACTTTGTTTGAGAAAAATAAATTCCAGAAAAAATTAAAATCGAGCTCAAAATTCCAAAAATTATTTTGTTTTCCCTCCAAAAAATTTCCATTTAATCATTTTAACAAAAATTTTGTTACAATAAAAAATGAAAGAATCTTATCTTTACAAAAAACTTCCTAATAGAAAAGTTCAATGCAGAACTTGTGCTCACTATTGCGTTTTATCTCCTGGCGAAAGAGGAAGGTGCGGTGTGAGGGAAAATATTGATGGGAAGCTTTATGTTTTAAATTATGGAAAAGCAATTGCAATTCATATTGATCCAATTGAGAAAAAACCATTCTACCATTTTTTACCAGGAAGTCAATCATTATCGATTGCTACTGTCGGATGCAATTTTACTTGTCTCTTTTGCCAAAATTGGGAAATCTCGCAGGGCTTCAAAACCGCAAAAGAAATCCCAGGAGAAAATGTTCCTCCAGAAAAAATCGTTGAAATGGCACTCAAAAATAAAGTTGAAAGCATTTCTTACACCTACACGGAACCAGTAATATTTTTAGAATACGCTCTCGACACAATGAAATTGGCAAAAAAAGCAAGATTGAAAAATAATTTCGTTTCAAACGGATTTATGTCAGAAGAATCAGCAAAATTGGTTATCCCCTACCTGGATGCAATCAACATTGACATTAAAGGTTTCACAGAAGATTTTTATCAAAAAATTTGTGGGGCAAGGTTAAAACCTGTTTTGGAAACTGCAAAGTTAATGAAAAAAAGCGGAGTTTGGGTTGAAATTACAACATTGGTTATTCCAACATTAAACGATGACGAAAAAACTTTTGAAGGAATTGCAAAATGGATTTTTGAAAATTTAGGTCCTGAAACTCCTTGGCATGTTTCTCAATTTTGCGGTCAAATTTCTTGGAAATTGCAACACATTCCAGATACTCCAGTTAAAACTTTAGAAAAAGCAATCGAAATTGGAAAGAAAATTGGTCTGAAGTATGTTTACATTGGAAACATTCCCGGCCACAAAGCAGAAAATACTTACTGTCCAAAGTGCGGAGAATTGGCAATCAATAGGGTTAACTATTTTATTCATCGTTACGATAAAAACGGAAAGTGTTCAAAGTGTGGCGCAAACTTAAATTTAATTTTAAATTAAACTATGGAGCAATCAAAAGAGAAATTGGGAATTTCGGAAGAGGAAGGCTTGCTGAAGTAGCAATTTTTGGAGAAAAAATCAAGCTGATAAGGAAAAGGGAAAGTTATCAAGATTTGATAAAAAACATGGTAAAATGAAATTATGGAGAAAACTTTGTCTGAAGCAGCAAAAATATTTTTGAATCAACTTTCAGAAACTTTGATTGATTTTGAAAGAGAAAGTGGATTTCAAGTTTTTCTTTTAAATAAAGAAGGGCAATTGATTGATGAGTTAGAGGGGGTACAGCCTGCATGCAAAATGATACTTTTGACAAAAGAAGGAGAAATAAGATGCAAAGATTGCTTTAAAATGGGATTTCAAATGGCAAAGTCAAAAAAAGATTTTCTTTTGCTTGAATGCTACGCAGGCTTTGCAATTTCTTGGATTCCGATAATAAGGAATGATTCTTTTGTGGGAGCTGTAGTAATGTGTGGAAAGAAAATTGAGAAAAGAGAAAGTGAAGAGAAATTGAGAGAAAAAGTACTCAATTTGGCAGGAGAATTGGGAATTTTTGAAAGTGAGGAATTTTTAGAAAAAGTAAAACAAACTGAAGAAACGACCGAGGAAGAAATTGAAAAATACTCAGAAAGATTGAAAAAATTAGTTGACATTCTCATCGAAAACGTCCAAACCCCAATAAAAGAAATTTTTGGATAAATGGAAATTTCTAAAAAATTAATTAAAATTGAAAATGCAAAAAGAATAATTTTTGTTGGCGACACTCATGGAGATTTGGAGGCCTCGCAAAAAGTTATCAAAGATTATTTAAAAGAGGGAAATAAAATTGTTTTTTTAGGAGATTATGTTGATCGAGGTCCTTTTTCAAAAGAAAATTTGGATTTTTTGATAGAGCAAAAAGAAAAATATCCAGAACAAATTTTTCTTTTACAGGGGAATCACGAGGGACACAGAATTTTGAGATTTTCTCCAGCAGATTTTTGGGAAAGCCTGACAAAAAAAGAGTATCAAAAATATTCTCAAATCGTTGAAAATTTTCCTTTAGCAGTTGTTGTAAAAGATATAATTGCCCTTCATGGAGCTCTTCCAGAAATTGAAAAATTAGAAGATTTTGAAAAAATTAAAATTGGAGATGAAAATTGGTTTAGAATTTGCTGGGGAGATTTTGTAAAAGAGCGTGGCGAATATTTAGGAGTTGATCTTTTATCTGGCAGGCCCCAATTTGGCAGGGATTATTTTTTCAAAATAATGCAAAAAATCAACAAAAAAATTTTAATTCGTTCTCACGACCCAAACGCCCCTCAATTGATGTACGACGATTATTGTTTAACAATATTTACCTCTTCTGTTTATCATAAAGAAAGAATAATTGCAATCGCCAATTTCTCAAAAGAAATAAAAACTGCGAGAGACTTAGAACTTAAAAAATTATGAAGTTTTTCATTTTAGATGCAGACTACATAGTTGAGGAAGGAAAAACAAAAATTAGAATCTGGGGGAAGGATGAGAAAGGAAGGAATGGGGTTTTGTTTTTTGAAGAAAAACCCTATTTTTTTGTTTTGCCAAAAAATGAAAGGGATGCAATTTCAGATATTCAAAAAATTTTAGCAGAAAAGAAAATTAAAGTTGAAAAAATTGAGAGTACGAAAATGAAATTAGCTGGCAAGGAAAAGGATTTCATAAAAATTGTTTGCAAAAAGCCGGCAGATACTCAAAATATCAGAGATGTTATCAAGGTTTTGGAAGAAAAAAGAGGGGGAAAGGGATCAATAATCGATGAATATGAATACGCGATAAACTTTTACAGAAAATTTTTGATTGACAAAAGGATTAATGGTTGTTGTTGGGTTGAGGTTGAAGGAAAGGAAATTAAAACAAACTATAATGTTGATTTTGCGACGGATTGTCAAAAAATTGAGGTTTTAGATGAAATTTTAATTCCCGAGTTAAAAATTTTGGCATTTGACATTGAAACAGTGGAAAAGAAAGGAGAAAAAGAAATCGTAATAGCATCTTTCTTTGGGAAAAATTTCAAAAAAATTTTAACTTCGCAAAAGGCAAAATATAAAGAATGGGTTGAAGTTTTAGAAAATGAAAAGGAAATTTTAGAAAGAATTGTTGAGATTTTTCAAAAAGAAAATCCTGATATTGTTTTGACTTATTACGGAGATTCTTTTGATTTTCAAGTTTTAGATGAAAGATGCGAAAAAAACAAAGTAAAGCTAATAATTTCAAGAGATAAAAAAGAAACAAAATTTTCAAGAAGAGCGAGAATTTCAGCTGCAAGATTAAACGGAATAGTCCATATCGATCTTTTTAACTTTATCCAAAATATCCTCTCCCCTAACCTCCAAACTGAAGTTTTAACTTTGGATGCAGTGGCGACAGAAATTTTAGGAGACAAAAAAATTGAAATGGATTATCAAGAATTACTGGAAAGCTGGAGAAAAGGAAAGAATTTGGAAAAATTGGCAGAGTATTGTTTGAAAGATTCAGAATTAACTTTTAGATTGGGTGAAGTTTTGTTGCCTCAAATTTTTGAAATTTCAAGAACAGTTGGTCAAGTTTTATTTGATGTTTCAAGGATGACCTATGGTCAGTTAGTTGAATGGTATTTGTCAAGAAAAGCCGGGGAAAAAGGAGAAATCATTCCAAATCAGCCAAAGTACGAAGAAATTCAAGAAAGAAGAAAGAAAACTTATGTTGGAGCCTTTGTAAAAGAACCTGTTTTGGGAATTCATGAAAAAATTGCAGTTTTGGATTTTAGATCTTTGTATCCTTCCCTAATCGTTTCTTTTAACATTTCTCCAGAAACTCTAAATTGCGAATGTTGTAGAGACAATGGGCACAAAGTTCCAGAATTAAATTATTGGTTTTGCAAAAAGAGAGAAGGGTTTATCCCCTCGGTTTTAAAAGAAATAATTCAAAAAAGAGCAGAACTTAAAAAGAAGTTAAAAACAATTTCCAAAGATTCCTTCGAATACAAAGTTTTGGACAACAGACAATATGCTTTAAAAATCATTGCCAACGCAACTTATGGATATTTTGGCTTTCCAGCTTCAAAATGGTATTCAAAAGAATGCGCTGAATCTTGTACTGCCTTTGGAAGGTATTGGATAAAAGAAACGATAAAGGAAGCAGAAAAAGAAGGATTTTCTGTAATTTATGCTGATACCGATTCTTTGTTTTTGAAAAAATCAGAAAATATTGAAAAAGAAGTTGAAGAATTTTTGAAAAAAATAAATCAAAAATTTCCTGAAATTTTGGAATTGGAACTTCAAGGTTTTTATGAAAGGGGAATTTTCATTCCAAAGGGAGCTTACGGAACTGCGAAAAAGAGGTATGCGTTAGTTGACAAAAATGGAAATTTATTAATTAGAGGCTTGGAAACCGTCAGAAGAGATTGGTGTAATTTGGCAAAGGAAGTTCAGAGAAAAGTTTTAGAGTTTGTGTTGAAAGAAAAGAATGTGGAAGGAGCAAAAGAGTATGTGAGGAAAGTGATCAATGATTTGAGAAAAAGAAAGGTTTCATTAAAGGATTTGATAATTTATGAGGAATTAACAAAACCGATTGAACAATATAAATTGATTTCGCCCCACGTGATGGCAGCGAAAAAATTGAAACAAAGAGGAATTGAGGTTGGAGATGGTCAAGTAATAATGTTTGTGATCCAAAAAGGACCAGGTTCAATTTCTGAAAGAGCAGAACCTATTGAGTTTGCAAAATTGGAAAAAATAGATTTGGATTATTACATTGGCCATCAAATTTTGCCTTCTGCAATGAGGGTTTTACAAGTTTTGGGAGTAAGCGAAAATGAGTTAATCAAATGATAAAAGGTGAAAAACAAAAACTCAGAGAGAAAATTTGGAAACTATTAAAGAAAAAGAAAATTGCAAAGTTTCCCCTACCCTGTTTTGGAAGAATTCCAAATTTTGAAGGGACAGAAAAAGCTGCAAAACTTTTGACAACTTTACCAGAGTGGAAAATGGCAAAAATTGTTTTTTTCAAATCCAGATTCTGCTCAACAACCTGTTAGGGAATTGGCACTCAAAGAGGGAAAAATTTTAATAATGGCAACTCAAGATTGAAGAAAGGGTATTTGAAAATTGACCCCAAAGATGTAAAAGGAAAAGAAAAAGAGGCATCGACGATTAAAGGCGCTTTCAAATATGGAAAGTCAATAAAAGATTTGCCAAAGCCAGATTTAATCGTTACAGGTTGTGTTGCGGTAGATAAAGAAGGATGGCGTTTGGGAAAAGGCAAAGGCTATGGTGATAGAGAAATAAAAACTTTTTTAGGAAAATTTGGTAAAATTCCAGTGATAACTACGATTCATGAATTGCAAATTGTTGAGAAAGTTCCTCACGATAAAAACGATACAAAAGTAGATTATATTATTACACCACAAAAAATTATTAAACTTTAAAATTCATGATCGATGTTCATTGTCACTTAGAACAGAAAGATTATGAAAAAGATAGAGAAGAAGTAATTAAAAAGTGTAGAGGAGAATTGAAAGCTGTAATCACTTGTTGTTGTCATCCTGATGATTTTGATTTGACGATGGAAATGGTTGAAAAACACAAAAATTTTGTTTTTGCGACAGTTTCAATTCATCCAGAGTATATTAAAGAAATTGAGCATTTGAGGGTTGACGATTTTTTAAAGAGAATTGAAAAAAATAAAGAAAAAATTGTTGGAATTGGAGAAACTGGGTTGGATTTTATAATCGAAGAGCCTGAATGGAGGGAAAAACAGAAAGAACTTTTTATAAAATTTATTGACTTTGCAAAAAATTTAAATTTGCCGTTGGTAATTCATGCGAGAAAAGCATTTGCAGAAGCGATTGAAATTTTGGAAAAGTACGGAGCAAAAAGAGTTTTGATGCACTTTTTTACCGAAAAATCTCTTTTATCGAGAATGATCCAAAATGGTTGGTCAATTTCAGTGAATACTACTCTATTAAAGAGTAAAACAATAAAGAAAATTGTCAGGGATATGCCTTTAGAAAAAATAATGACAGAAACAGATTCTCCTTGGTTAGGACCCGAAGGAAAAAAAAATGATCCAACCTCAGTGAAATTTGTAATTGAAAAAATTGCTGAAATTAAAAAAATTGATTTTAAAGAAGTTGATAAAATTACAACTCAAAACGCGATCGAATTTTTTAATTTAAAAATATGATTTTTGAAATTTTTTTGTTTTTTATTTTAGGAGCTTGCGTTGGTTCTTTTTTAAATTGCGTAATTTATAGGTTAGAAACTGGAGAAAGTTTTTTAAAAGGAAGGTCTTTTTGTCCAAAGTGTAAGCATTCGTTGAGTTTTTGGGATTTAATTCCGATATTAAGCTTTATCTTTTTGAAAGGAAAGTGCAGGTATTGTAAAGAAAAAATTTCAATTCAGTATCCTTTAGTTGAAATTTTCACTGCTTTTTCTTTTGTTTTTGGGTTTTTCTTTTTCAAAGGAATTTCGCTTTTTTGTTTTTTAACTTTTTCTTCTCTTTTGATTTTAGCTTTTGTTTTTGATTTGAAACGATACGAAATTCCAGAATCGATTTTGTATTCTTTAGTTTTTGTGAGCTTTTTATTTTTGCTTTTTAATTTTTTCTCAAAAAAAATTTCTTTTTTTGAAATTTTACTCTCTTTGGTTCCAGTTTTCTTTTTCTTTTTAATCATTTTTCTTTCAAAAGAAAAATTAATGGGTTGGGGAGATTTTTATCTTTTGTTGTCTTTGGCTTTGTTTTTGGGTTGGCCAAACATTTTGAGCGCAATATTTTTTGCGGTAATTTTTGGAGCAATTTTGGGAACGATTTTAATTTTTCTTTCCAAAAAAACTTTAAAATCTCAAATTCCTTTTGCTCCTTTTTTAGTTTTGGGTTTTTTTGCTTCAATTTTGTTTGAAAAATTTGTATTTGATTTTTTATGGCGCATTTTTTAAAATTTAAAAATGAAAAAATCTTTCACTTTGACTGAAGTTTTAGTAGTTTTATCAATAATTGGGATTTTAAGTTTAATGACTTTTTCTAGTATCAAGTCTTCGCAATCTAATCTCTCTGTTTTGAGGTCAGGCTTTGCGTTAGTGAGCGAAATTAGAAAAACTCAAGAGTGGACTTTGGGGCAAAAAGACGGAAAGACAAGATATGGAGTTTATGTAAAAGACAGAACTTCGCCAAACGATCCTGGAGAAATTATTCTTTTTTCTGATGACAACAATAATGGAATTTATCAGTCTGGAGAAAAAAAAGAAGATTTTATTTTAGATTTAAAAGGATTGGAAAAAGGAGTTTTTATAAAATCTACCACTCCAAACTCTCCATTAAATATAGTTTTTGAGGCGCCACAACCAACAGTGTATTTTAATGGATCTACACTCTCTAATGAAGCCGAAATTACTCTTTCTAATGGTTCGTTTGATGTAAAGGTTAAGGTCAACAGAGCGGGTTTAATTTGGCTTCAAACTCAATGAA
>Ga0080004_1068726_pt1 | contig 21728 bp, 21 predicted proteins | sample WasSprMetagenome_FD_69207 | JGI IMG/M metagenome (GOLD analysis project Ga0080004, IMG submission 69207) | Sulfidic aquatic microbial communities from Washburn Spring, Yellowstone National Park, USA - WS (SPADES assembly) (version 2) | ecosystem: Environmental > Aquatic > Thermal springs > Hot...
GTTGAAGGGTTTGATGACTACTACCCATGTTTGAGGAAGGGTTGTGATCTGAAGCACGTGAGTAGATGGCTCCACCTCTACACCTACCTCCACAACACCAGAAGAAGACACATCAAGTTCAAAGAGCTACTAAGCCTACTAGAAGGTGAGCAGTCCTTAAGTTAACAGCGCCTACACGTATAGATTCGGCGTATGAGCGAGACTACAACTATAAGGGTTTTGAAGAGGACACTCAGAATGCTGAAGAAGCTGCGTCGAAAACTCGGCGCCAAACTAGTCACTGGCGACGAACACTTCAAAGACGTTAGTGAGACGATGTAGATAGGCTTTGAAGCGAACCACATGAGATTATGAATCACATTTTAGTATCAAGTGTTATTAGAAGCATTTAACGTCTTCTCGGCTTCTCTTTGTAAAATGGTTCTTCTGTAGCCGACATCGAGAAACACGACAAGCTTGCTTCCTTCATCGATCAAGTAGATAATTCAATCTCCTCTACCTCAAACCCCTTTGTTAACCCTTTGGTTTGACGCCTGAAGAGGGGTTGGCGACTACCTCATCATTCGAAGCCTATCTTGCTCATTGATAAGCTTCTCTACCTCTGAGCCACGCTCAACTATAAAATAATCGCCTCTCCTATATTCTTCTTCAGCTCTTCGTATCCTACACAGCCCCCCTTCATCCATAAGCTCTTCGAGTGTGGCAAGCACCTCCTCGATCCTAATCAAACCCCTGCGAAGCTCCTTCAAGAGCTCTTTCAGGACGTAACCGAATCGCCCAAGATACAATTCTCGCTTCCCTTATATCACCAGCTTAATTAACGTTTACCACTCGATACTTTTTTGCAAAATGCTCAGGGAGCTTTCCTGAAGAGGGTTCTTTGAGAAGAGAGCGGCGATTCGAAGGCAATTCTTGCTGATCCGAGTAATTAAAGCTTAATTTAGATGCAAATAGGCTATAGAGGGCATAAACGAGACAAACCGCTATTCTCACAAAGAATTTTTCAACAAAGCACCACTTGGGGCTCTGATAGAGATTCTCCTCATATCTGCGGTGTAGGATGATAGACGCTACAAATATGGTTAAGTGTATCTGTCGTTTTGGGTCTTAGCACGCCAACATATTGTGGGGGTGATTCGTCTAAAACGCATACAGCAGATGAGTATCCATCTTTATCCGCCTTTGACATACTACCTAAAAGGCTGACTTTCTCCAAATTACCTCTAAGGCTTTTTCGCAAACAGATCATAAGGAAACTAACAGACGGTTAAACCAAGCTTCGCTAACTTTTTACACCGCCAAGATAGCCTATGAAGAGGATCCGAATAACCTGCTAGCATCACCCTTCTCTAAAATATGGTATAATCTTCTCCCCAATTAGCCTTATGGCCTCCTCGGGGTCTGGACCAAGCGGGCCTCCTATTGAGAGATGAGTGATACCTTTCTTTTCTAATTCACAGAATTTCTCTAAACATTCATCTGGTTTGCCTATTACAGCTAATCTAAGCATCCTGTTGTCTACAAACCTCTTTGCTCCCTCAACATCCCTTTGAGCAAGTCTCGCCTTTATTGGCTCAAAGTCTTCTACACTCAATCCTATGTACTTTAAGGCTTCTGCATCGAGGTAGGGACCGAAATGCGCTATAATTGACTTAAGCTGGTCCTCCGCTACCTGTCCATCAGTTGATAAGGAGAGCCAGATAAGCCCTACGATATCAAAATCCTCTATCTTACGCTTACTCTTCTTGATGCCAGCGCGTATGTGTTCAAGTACATATTCCACTGATTCGGGTGGTGTAAGCATAGGTAGGCTGCCATCGCCTATTTCTCCTGAGAGCTTCAATAGGTCTTTGCCGAATCCAGAGATGTAAATTGGTATCTTGTTTCGGAGCGGTTTGAAGCGTAAGTAGCAGTTTGAGTCCCACTTAAACTCCTGTCCTTCGAAATCACAGACAGCACCACTTAACGCTTGCCGTATAAGATGCACGTTTTCACGTATAAGAGGAATTATTCCTCTACCCCCTAACCCTAACCATTTGAACATAAGGTCTGAGTGTGTACCTAACCCTATGACACATCTGCCACTGCTATATTCATCTAGTGTTGCGGCTAACATTATGATCTCTGAAGGATCGATGGTGTAGGGCTTAAAGTTCAGCCCAAGCCTTATCTTAGTAGTCAAAGTTGCTATAGCTGTTGCTGTCACCCAGCTGCTCCTCATAAATGGGTCGTGCGCAAACCAGCAGAAATCAAAGCCAACCTTCTCAGCTAAAACACCTAATTCAACGAGCCTACGTGTATCTCCAAGATAGCCACCTAGAAGCCTTAACCCAAAGATCATGCGAAGGACCTTCCACACTTACTACCTGCACATAGATTTAATTCTTACTGTCACCTCCCAAAGCTACAGCTACATAATTAGTTGGTCAATACTGTTATCTGTTAAGATCTGCTGATTCGGTGTCTTAGCTTCACTCTCACGGTAGGTATTATGCCTGTCGGCCTGTAAAGTATGAAGATAACCATAAGGACTCCTGTGAGTATGAGCATAAGATTGTTCGGGTCTATGGGAAGCGAAAAATAGTCTTTTGCTACTCTAAGACTTCGGCTGAGCAATTCAACTATCGCTGCTCCCACAAGTGCACCAAGTAAGCTATCTGAGCCACCTATTATGCACATTATCCAGACAGAAAAGGTGACTGTCAATGTGAATAAGTCTACGCCTGTGAAGCCCAGATATTGGGCATATAAAGCACCAGCGGCACCGCACATAACAGAACCCAAAAAGAAGACCTGATACTTATATCGTGCAGTAGGCTTACCTAGCGCTTGGGCGGCTTCTTCATCCTCTTTTATTGCTAATATCGTTCTACCGAAGGGTGAGTGGAGGAGCAGGTAGATCATAACTAAGAAGCCAGCGAAAACCAGGTAGACAGTAACCACGTTTCCTATAAGGTACGTCTCTCTATCCAGCTTCTGCATCGGGAATATCTGAGGCACAAAGAGCATCCCTACTGCACCGCCTAGCTCCTTAATATTCATCACTATGAGCCTCATTATCTCAGCAAACACAAAGGTGGCAAGTGAGAGATAATCACCCCTCAACTTTAAAGCAGGTAAAGAGACCAGAAAACCTACTACGCCCGCAGTAATCATAGATGCGATGAATCCTACTGCAGGGTGGGCCCCGGCTTTCGTAATAACTGCCCACGTGTAGGCGCCGATCATAAAGAAAGCAACTATCCCGAAGTTAGATAATCCTGTGAAACCGAATTCCAGATTAAGGCTTAAGGTGAGGATAGCATATAGGCCTATATAGAAAATAACATCAAGCACATATGCTAACACGTTAACCATATATTCTCTGCCTCAAGACGCCAACTACACGCAATCTTACAGGCTTAGCTGTCGAAGCTCTTACTAAAACAGCTACTACAATAACATAGCCGATCACAAACCTCAGATCGGTGGGTATACCTAGAGATAAGAGAAAAGGTACACTAAAATTCTCTGCGAACCCCAAAACGAAAGCAGCCCCCAATACACCGTAGAAATTCCCTAAGCCACCCAATACAGCAACAGCTATAGTAGGTACCAATAGCTCAAAACCCAAAGTGGGGACAACTCTTATATTCATACCTTGTAACACGCCACCCACGCCTGCCAATGCACCACCGATAAACCAAACTACCCCCGCAATTCTGTTGGCGTCTATACCCGAAGCCATCGCCAGCCGCGGGTTATTCGCTAGGGCCCGCACAGCCTTACCTACACGAGTCTTAGTGAGGAATAGGTGGAGTAGTATAGATGAAGTTGCTGCGAAAAGAATAGTATAGACCCACAATAAGGTGAAACGCACAGAACCTATCTCAATAGGATAAAAGGGGAACTGGATGATGTGTATATCTCGACCGAAGAGCTGCTGCAGCGAATACATTAATACAGTACCATAACCTACCGATGCTACTATAAGATGCACAAGACCTGCCCCCCTCTCCTTAAGCGTTCTAAAGATTAGGTAATAGGATATAAAAGCGAAGAGACCGCTGAGCAGAAAACCAAGAAGCAGGGCGCCCCCGAACCCAGCTTTAAGAGAGTTTACGGCTAGAAGCCCTGCGTAGGCGCCTAAAGTAAAGAACTGAACATGCGCTATATTTGGGAATCGTTCTAAACTATAGACTAACGCAAAACCTGTAGTCGAAAGAATATAGATGGAGGCGGTAAATGCGCCATTAAGCAGCAGTTGGAGTATACTTATTTGAACCAACTTACCGCCTCCACCCTGTTGTTATGTAGAGGATTCCGCCGCTATCTGGTTAAAGTTATTCCCCGTACTGGATCGTACCCACCTATCACTTCAAATGTGTATTCGCCTTTAGGCGTCTTCACCGCTCTCCACATCTCCCAAGATACCTGAGTCACATCACCATTCTTATCAAAGGCTAAGTAACCTGCTGGTCCGTAATATGTTTGGCTCATGAAGGCAAGGGCTTCCTTGATCTTAGATCCATCATAGACACCAGCTTTAGCTATCGCCAATATTGCAAGCATAGTAGCATCGTATGTCTGGGCTGTATACAACCCAGGTTCTTTCCCTGTTGTCTTCCTATATGCTTCAGCAAATCTAATGTAGGAAGGCGTTCCACTAAGAGATATAGGCGCGAATCCAGTCATATTTGTAGTAGCCATATATTCTGCAGCCAAGGGATCCTTGAAGAATGAAACATCACGCTCCTCCCGCGCAGCTATAGTTGGAATCTTCTCCAAACCTAACGTCAGAGCTTGCTTGAATGCTACGTATCCGTCGGCGACAAAGGTAAGTATAAAGATAACATCTGGTGCTGCGTTCTTTATCTGCTGAAGCTCAGTGGTATAATCGCTCTTACCTGACTCATATATAACCACTGCTTCTTTAACTATCCTATCTGGGATCCTCGCTTGTATTTCGTTTGCTACTCCTCTACCAGCAGCGTCGTTTCTAACGAAAAGAGCGACACGCTTGTAATCCTTGAAGGCAATATATGCGCATATAGCCTCTGCCTGCAAGCTATCTGAAGCTACCGTCCTAAAAACGTAGTCGTCACCCAATTCCGTAAGCTGAGCTGAGGTCGCAGAAGGCGTTATAAGCACTACTTTCCTAGAGTTGACATAAGGCGCTATAGATAAGACTTGCGCCGATGTAGGAGGCCCTATAATAACTTGCACACCATCTACTTCAACAAGCTTCTGAACCGCGTCGGAAGCCATCTTAGGATCAGTAGCAACGTCCTCAACGACTAGCTTAATTGGTCTGCCAAATACCCCACCCGTGTCATTTATCTGCTTAGCAGCAACATGAGCTGCTAAAACCATTCCTGCACCCGGTCCAGCTATCGGTCCACTTAGCGGCATCAACACCCCTATCTTTATGACATCAGGAAGCGTCGTCTCTTTGGCTGCGACGGTTGTAGTAACCTTCGAAGTAACCGTTTCCGTTACTGTGGTTACCCCACCAGCTACTGTGGTAGTTACAGGAGTAACAGTTACTGTTCCAGCCAAATATCCAGCGACTACACCAATTATAAGAAGAATCACCGCAATCGCTGCCCAAGCCGCAGAACCCAAGCCCACATTTTTTCTTTTTCTAATCATACCTGGAACTGCTTGCTGACAATTATTTAAATTTTACGTGTCAAGTGCTTTATTTAGATATCATATTTAAGTTTACCAACATTAAATTTTATCTAGCACTTAAGCCTTCGTTTGAGGTTAACGTAAACTTAAAGAAGCTCTTACCATATCAAAAAGTTGACTTGACAGAAAATAGTTATACAACAGTTTGCCGAATTTGCGGTGAGGATTGTGGGATCGTCCTTTATGTGGATAGTGAAGGAAATATTACTGATGTGAGTGGTGTAGTAAACAATCCCGGTAATCGAGGTGACATCTGCCTCAAAGCCAGATCTATCAACGAATATTTGAAAAGCCCTAACAGGCTCAGGTACCCACTTATTCGTGAAGGGGAGTTTTGGAGGCGAAGTTCCTGGGAGGAAGCCTTGAGTCTAATAGCAACGAAGCTCAAAGAAATTAAAGAAAGAGGAGAAGAGAGGGCTGTGGCTATTTTTCAAGGTTACGGTGTAGGACATTATGAGATAAAATGGTTTATGCAAAGATTCGCTGATCTTTATGGGACACCGAATTTCTGTTCTGCCGCGAGTCTTTGTTTTATCGCTCGTCCAATAGGACATAGGCTGACTGTTGGTGCTCTGATTGTTCCAAGATTCGAGGAATCAAAATGCATGATAGTGTGGGGAGCTAATCCTTACGCCTCTTCCTACCCTAGGTGGTGTAAGAGAATTATAGAGGCTAGAGAAAGAGGGGCGAAACTTATTTTAATAGACCCTCTTCCGAATTATTTTTCGGATAAGGCAGACCTTCTTTTACAACCACTTCCAGGCACAGATTTGGCTCTAGCTCTTGGGTTTATGAACGTGATAATAGAAGAAGGGTTATATGATGAAGTGTTTGTTCAAAGGTGGACTGTCGGCTTTGATAAGTTGAAAGCGCACGTCGCAGAGTATACGCCTGAGATTGTTGAGAAGATAACAACGGTGCCTAAGGAGATGATAAAGCAAGCAGCTGAAGCGTATGCTACTATAAAACCAGCGTGCATACATACTGGAGTGGGGCTTGAGCACTCATTGAACGCCGTCCAAACCTGCCAGGCGATCGCCATGTTGCCAGCCCTGACGGGCAACCTGGATGTTCCGGGTGGGAACATAATGGGCACAAGGCTTCCCACAACCTTTATGCGATTCCCTGAGCGAGTTAAAGGACAGCCGCTGGGATCATCTAAATATCCATTATGGTATGAGATCGAAAGATCAGCTCATCTTCGCGACGTGTTAACAGCGATGCTGGAAGGTAAGCCTTATAGAATAAGGGTTTTGATAGTGGCGGGAAGCAACCCTATCCTCACATGGCCTGACACTCGAAAAGTATTAAGAGCCCTTAAAGAGCTAGAATTATTTGTAGTTATCGACCCGTTCTTTACTGAAAGCGCTAGGTTAGCGCACGTCGTGCTCCCCGCCGCTACTTTTCTAGAGCGTTATGAGCACAGTGGCCACCTGGGCGCTTATATCGCGCCCTACATAGCGTTAAGAAGAGAAGTGTTTCCGCCAGCTGGCGAATCCAAACCAGATATCGCAATATGGGCTGAACTAGCTAAAAAGCTAGAGATGCAGGAATATTTTCCGTGGGAAGACATTAAGGAGGCCATTCAAGCAATCATAGCTCCTTCGGGAATCACAGTAAAACAGCTGGAAGAAAAACCCGAAGGATTATACTATGGTCGAAAGACGTATAAAGTCTACGAAAAAGAGGGGTTTAACACTCCATCTAAAAAAGTCGAATTTTACTCAGAGCAACTTAAGAAACTTGGATACAACGCTCTTCCAACCTATAAAAAAAGGGAGAAACTACTCGAATACCCATTGATTCTTGTAACAGGCTACAGGTACCAGGAATATGTCCACTCACAGCTTAGAGAGATACACTCCCTTAGAAAAAGAGTGCCTGAGTGCCTAGTCTACATAAACACTAACACAGCAAAATCCTACGGCATACAAGACGGCGACCTAGTAAATGTCGAAACAGAAAAAGGGTCCATCAAAGCTAAAGCGCAACTAAGCATATATGCTCATCCTCGTGTAATAGGAGTAAGCCACGGGTGGATTGAAGCAAATGTAAATCTCCTAACAAGTCGGGAAGACGCTGACCCATTATCAGGCTTTCCCAATCTGAAGACCATTCCCTGTAAAATATCCAAGTCGCAATAGGAGTTAAACGAATATGTCTAAAAAAGAGCATTTTGACACAATTCTTGAAGTGAAGGATCTAATTAAGAGCTTTGGCGGACTAAAAGCGTTAAACGGTGTTACTCTATCGATTGAGGAGGGCGGGCTTTTCGGTCTTATAGGACCCAATGGAAGCGGTAAAACAACTCTTTTTAACTGTATAGCAGGCGTCTTCGAGCCAGAAGCGGGCGAAATATGGTTTAGAGGAGAACGGATAGATGGATTAAAACCATATGAAATATATCAGAAAGGAGTTGTAAGAACCTTCCAGGTTCCAAGACTCTTCTTTAAGCTCCCTGTAATAGACAACATCTTAATCGCGAGCCGCAACCAGATAGGTGATAGGGCCATGAATGTTTTTTTAAAGCGCAGAGTATGGATAAAGCAAGAAAAAGAGCTTATAGAGAAAGCGGTTCAGATAGCCGAAATGCTCGGTCTCGATGATGTGCTAAACCTACCAGCTTCTAACTTGTCAGGTGGTCAGATGAAGCTTTTGGAACTCGCAAGGGCGCTGATGTCGGATCCTACGCTGCTCCTACTCGATGAACCTGCTGCGGGAGTTAATCCTATGCTTGTGGAAAAAATATTCGAGAGGGTTTATGAGTTGAGGAAAAAGCAGAAACTGACCATATTTGTAATAGAGCATAGGATGGAGGTTATCGTGAACTTCGTAGATTGGTGTTATGTTATGCATAAGGGGAAGGTGATAGCTCAAGGTAAACCTGTTGAAATTGTTCAGAATAAGCAAGTTGTAGATGTGTATCTTGGCGAAGCGTAGGTGTATTCAAAAACGCTGAACCCTAAAGAAGGGCAGGGCTACCTACCCATTCATATAATCTTTGCTTACTTCTCTTTTACTCGCATCATCCCTATATGCCAGAAGCCTTACGGACGAGGTGAGCATAAATTATATATTCACCACTATTGTTTGCATATCCAATGAGTAAGGATCTTCGAAGCTTCCTTATGCTGCTTGAAGAAAAGGGTCTTCTTTTGAGGGTTAAGAAGGCGGTTGACAGAAGGTTCGAGTTGGCGTCACTCATAGCTAAGGCGCAGAAGCTTGGGAAGGCGGTTCTATTTGAGAATGTCTCTGGTTCAAGCTTGCCTGTAGTAAGTAATGTTGCTGGTTCCAGGAAGATGCTCGCGTTAGCGTTGGATGTGGATGAGGAGCGGCTGCTTGAAGAGTATGTTAGGCGAAGCGAAGACCTTATCCAACCCCAGTTGGTTAGCGAGGGGGCGGTTCAGGAAGTTGTCAGGGTAGGTGAGGAAGCTTCTGCAGAGATTCTACCTATAGTGACACATAGCGAGCTGGACGCAGGACCCTACGTGACAGCAGGCATAGCTGTTGCTAAAGATCCTGAGACGGGCTACAGGAATGCGTCTTTCAACAGAATGCAGCTCAAAGGCTCTAGGAAGTTCGGGATTCGTATGATGCCCCCTCAACACCTCGGCGTCATACAAAGTAAAGCGGAGGCTAAGGGTAGGAATCTAGAAGTTGCGGTAGTTATAGGGAACCATCCTATTGAGATGCTGGCTAGTTCAGCGACTCTTCCATATAATGTAGACCACTTCACATTCGCCTCCGCTTTAAGAAGAGAGCCATTGAGGCTCGTCAAATGCAAAACTATTGATGTTGAAGTGCCGGCTGACGCTGAGATCGTGTTAGAAGGGGAGGTCTTGGCTAACGTGAGGGAGGATGAGGGGCCATATGGAGATTTCATGCAGTATTATGTTCCTGTTGCGAAGAACCACGTCTTTATTCTGAAAGCTATAACCCATAGACGTAACCCGATGTATCAAACCATCTTAGCTGGTACGGTTGAAGATACAACTCTTTTAGCGTTGTCTAGAGAGGCTCTTGTCTATAAGGCGGTGAGGAACACAGGTTCGGATGTTAAAGCGGTAAGTTTAACACCGAATCTGTTCAACTGCGTCGTTTCGATAAAGAAGAGGTTCGAGGGTGAGCCTAAGAATGTGGCTATGGCTGCCTTCGGCGCATACTACTGGTTGAAGTACTGTATCGTTGTAGACGATGATGTAAACCCATATGATCTGAATGATGTGTGGTGGGCTCTAGCCACCAGAAGCAAACCAGACACAGGCATCTTCATAATACCATCAGCCAGAGGCTTCCCGAGAGACCCACACAACCTACACCAAACCAAAGTCGGGATAGACGCAACAGCACCACTATCAGCCAAAGAAGAATACAAGCGGAGAAGAATACCAGGCGAAGAAGATACAAAACTTGAAGACTATACACTATAGTTCAACCAGCATAACCACAGGAGCCTTGCCTCAAGGCGTTTTTACCCACTGATAACACAGCCCTTATAGCGTCCAACAAAAGTCTGACAACAAAATGGGTTGACCAACGAAGCATCAAATGTATGACGAGTGGAAGAGAGAAGAAGATTAGATGAGCTGCCCGGACCTTATCATTCACCCTCTTGTGATAAAGGTTATGTATGTCTTTGGTGGACATCTGGTTTGTGGTCTTGATGAAGGGTAGAGTTGCTATAGTTGGTTACGGTGAAACACCATACACTAGACCTAGGCCTGAGAGAGGGCAGCCTAGGCTGACAGCTGAGGAGTATGCGAGTTGGGCTATGGAGTTGGCTTTAAGTAGCGCTGGGCTCTCTAAATCGGATTTTGATGGGCAGGGTTTGGGCGTTGCTGGGACTATCTATCCGCACGCCGAAATCTGGTCTGCTGAAGTCGCGCAAAACCTAGGCATAACACCGAAGATGATTATAAGAGCTGACCAAGGAGGTGCCGCAGCGGCTTCCCTCCTCATCCAAGGTGCTTTAGCCATTAACGCTGGGCTCGTAGATATGTTTCTCTGCGTAGCGGCTGACGCGCCACTCTCCATACCCACAGCTAGCGCATCTGGTGCGAGGACTTGGAGGTATGAGAACGATTACATGCTTCCGTTTGGGATGATGGGGCCTAACAGCATATTCGCATTCATAATGAGGAGGCATATGCACCAGTACGGTACAAAGAGGGAGCACACAGGTAAGATAGCTATAACTCAGAGGTATCACGCTTCGATGAACCCGGTAGCCTACTTGAAGGCACCTATGACTATGGATGAGTATCTGAGCTCGAGGGTCATAGCCGACCCAATACATCTACTGGACTGCTGCATACCGGTAAACGGCGGCTTAGCTTTCATTTTGGCTTCGAAGGAGAAGGCTAAGCAGATCACGGATAAACCGGTGTATCTGCTAGGCTTCGGAGAATGCCACAACTACACACACGGCTCAAAGAATAGACCTGACGTAACTTACTTGGGTATAGTGAAGGCAGCGCCAGACGCATATAAGATGGCTGGTGTAAAGCCTCAAGACGCCTCGTTCGCCGAGATCTACGACGACTACACCATAGCGGTTCTCATGCAGCTTGAGGATCTAGGTTTCTGCAGGAAAGGCGAGGGCGGAAAGTTCGTTGAGCAGACAGACATATCTATTCACGGTCAGCTCCCTGTTAACACACACGGCGGGCAGCTTTCAGCAGGGCAAGCAGGGATAGGCGGAGGATGCTCACACATAGTGGAGGCTGCGAGGCAGCTGAGAGAGGAGGCTGGCCAACGCCAAGTCAAGGACCCGAAGATTGGGGTCGTCACCGCGATAGGCGGCTTAGCATACGGCGTCAACTTAGTGCACAACGTGGTCATGGTGTTCGGTAAGGAGGTGTAATATGCTATGTCGGCTTCCTCAGAAACCGCTGAGCAGTACTGGTCTTGGACGAAGCCTGAGATCACCTCGCTCAACCAGCCCTTCTGGGAGGGCTTAAGGAGACATGAGCTGCTCATACAGAGGTGTAAGAAGTGTGGCGAGTACCAGTGGTACGCCAGAGCCAACTGCATACACTGCGGCTCAAGAGAAGTGGAGTGGGTCAAGTCAAGCGGTAGAGGGAGGATCTACTCATACACAATAATACATTTAGTTATAGGAAACTCACCGCTATTCAACAGAGAGATACCTTACGCCGTTGCGTTAGTCGAGCTAGACGAGGGCCCAAGAATGTATGCGATGATGACTGACTGCGAGCTAAGCGACGTGAAGATCGACACACCTGTGGAAGTCGTATTCAGAGATGTAGCGCCTGATCTCACCATACCCATGTTTAGACCTGTGAAGAGCTAAACATTTCAACCACCCGCTATAAGCGGGGCTATAGAGACCTCATCCCCCTCCTTTAGCATATACCCTAGATCATCAGTAGCCCTACCATTGACCAAGAACATGACAAGCGGCTTGAACTCACCTGACTCGTCATAGAACAGATTACGTGTAGAAGCACCGTACTTTAACGTCAAGAAGTCAAGCAGATCCTTGAGCGTAGCAGAATCATCCAAAGACACCACCTCAACCCTCTTACGCGGACCTGAAGACGATAAGCCCAGGTACCTTACGGTTACACTCTTCATCTCAGCATCAATATACTATATGTGTGAAAGGGTGCTTTATCCCTTACTATACTCTTACCTACGTTAAGCTAGGTTGTTGTATAATTAGAAGGCTATATGTGTTACCTGTTTGGCTATAGTTTAACTGGTCGAGATCTAATACTCTGCTTTTGTTTGGTTGATTGGGTAGGGGATTCGTCATTCTAGCGAAGTTTGAGAAGTGAGTCAGGCTCTACGACGAATAGATACTCAAAAAATCAAACAACACTGTTGTGAAAGATGATTTAGGCGACAACCTCACGTTAAGCAAAAGGTAATAATAGGAGTTAGAATACTCTACAATTCAGCAGGTGCGTAAGATGAAGATCCTAGATGTTTTCCCCGAGAGGTGTACAGGGTGCCAAGCTTGTATGCTTGCCTGCAGCTTCGCAACGGTAGGTGCCTTTTCACTGACAAAGGCGAGGATTAGGGTTGTGAAGTTTGAGGAGGATGGGGTGGATATTCCTATGCCTTGCTTCCACTGCGAGCGGGCGCCTTGTCTCGCCGTCTGCCCAACTAGAGCGCTCTACCGTGATAAGGAGATCGATGCTGTTATGTTGGATCAGAATAAGTGCATAGGGTGTAGGCTTTGCATGATAGCTTGCCCGTTTGGTGCTATACATTATGATGGCGTCAATAAGATCGTGTATAAGTGTGACCTCTGCTTCGGAGACCCTGCTTGCGTAAAGTTCTGCGAGACGAAGGCGATAGTCTACGACACACCTGAGAGACTCGCCCAGATTAGGTGGGAGGGTAAAGCAGAGGAGGTCGCAGCAGCGGTCAAAGAAAAAGCCTTTGTGAGGAGGTGAGAAGGTGGCGAACAAATTTAAGTACGGTGGATATGCTGGACAGCGGCTCAGAATAGATCTAACCAAGTCTCAGATAAAGAAGGTTCCTCAATCGGAAGAGGACTGCGCCCTCTACTTGGGCGGCAGAGGGCTGGATGCGAAGATACTGTATGATGAGCTGCCAGTCGACGTTGATCCGCTCAGCCCAGACAACATTCTCTGCTTATCAGCAGGCCCTATAGTCGGGTTGCTCGGACCTACTACTGGTAGGATGAATGTGGCAGCCCGCTCGCCGCTCACTGGAATCTACGGCAACTCGAATGTCGGAGCCTATCTCGGCGCCGAGTTAAAGATGTCTGGTTACGATGATCTAATAATAAAAGGGAGGGCTGAGAAGCCATCCTACATATACATATGTGACGATGAAGTGGAGGTGAGAGATGCATCGCACCTATGGGGTAAAAACGTCATCGAAACTACAAGAATTCTGCAAGAGGATCTTGGAGAGGAGTTTAGAGTAGCTGCGATAGGCCAAGCGGCTGAGAACGGTGTGCTCTTCGCTAACATAATGTTTGACTACTGGGAGGCTGCTGGGAGAACGGGTTTAGGTGCGGTTATGGCTTCTAAAAACATTAAAGCTATAGCGGCGAAGGGGAGTGGGGGGCTTACCGTTCACGACCCTAAGAGGTATATGGAGGTTGTGACCGATGCTTGGCGGGCGGTCGAGGAGGATCCTGGTTTTCAGACCGGTGAGCACTCCGCTTTAGGCACTTCGGTTGTGCTTATGCTCGGCAACGTCCAGGGTTGGCTTCCCGTAAGAAACTTCCTAGAGAACTACTTTGAGTACGCTGAGAATGTGAGTGCTGAGGAGTTTAGAGATAGGTTTTCGACGAAAAAGACCCCGATCCCAGGTGGAAGGGCTTGCATGTCTTGTCCGAATAGGTGTAAGAGGTATGGTGTGATAGAGTCTGGTAAGTATGTTGGCACTAAAGGTGGGTTGGAGTTTGAGGCAGCTGGAGGCTTCGGACCTAAGTGTGGGGTAGGCGACCTCGAGGCTGTCTTCCACGCAGCTATGCTGGCTAACGACTACGGTATGGACGCCATTTCTCTTAGCAGCACCATAGCCTTTCTCATGGAGATGGTGGAAAGGGGGATGATCTCTAAGGATGATTTGGATGGCGTTGATCTAAGATTCGGCAACGCTGAGGCTATGATAGAGGCTATCCACAGAATCGCGCGTGTGCAGGGTAAGCTTGGGCAGCTAGGCTCTATGGGTGTGGATAGGGCTGCTAAGGCGATAGGTAAAGGTGCCGAGAGGTGGGTTACAACGGTAAAGGGGCTTGAAACGATATCAACAGACCCAAGAGTCTCCACAGGCTTCGGCTTCGGCTACGCTGTAGCGAGCAGAGGATCAGATCACCTCAGAGCGCATCCTGTAATAGAGATGGTTACAGCGTATAGGAAGGTTGCTGAAGAGCTCTTCGGCTCACCAGAGGTCTGCACGCTAGCGAAGTACGGCGGTAGGGCTAAGATGGTGTATTGGCACGAGAATATGGCTGCTATAACGGATTCGATAGGCTCCTGCAGATTTATGCACGCATCATACTACGCCCTATACCCAATACCTGAGCTTATGGCTAAATACGGGCTTAGAAGGGGGAAAGAGGTTCACTCAATAAAGTACCACGAGTGGATCTCGACAGCAACAGGCATACCGCTAACATACGAAGATCTAGTGGCTACAGGCGAAAGGATAGTTACGTTAGAGAGGGCTTTGAACACAAGGTTCGGGATAAGAAGACAGCACGACACGCTACCAAGAAGGTTCCTCGAGGAGCCTGTAGCTAACGGCCCATATAAAGGGGCTGTCTTCAAGAAGGAAGCGCTTGAAGCTCTACTTGACGAATACTATGATCTAAGAGGATGGGATAAGGCTACGGGGCTAATAAAGGAGAGCACACTAAAAAGGCTTGGTATGAGAGATGTGCTAGAAGATCTTAAGCAGCGTGGGCTACTTGCCGGAGAGTGATTAGATGCCTGTCTGCAGAATATGTAACAAGCGTATAGACCTTACACAGAAAGGGGTCAAGGCGTATAAATGTAGGGTCTGCGGAAGGACGGTCTGCCCGACACACATAGATGTCGCCAGAATGATGTGCAGCGAATGCATAGCCGCTTTGGCGAGGAAGAGGTGCTAAAAAGCATAGTAAGACGAAAAATTCTTTGAATCCTCCCAAAAATCCCCTAATTTTTATAATAAATGTAAGCTAGAAAAATTTATAAGTAAGCTCTCGCTCACTTTACCCGAGGAAAAATGGAGCATAAAGGTTCTTCAGCTATAACGAAGCTAGAAACCGGGCTCGTTATCGTCGTTATAATCTTAGCCGTGGTCGCTGGGGTTGGCTACTGGCAGGCAGCGACAGTAGCGCCTGCTACAACAACAGTGACTAGCGTGCAGACTAAAGCAACAACGGTAACGCAAACCATGACCACTACAGTATCTCTTGCGCCAGGTGCAACCGCAACAGTAACTGTTACACAGCCTGTTACAACAACAGCAACGGTAACCGCTACGAAAACCGTCACCCAACCTGTTACGACAACAGCAACGGCGACAGTAACACAGACTGTTACAGCAGCGCCTAAACCCCCTGAACCTATCAAGATAGGCGTTCTCTTTCCATTAACAGGAGCTGCTGCGCCCATGGGTGAAGGACATGTTAAAGCAATCCAAGTTTATGCAGACATTGTAAATAATGTGTGGGGAGGTATACCTACCTTAGGCGGTGCAAAGATAGAGCTTGTAATAGCAGATACCACTACCGACCCCAAAGTAGCAGCATCAGAAGCTGAGCGCTTAATAACTAAAGAGAAAGTCATAGCTATACTGGGTTGTTATAGAAGCGCCGATACCTTGCCAGCTAGCGAAGTCGCAGAAAGATATGGCATACCTTTTGTGGCGAGCGCAGGCCACCCCTTGATCACTGGTCGTGGCTTCAAGTACGTCTTTAGAGCACATCCGCCAGTGACTCCTACAACTTACTGGGCTGTTGACCTTGTGAAGAAAATCCTTGGTTACAGTACCGCTGCGGTGCTCTGTGAGAACTCAGCCATGGGGCAGTCAATGTATAATATGTCTCTGGCTAGAGCGAAAGAAGTTGGGCTTACTATTGTGCATAGTGAGCTTTATGATTCCAAAGCCCCAGATCTTTCACCCATGCTCTTAAAGGTGAAGGCAGCTAAACCTGATGCAATAATAGCTGGTTCATATCTTACGGATGCTGTACTTATGGTTAAGCAGATGCGGGAGTACGATGTAAATGTCAAGGCGCTTGTGTTTATTGGCGGTGGTGTACCATCCGAGAAATTCCTCGAGTTAGCTGGTAAGGATGGAGAATACGCTTTTATTACTGCTTTGTGGAACTATGATTCAAAGCGCCCGTCGAGTATCGAGTTTCTAAAGGCTTGGCAAGCTAAGTACGGTGCAACTAGTATACCTGATCAGAATGCGGCTGAAGCATATGAGTCAGCGGTGGTGCTTGTCGACGCAATTATGCGTGCGCGTTCAACCAACCCTGATGCTATCCGTGATGCTCTAACAAAGACCCAGCTCATAAGTATTTCAGGGCCGATCGAGTTTGATGCAAGAGGTGAAAACAAGTACGGTTACGCCAACACACATATAATTCAGGTGCAAGGAGGAAAGTGGGTTACAGTCTTACCAGAAGAGGCCGCGTCAGCCAAACTTATAGCACCTATGCCTCCTTGGAGCGCTAGATAAACTACCAAGTCAAAGCTTAAGGTGGTTCGATGCAGGAGCTGCTGGGGCAGATCGTTGTACAAGGCTTGCTGGTTGGCGGCATCTACGCCTTAGCTGCTGCGGGGCTTACATTGATAGCTGGTGTGATGAAGATAATCAACATAGCGCATGGTGAGCTTATGATGCTCGCCATGTACACAACTTATTTTTTATATACACTCTTCGGCTTAGACCCCCTTTTAAGCGTATTTGTAACTTTACCTCTATTCTTTGCAATAGGCTGTTTTCTGCAGAGGTTCTTTATTGAGAGGCTAATTAAAGGCCCGCCTATGAGTGTTATTATCTTCGCTTCAGGTCTCATCTTCTTTGCCCAGAACTTGGCTGCAACATTATGGACTCAAGACTTTAAGGTTTTGAGAGGCTACGCAGCAACAACCTTTGAGCTTTTTGGTCTTAGACTAACTTCGACACGCTTAGCGATCTTGGCCTCAGCGGTGATAGTCACGGTACTGCTCTACTTGCTCCTCTCTAAAACTAAGGTTGGGCGCGCCATCAGGGCTACCTCCCAGAACGTTGAAGCAGCTCAATTGATGGGTGTAAACGTGAAACTTATCAGGGTTCTCTCCTTCGGATTAGGTGTGGCTTTAGCTGGGCTCGCAGGCTCCCTCCTCATGACTATATACTACCTCTATCCAGCAGTAGGCACACCTTTCGGCGTAGTGGCTCTCATCGTCGTATTTCTAGGGGGTGCTGGGAGCGTCTTCGGCGCGCTTCTAGGTGGGCTTGCGCTTGGTATAGTGGAGGCGTTCACAGGATTTTACCTAGCGCTCGAATTAAAGGATATAACGGCATACATCGCTTTCATAATAATACTGCTTGTGAGACCCTGGGGGCTATTTGGGGTGAAAGAGTGACGGTTAAGATAGCCACTAAATTTACACTTTTAGTAGCGGGTTTAGCGGCGTTGTGTGTTGTGCCGCTATTTGTAAGCGACCCTACGATCATACATATCCTAATCTACACATTCTTCTTCGCCTACTTCGCTGCTGCGTGGAATATTGTTGGAAGCTACGCTGGGCAGCCCTCCTTGGGTCACGCTATCTTCTTCGGCATAGGGGGGTACACTTCATCCATCCTTTTCATCAACTACGGCATCTCACCTTGGATCGGGATGTTTTTGGGTGCGATCTTGGCCGCTTTAGCCGCTTTAGCATTAGGCTTCCCCACTTTTAGGGTTAGAGGACCCTTCTTCGCATTCATAACATTAGCCTTTACTCTACTCATGAGCCTACTCTTCGTCTACTTCCACGACTACACCGGTGGAGCTACTGGTTTACCTGTGCCGCTGAAGGGGGATGCGCCACACCTCTTCCAATTCAACAGCAAACTACCCTACTACTACACAATCCTGGCCTTCTTCTGCGTAATAGTGTATGTGACATATAGGTTGGAGAAGTCTAAATTCGGATACTATCTACTTGCTATTCGTGAAGACGAAGACGCTGCAGCATCCGTTGGTGTGCACGTGTTCAAGTATAAGCTGATGGCAGCCGCGTTAAGCGGTTTCTTCACAGCGTTCCTAGGCACATTTTACACCCAATATACACGCTTCATAGACCCCAACGAAGCCTTCGGGCTTTGGCGCACATTCCAACCTATGCTCATATCAGTTTTAGGCGGACCTGGGCTATGGGGGCCTCTTGTAGGGGCAGCTATACTCACACCCATCAATGAGAGCATCATCATGTTCTTCGGAGGAAGGTATGCTACTGTAGGTATGATGCTTTATGGGCTTGTAGTTATGTTGATCATGCTATTCATGCCAAGCGGCATCGTAGGTGTGTTGAAGCGGGTTTATACACATTTCAGAAGCTAGTTCTAGTCAACCTTCGGTAAGCGTATAGCACATAGACTTTCGCAGCGTTCAACAAGTCTACTATGTCAGCGTATTCATCCGAAGTATGTGCTTTAGACGATCCACCCCCACCGTATGTTAACGTAGGTATGTTAGCTGCGACAAAGTACCTCATATCTAAGCCCCCTTGACATATCTTGAACACCGGCTTTAAGCCTAGGGCGTCCTTAACAGCTTCAGCGAACACCCTCTTAAAACCTTCATCCAGCATCACACACGGCTCACCAGCTAAGATCGTTTTAACCTCAAGATCCTCCCTAGGAATACCGAGGTTGTCCGCACACCTATACAGCGCGTCAAGAAACTCGCTCCTAGCCTCTTCGGACGTTTCACCAGGAACGGTCCTCCTATCTACTGTGAACGAGAAGGTTGTCCGGTACGATATTCACCTTCCCACCCCCCTTGACCACACCGCCTAAGGTCACCACCGGTATAGCATCTTCATAAGGCACGGGCTTAGTTACCTTTTTGGATGGCAGCTGCTTAACATAGCCTTCAGTTAGACACACAACCAACCTACAGGCTCTCTCGAAAGCGTTAACACCAAGCCAAGGCGTTGAAGCGTGGGCTGACCTGCCTCTAACCGTAACTTCAAGCCAAGCCTGACCCTTATGGGAGTCCCAGATGCTGTGTAAGCCGCTCGGCTCCCCTATTATGCATACATCAGCGAACCTACCCTTCTGCTCAACAAGATACCGTGCACCAGCTCCTCCCCCTATCTCCTCATCAGGCACTGCTGAGAAAGACGCTACACCAACCAAATCACCCCTATGCTCAGCAAGAACCTTCAAAGCAACCAACATAGACGCCAAAGGACCCTTCATGTCACTCGCCCCTCTACCGTAGATCCTCCCATCCTTTACCAGAGGGTTGAACGGCTCCGTTACCCTCCACCCTCCAGTTGCCGGCACAACATCATAGTGGCCGTTGAAATGTATGTGCGGCTTCGCCTCTTCATCACCTAGATAGGCTATGAGGATCTTCCTGGGCTGGTTTTGGCTCTCAGGCGAGCGGGCTGCCACAACATCAATAGGCACATCGATAACCTCAACCCCCAAACCAAACCTCCTACACCACCAACCTATCCTTTCAACCATCTCAACATAGTTTAACCCAGGCGGGTTGACCGTGGGGATGGCGATAAACTCCTTCACCATCTCCACTAACAGACCCTCTAACCCCTCAACCTCCTTAATCAGCTTCTCTTCCGCAGCACTCAACCCACTCATATTATGATCACCGCATCAGAATCTTCACTTTTCGGAGGCTCGTTTATTTACCCGCTCTTTTAACCAGAGCGCCACCTGCTTCAAAGTTTCGTTCGGCGTCACATCCACTATCGGAACCTCGATCCCACCAGCCTTTATCGTCTGCTGATAGTTTGGCATGAGGGTGAAGATTACAGAAGACCATATGATTCTACCAGCCAGATACTCTTTCGCCACAGTTTCGGTGTCTGGTGGTAATGCGATCGGCATGAAGGCTACACCCTCACACCACAGTATAACCGCTGGCTGACCGATCTGTATACAGTGGGCTAAGGTTGCTGCCAACGCTTCCGGCTTAGGGTAGTAGGTGTACTCTTTGATCACCACTTCACTATAAGGCTCATAGGTTATCTTAACCAAACTGGACAAAATAGGGTTGCCTCCGCTATATATGTGTGTGCCGCTAGCAAAAGACATATCTTGCATAGAGGTGGTTGGTTAGAGAGTAGGCTGGATCGGATATGCCAGATGAGCGCGCGGTTGTGACGGTTCTGGGAGCGGATAGAGTTGGGATAGTCGCTGCGATCTCTAGGGTTCTTGCTGAAAATAATGTGAACATCCTTGATCTAACATCGAGTAAGGTAAGGGATCTATTTGTGATGATAATGCTGGTCGATGTTAGTAACAGCAGAGTCAGCTTGGAGAAGCTGAAGGAGCTGCTTGGGGCTGAGGCTGCGAAGATAGGTGTGCAGGTTACGGTCCAGCACGAGAACATATTCCGCTATATGCATAGGGTGTGAAGATGTATACGCCTGAAGAGATCGTTGAAACATATGAGATGCTTTCGCTACAGCACCTCAACATCAGAACGATCACAGCAGGCATAAATCTTCTAGGATGCTTAGATAAAGATTTAAGCAAAACGAAGAGATGTATCTACACAAAAGTTGTTGAAACAGCCCTAAGATTGAACAAGGCTGTCAAAGAAGTCGAGGCAAAGTATGGTGTTGAAATCGTGAACAAGAGAATCGCAGTAACACCAGTAGCCATCCTACTAGAGCCCTTCGCAGAGGAAAAAGATGCCGCTAAGATAGGTTTAGAGCTGGCTACAGTCTTAGATAGTGCTGCTGAAGAGGGGGGTATCGACTACATAGGGGGGTACTCAGCCCTTGTGCATAAAGGGTTTACTAGAGGAGACTTAGCACTTATAGGGAGCATACCAGAGGTCTTAGGCAGCACAAAGAGGGTTTGTAGCTGCGTCAACATAGCATCTACACGAACAGGGATAAATGTGGATGCTGCGCTGAAGATGGGTGAGGTGATAAAGAAGACATCAGAGTTAACGGCTGACCGTAGGGGCGTCGGATGCGCCAAGCTGGTCACATTTGCAAACGCACCAGAAGACAATCCCTTTATGCCAGGAGCCTACCACGGTTTAGGCGAGCCAGAAGTATCGGTTAATGTAGGCATCAGTGGACCAGCGGTCATAAAAGCTATTGTGGAGAAGAATCAGGATCTAGATCTTAGGCAGCTCGCTGATCTCGTAAAGAGGGCTGCGTTCAAGGTTACTAGAGTAGGTGAACTATTGGGTAGAGAGGTGGCGAAGCTGATGGGCGTTCAGTTCAGCACAGTAGACCTCTCTTTAGCCCCAACACCTAAGCAAGGCGAGAGCATAGCCAACATACTCGAAGCCATGGGTCTGGAGCGCTGCGGCGCACCGGGCACAACGGCAGCACTAATGCTTCTTACCGATGCTGTAAAGAAGGGTG
>Ga0080004_1189384_pt1 | contig 21692 bp, 25 predicted proteins | sample WasSprMetagenome_FD_69207 | JGI IMG/M metagenome (GOLD analysis project Ga0080004, IMG submission 69207) | Sulfidic aquatic microbial communities from Washburn Spring, Yellowstone National Park, USA - WS (SPADES assembly) (version 2) | ecosystem: Environmental > Aquatic > Thermal springs > Hot...
TTCACTGGAGCTCTCATGCCTACACCAGGAAGTTCTTTGGGAAGAGAGCCCCCAATGCAATGGCTCTTCAGCTAGGCCATGTAGAGGCTGTTTCAAGGCATCACATAAGTGATGAGCATGACCTCACAAACTGTTGCTGCTACTTCGCGTTTCAAGGAGGTTTTCACGTGGCTGTAAAGACCGTTACTGGTAGAGACCCTGTAAACCTGTGGATTGACACAAGGGACGTGTTTAGAACCGAGGTTAGGAGTACTAAAGATGAGTTGCTGAGAATAGCGTATTCAAAGCTCTTAAACCCTGCATGGGTTGAGGAGATGAAGAGGCATGGTTATAGAGGTGCCTATGAGTTTATGAAGAAGCTTCAAAACCTCTATGGGTGGCACGCAACAACGAGGTTTGTGCCTGATGAGGTTTGGAGTCAGCTTGCAGAGAAGTATGTTGTAGAGATGAAGGAGTGGTTCAAGGAGAATAACAGGTTTGCGCTAGAGGAAATTGCTAGGAGGTTTCTGGAAATGCATAGAAGAGGGCTGTGGAAAGCACCTAGAGAGCTTATAGAGCAAATCGAGAGTGTATATGCTGAAGTAGAGGCTTTACTTGAAGGCGAGGTCTCTGGAGAGGCGCAGATGGGTGAAGTGTGGGTGTATGCACCGGGTGATGTAAGTTCGTGGAGTGAGAGAATGGAGGATGTTGAAAAGGCTCTCAATGTGGTGAAGAAGAGGTGACTCATCACCACACAAAAATATACTTTCCATTTAGCGCTATTGTTGGTATGGAGAACGCTAAGCTAGCGCTAATGGTCAACGCTGTTAACCCCCTGATTGGAGGGGTTGTGCTTGCTGGGGATAAGGGCACTGGAAAGTCCACTTTAGTAAGGGCATTTGCCCAGGTATTGCCTGAGCAGCCTATTGCCAGGGGCTGTTCATTTAACTGCAACCCCTTTAACCCTCTAGAGATGTGTGATTATCACTATGGGCTCTGGTCTAAGGGGGATGAGATAGAGTATGAACTTAGAAAGATACGTGTGGTAGACCTTCCACTAAACGCTACTCCCGATAGGGTTGCAGGCTCTATAGACATTGAGCAAACAATTAAGACTGGTAGAGTTGTGTTTAAGCCTGGTCTCCTAGCCGAGGCTAATAGAAACATTCTTTATATTGATGAGGTTAACCTGCTTGAAGACTATATAGCAGACCTCATTCTAGATGCAGCTGCCAGTGGCTGGAATGTTGTTGAGAGGGAGGGCATATCATTTAAACACCCAGCGAGGTTTGTTCTCGTAGGCTCCATGAACCCCGAGGAGGGTATGCTAAGGCCACAGATACTAGATAGGTTTGGTCTCTACATACCAGTAGAAGCCTCTATGAGCCCTGAAGAAAGGGCTGAAATTGTTGAGAGAGTTGATGAATTCGCAAGAGACCCTGTAGCTTTCTACAAGAAGTGGGAGCCTGTTGAGAAGCAGGTTGAGGAGAGAATCGCTAGGGCTAGGGAGATAATAAGTAGCGTCGCTATGGACAGGGACTTGCTTAAACTTGTAACAACAACTGTTGTTAAGCTTGGGATCAAGACTCACAGAGCTGAAATAGTGACTACTAGAACTGCAAAAGCCATTGCAGCTCTAGATGGAAGAACAAGAGTCAATTTAAACGATGTTCTAAAGGCTATGGAGCTTGCTTTGAGGCATAGGCTAAAGTCAAAGCCGTTTGAAGAGCCTCAGAAGAGGTTTGAGGAAGTTGTAAAGGAGCTGACAAGTGAAAAGCCTGGGCAGAGAGAGGAGCAGAGCAAGGGTAGTGATAAAGGCGGGGCTCAGGGCGGAGTTCCCGGGGTTATGGGTAGTGGGAGAAGCGATAGGGTTGAGACTTTGTTAAAAAACCTTAGTGAAACACCTGTAAGCCTTGTTAAAGAGCCTTACAATGATGCTAACATGCAGAGCAGCGCGTTTAGCAGGGGTTCAAGGGAGTTTAAAACAACGGCTATAGCAAGTTTCAAAGGTGTTGCTATAGATGCTATACCACCTGCTAAGCAAATGCTTGTAGATGTAGACTTGCCTGCAAGCCTTAGAGCTTCTGTAGCACTTAACCCAATGCTTCCAATAGCCATTAGGCCCTCCTGCATCAGGGTTAGGGTTAGGAAGGAGAGAATACCAGCTTTACACACAATACTTCTAGATGCGAGTGGAAGCATGCTGGTTGGGAAGAGGATTTCTGTGGCAAAGCGCATCCTCAAAACACTTATGGAAGAAGCGTATGTTAAAAGAACCTTTGTATCCCTCATAGCGTTCAGAGGTGTGGATGCAGTTGCTGTAGTTGAGCCCACTAGAAATTTGGAAACTGTTTTTAAGAGCTTAGAGGAGATACCTGTTGGAGGCTCAACACCACTTACAGCAGCCTTGCTAAAGGCTTTAAACTACTTCAAAACATTTAAGAGAGTGTTTAAAGAGCCTAGGATGGTTCTCCACATAATTTCTGATGGAGGAGCAAACGTATTTTTAACAAAAAGTCCTAGGAAGGAGTTTTTAGAACTTGCCGAAGAGTACAGGAGGCTAGGTGTAGAGGTAGTGGCATACCACACAGCCTCAAGCACTATGGCTATTAGACCCGACTACATGAAGTTGTTTGTTGAGGCTGTTGGAGGGAGATACTACAAGATATAGATAACAAACCGTGACTATGCCAGGTTTTTAGACTATGCAAGAGAATCTTAATGTAATTGCTGAGTGGTTGCAGGGCTGGTGGCACTATGTAGGCAGAGTATTTGTATTGTTTGTAGCAATAGCACTTGTAACAATAATTGTCAGTGAGTACTTGTTTTCATCAAGGCTCTTCTCAAGGCTCTTAAATGCACTTGCATCAATTCTGAGAATTGCTAGACTTCCCATAGACTTTTCAACTCCACTACTATTTGGAGTTTTTGACAGTAGAGCTGAGCACTCCTTAATCTCATCAATGGTTAAAGAGGGTAGGGTTAGAGAGAATGAGGTTATAGTCTACAACCTCGTCTCAATGCCAATAACAGCTCCAAAGCTGGTAATACAGTATGTAGCACCTGTTATCATATCTACTCTTGGGCTTACTCTAGGTATAGCATATGTATGCCTCTCCCTAGCTTCAACACTTATAGCATTCATAATGGGTTTAGCACTTTCGAGAATCACAATTAAAAGTGCTTCACATCAGCAAGAAGGTAAAGCGACACAGATTGTTAACAGCTTTGCTAATAGGCAAAGGAGCTCGCTAAGGAATGGTATTAGAAAAGCTTTGAGGTATGTAAGGTCTGTAAGCCCAAGGTTTGTAGTGATACTGACAACAATATTTGTTTTACTAAAACTAGGTTGCTTCGAATACTTAAAATCATTTCTGATGCTGGTAAAAAACATACTTCCAATGAGTCCAGCAATACTAACAGTTGCAGCTACTTATGCAGTAACACCAATTGCCAGCTACCAACTTGCAGGCAGCATGCTATTAAAAGGACTTTTAACAGTTAAAGAAGTGCTAGTAGCACTCTTCCTAGGCAGGATATTCTTTGGCATAGTATCTGAGTACCCCAGACACTCATTCCCATTCTACGTATCTATATACCCCGTAAAACTAGCAGCTAAGCTAACAGCAACACTACTACTCTACACAATAGTTTCATCAATAGTAATAATAACTATAATAACACTCCTCTACCCCTAATTCAACACACTTACACTATATAATAGCTAGCTTTTCAGATGAGTATTGTCAAGAATTAGCAGCTTAGACATTAAATAGTTACCTGTGCCCATAAGAATCCTTAAAAGTGCATCAAAATGGCAATTTTCATTGAGCATTTATGGTATAGCTTTCCGTATGTGTACTATAGGTTTATATTTGTGTACAGTGTAGTTTTCTTTTTCTGAGGTGTACATAGATGAGACCTGTTCAGGCATTAGCTATAGCAATGGTTTTAATTGCTATTGCAACATTCTTTATAGGTTACTATACAGCACCCACAAAGACCATAACAACTACACAAACCATAACAACTATGCAAACAGTTACTCAATTACAAACTGTTGTTAAAGAGGTTTCTAGGCATGAGGTTAAATACCCAATAACAATAGTTGATTCAGCAGGAAGAACAGTAACAATAGAAAAAGAACCACAAAGAGTTGTTGTAATAGCGTCAACACAGGCAATGGTCTTGTCAGCCCTTGGTGCTGGGGGTAAAATTGTTGGAGCATCCGATACTGTAACTAATAATCCTGTGCTTATGAGTATTTTGCAAAAGCAGGGGGCTAGAGAAGTTATCAATATAGGTTCATTTTCATCGCCTAGCCTTGAAGCTATTCTCAGTGCCAATCCAGATCTTGTAATATTTTATGCAAGTTTCTATAGAAATGTGTATGACTCTATAGCATCTAAGCTTCCGCCAAATGTTAAAGTTGTTTACTTTGACCTCTACATACTGAGAACCATGTTTGATGAGATATACAAGCTTGGGTTAATATTTAATAGAGTTGATAGAGCTCTGGAGCTGATATCGAAGTGGACTTCGAGACTTACCTACATTACTAGCAAGGCTATGGAGATTAGGCCTAGTGATAAGGTCAAGACATTCTTTGAAACGTATACAGACCTTGCAACTGCTGGGCCTGGGAGTGGCTGGTATCTAGTGCTAGCCCTAGCCGGGGGCATAAATGTTTTTGGTGATGTTACGCAGCCCTACCCAAAGGTTAGTCCTGAAGCTGTTATTGAGAGAAATCCTGATGTGATTATAAAGGTTGTGTCAAGCACGAGATACGACCCCTGCAGAATGAATTCTACAAAGCCTCTGGATGAAACATACAACACTATTGTCTCTAGACCAGGCTGGAGTGCAATTTCAGCTGTAAAGAACAACAGAGTATATGTGTATACAACAGCATATCTGGACGGCCCTGGCTATGTAATACAAATAGCTCTAGTAGCCAAGCTACTCTACCCCGATGCATTTAAAGATGTTGATGTCCAGCAGTGGATCTATGAATGGCTTAAAGACATAGGCTTGGAGAACCCTGAACAGATATGCAAATTACCATGGGTGTACACGCTAACACCAAGTAAGTAATTCAACTCAATACACAACATTTTTTATTAATATCTACTCTTAACACAGTCTATACAAAGTACAAAGTGTCCGAGAACCTTTCTCAGCTATTGTTATAGCCATAACAAGTTCAACTATTTTTAGCACTTTTTCAAGACTTTTTTAACAGTTTCTCTATGTAGTGGTGTTTGCCAAGCCACTAGCCTTGAGATCCCCAGTTCTAGGTCTCTCTCTGGCGGTGGCTCATCAATCCAGAGCACAGGGTCTCTGCGGGGAAGCTCATCAACTATTAGGTTTAGCTCTACGAGCCTGTGAAGCAGGGGTATCCTCTCCCTTGAGTAGAGAGTGTCTGGATCCCCAACAGCTTCACAAAGCCACGTCTTCTCACCGTTACTTAGAGAGGAGATAAACTCGCCAAGCTTCTTCAACTCAATAAGTCTCTCAATTACAGTACTGACACTCCATTTGTATATGTAGAGCATTTTGAGCATCTCTGGATTTCCACCTGTCAATTTCCAAATATCTTCGAAGCTTGGTTTAGGGCCTGAAATCCTCTCATATAGCTCTTTAAAGCTCTCTTTAGACATGTTCCACATTGGTGTTAGCTCAGCCCACCTATGCCTACCAATCCTAGCCCTTGACACACCCTCACTTGTGGTTGCAATAATCACTATTTTTTCGTATGGTTCTGGAGGATACTCGATAATATTTAAAAGCATCTTAGTATACACCTCAGCCTTATCAATTCCAATAGCCTGAAAGACATCGTCAACAAGTACAGCAATTCTTCTCTTTTTCCACTTCTTGAGGAGCTGGTTAGCTAAGTAAACAGCTAGGTCAGCTAGCTTTACAGGTGCATACCCTGTCATATCTGCTACAACTTCAGAAAGCCTTGACACAACCTCCTTAACATCTGTATGAGCAATGAATTCTCTATGAAGGGGGTCTATATAAATAACTTCAAATCCTCTCTCCTTAAGAACCTCAGTTGCTTGCCTAAGCCACGCAGTCTTCCCACAGCCCTCAGGACCAAAAACAACTATGGGGTGCCAAGTGCTTTTCTCGCTCCACTCAAGAACCTGCTCAATGGCTCTATTCCTATCAGTAAACTCTATTTCTAGGCCGGGGACAAAGGAGAGCTTTACCCTCTTAATGTCCATAGCCAACTCCACAATGCTCAGCTAGAGTAAGAGTATTTCAGCTTCTTTAAGCTTTCCTGCTACAGGACTTAATTCAAGGCTCACGGTTTCTAAGATTAAGAGCTCTATGAGCACAAAGTTTACGTCATTGAGACTAGTATTTACACACCTGTCTTTTCCTCCACAACTTCGTTACAGCTTATCAAAAACCTTACGGAGGCAACGGTACGTGTAGCACCTACACCAACAAGAACCCTAACTTTAGTGCTCTTACCCGTAACTGTTTTAATTACAGACTCAGCTCGTACACAACTCGCTTTTGCTTATCGCACTGTAAACTAATTAAAACATAAAGAGTTGAATATAAGCGCTCTGAGAGTTTCTACTACTGGTAGCTGTAAGATGTGGTGAGGTTGAGCTGGTTTGCTAGCTTAGTGCATGCTTAATGTATGTTATTAGTTCTTGCTCTCCGCTGCCCCCAGGGTACACATTGTCTATTACAACTGTGTTGAATTCTGCTAGCAACTCCTTGACATATGGTGGCACTGTTTTTAGAGAGGCTATTACTATGTGTTCTGGCTGATACAGCTCTCTATACGTAAATGCACTGCTCACTGCATTTAGTTCCCAAAACATGTGCTCAACATTCTTACACTCAACGGCTAACTTTATGAAAGGATTGCGTAGAAATTCTTCACAGGTCTTAGCGGGGGTGAACACAATGTCTGGTCTCATGCCAAGGGGGTTTACTAGCCATGCAAAGCGCATTCGCTTAACCTTTTCTGAGAGGAGCCTTAGCTTTTCTGGAATTCTTGAAAGGCTTTGAATAGCGCTTTTACACATTGTGAAGGGGTTTAAGTCGGGCTCGTACCACATAGCGTAGTTGTTAACCACTGTCATGGGTTTTTGAGAGCCTGACTCAAACCTCAGTTCAGCTCCTCTATACCCAAACTCCTTTAGAACCCTTGTAGCAATCCACATTTGGTAAATCTGCTTAGCAAGGGCGTTAAACGACTGTACCCTGGCATCCTCGCTGTAGGGTATTAAAAATGAAAGCGGGTACTTGAGGTCATGCACTAAGTGAATCTTCACTATTTTTGAAGCCTCTATACGCCAGTCAAGCTCGAGAGCCCACGTCCTAATGCTGTTCAGCATTGGTCTGTAGTAAAAGTACCAGTCTTCTAAAAGTCTCTTCTCACGCTCCCCAAGGTGCTCAAGCTCATAGCTATTCAAAATTGTCACACTCCTCTCCTGCCCCCTGCCAAGCCCAAGGTTTCCAGCGAGATCCTCTGCAAAAAGCGTGACAATAACAACACCAGGCTCCCCTCCCTCAGACAGGTTAACTCTAACCACATGCATACCCCTAACAGCACTGAGGTCAACGCTATAGCAATACCCATCATAACCCCTCCTAACACTTAAAGCATAATGTGATAAGTGCACAAGCCTATTACCATCAGCAACAAAATGATAGCTACCTCCACAAAGCCCCCAGAAAAACTCGCAAACCTCAACAACTTGTTGCCCCATATAAGCACCTCACTGTTTTTATGAAGATAAAGCTCGACACACTTTTAAATACACATAACCCGCATTTCTCTGAAAATACTAAATTAAAGAGTCTCTTCAATCTCTTCAGAAACTAAGACACTGAGCATATGTGGTTAAGACCAGCGCAATTTCTATTAATTAACTTTAGTCAATATGTCTTCCCCACCCATCAAATCCCCTCAGTTCTTCTAGAGAACTCTTCTTGAGGACGTACTATATAGAGCCGGGCGATATGCTGACCTAGGGCTCTATTTTAACGGCTCTCCTATAGAGTTTGCCCAGTGCTTCTCTAAACTCTTCTTCTGTAAGTATCTTGATGTCTATCGGTGCTTCCAGTGGCAGTCCAAGGTCTTCAGCCCTAAGCTTAACATCTATCACTGTATCTATGCTCTTTAGCTTTGGGTCTGAGACAATGAGTGCAATGTCTATGTCACTAAACACTGTTGCCCTATCCTCAGCAACACTACCAACAACATATACGGCAATAAGCTTGTCTCCAAGAAGATCTCCGGCAGCTTTAGCAACAACTCTGCTAAGCTCTCTCCACTTCTTCAGCATTTCAAGTCTATCAATTGCTTGTTTTGGCCAGCTCAGACTCAATTCTACTCAACGCCCCAAGAACTTTTTTAGCAGTTTCAAGGCATGCCCTCCGTTTGTCCCCAGATGCTCATCCTCATTAGTTCATTTTTATTCGTTGCTTCTAGGGACTTTCTCCTCACCCACCCCCTCACTAGTAGCACTGCTACCTCGAGAGCGGGTTCACTGGGCATTGGTGTGAACAGCACGTACCCCTCGGGAGTTGCTATAGTGGTTTATCGGAGCAATGCCCCTCATCAACAGCTAATAAGCAGACAGAGATTATAAACCTAACCCCTAAACATCAGCTACAAAACAGCCCTGGCTCTCCAAATACTCAAACTCCCCATACCTACTCTCAGCATAGCTCTCCTCAAGAAGCTCAAGCCCTCCCCTATGACTCGAAACAACATCGTCTATGGCCATAGCAAGCCCGTGTTTGCCAGCTTCGTAAAGCATGTTTCTTAGCTGTGCTAATAAAGCTTTAGAGCTGTGAATCCTTATCCTAACTCCAAAGACCCTATAGAGTATAGCTTTCGCTACAAGCTGAATAGATTGCTCACTATTAAAACAAGCACCATCAAAATCCCTTCAACAAAGTCCCTCTCAGCTCTTGCAATAAACCTTCTAGCCCTTTTGCAGCTGTTTTGAGTTTCATAAAGGTTTATAAGGCTTGACATTATCATACATTTTAATGATGTTTCCTGTGAGGGGTGAAGAGCCTCAAGGGCTCTCCCCGAGGGTGATAGGTACTCAAGATGTGGGGTCTCTGGGGTGGCCCTGAACGCCCCCAAGGCGGATGCAAATCCAAGAAGCGATGCAGGGGAATAGAGATGATGCAATGACCATAAAACAAATGTGAACCTATATAAGAGCTGAACCCCCTTTTCCAGAGAAGCTCCCAGCACCTAAAACTCAAATCACATCACTAACAAAGAAAAGATTGTTTAAAATAAAATATATTTGTTTAGCTCTCACCAGACTCCTTCCTATTGCAGTAAAACAGTCACATGATTTTATTCAAGGAAATCTGACCATCACTTGCAACGTTAATGCTTATAAGCTTATTACATAGTTAGAGGTATGTGTGTTGATGGTGTTTTCACTATGAATAAAAATGTGAGGCTTGTGCTAATCCTCATTTCGACATTTGTTCTAGGCTTCTTTGCAGGCTACGCATATGTGCATTGCATTGGTGGAAGTGGTTCTGAGTATATTGTTAGGGTTTCTACAACAACTTCGCTATATCAAACAGGTTTGCTAAGCGATCTTCTGCAGGATTTCAAGGGTTTTTCAGGGCTTAGCTTGAGGTTTGATGTTCTGGCTAGGGGCTCTGGGGAAGCCCTTAGGCTACTGGGTGACGGCTCTGCTTGCATAGCCTTTACCCACGCTCCCTCTCTCGAGCTTGCATATGTTAATCGCGGTGAAATTAAGAGGCTGGCTATATTTGCTTTTAACGAGTTTGTTGTTGTTGGCCCTAGTGATGACCCTGCAGGTGTTAGTAATGCTTCTAGTGCTGTAGATGCGTTTAAGAGAATTTTTGAGGCTGGTGAAAAGGGGTTGATAAAGTTTGTTAGTAGAGGCGATTATTCAGGAACTCATGTGAGAGAGCTATTGCTCTGGAACTTAACAGGTCTCAGCCCTGAGGGCAGGCCGTGGTATGTTAAGAGTGTTAGGGGTATGGCGGAGACGCTCATAATGGCTGACAACCTCAAAGCCTACACTCTTACAGATATAGGCACCTTTAGGTCTCTTCAGAGCCAGGGTAAGGTAAGCAGCTTAGCCATAGTGTACAGAGACCCCACATACCTAGTGAATATATACTCTCTGTACTTATCAAAAGCTAAGAGCTGTGACAATGCAGTTACCTGGTATGTTGCATACAAACTCAGAGAATACCTGTTGACGCGTGGTCAAGAGGTAATTGCGCAGAGGTATAAAGACTTGTTTAGCCCTGTTAAAGGAAGTGAGGAAATTGTTGAAAGGGCTTGGAAAGAGCTTGCAAAGCTAGGACCGTAGAGATGTAAAGCTATATGGATACACTGGCAAGTGTGACTACTAGAAGTCTTTACATATCCTCAGTAGCAGCACTACTAGCCATAGCCTCAGCCCTAGGAATCTCACTAGTTTTATCAAGGCTTTCCAGAAGGAGATTTGAAATGGTTTTGGGGGTATTCGAGGTTCTTATCGGCGTTCCAACAACTGTTATAGGACTCTTGCTGTACATGCTTCTCTACCCCAGGGGCCCCCTGGGGGTGCTGGGGCTTCTCTACACACCCTATGCAATAATTATTGGAGAGTTTCTAGTGGCTTTACCCATCTCTGTTATGCTTATTGCTAGACACATCTATGAGGTGAGAAGCGTTGTGAGAGAGCTTGTGCTTTCACTTGGAGGCTCGGAAAACCAGACTCTCCACCTGCTTGTTAGAGAACTTGCACCAGCCTTTGTATCTACATATGTATCTGCTTTTTCTAGAGCCGTGGGAGAGCTTGGAGTGGCTCTAATTGTTGGTGGTGGTATTGAGGGGGTTACAAACGTCCTCACAACAGCCATATACCTGCAGACTTCTATTGGCAATTACGAGCTGGCTGTACAGCTAGGCCTTGTACTAATAGCTATTACAGCAGTAGTAGCAATAGCGCTAAAGGTTCTCGGCGTGAGGAGCATATGGAGATTAGACTAGAGAATATTTGGCACAGTTACAACGGCACTTCATATGCTTTGAAAAACATTAGCCTTGTGTTTAGAAATCCCGGAGTATACATTGTTGTAGGGCCTAATGGCTCTGGAAAAACTACCTTGCTAAAGATTCTCACACTTATACTCAAGCCCTCTAAAGGGAGAGTAGTTGTTGATGAGGAGGATTTCTGGAGCCTTGCCGACGATAAGAAGCAGATTATTAGAAGGCTTGTTGCCTATGTTCACGACAAGCCCATTCTCCTTCACAACACTGTCAAATACAACATTGAGCTGGGCCTCAAGCTCAGGGGAGAGAATAGAGAGAAAGAAGTGCTAGAGTACGCATCTAGATATGGCCTTATAGAAGCTCTTGAAAAACCTGCGCACATACTCAGCGCAGGCCAAGCAAAAGCTGTTTCAATAATTAGAGCACTACTCTTAAAGCCTAAGCTACTAGCACTTGACGAGCCATTCAGCTTCCTAGACAGCTCTTGAAAAACCTGCGCACATACTCAGCGCAGGCCAAGCAAAAGCTGTTTCAATAATTAGAGCACTACTCTTAAAGCCTAAGCTACTAGCACTTGACGAGCCATTCAGCTTCCTAGACACTACAAGAATAAGACTAGTACTTGAAGACATCAGGCTATTGGTTGAGAAGGGAAGCATGATAATAATTTCAACACACTACACATACAAAGACCTCATGAAAATTGCAAACAATGTGATAGAGATAATCAATGGTGAAGTACTAAGCAACGTGAAAGTGGTGTAAGGGTGATGCTGCCATAACCAATAACATATTATAACGTGCTACAGCGTCTTAATAATTTTAAGCACTCCCTGCATTACTAATTACACCTCTTTTGCATGGTCATAATCGCTATACGCAGTCTAATTTTCATTCCTAAACGCATTAATATAGCAGCAAAGGTGAGGAAAGACACCTTAGAGTGATCTCAAATTCCTTAGGTAAATAATGGCTTGAAAAATACTCAGAGAATTCAAGATCTAATGGATTTTCTAGCCATCACCAATTTTGACTCTAAAACATCTTCAACATGCTCAATAATAAATCCTATGCGAGTGAGTTGCGATATGAATTCTCTCAATGTGAATAGCCTGTACTTGCCGCCGTAGTGAAAAGCTGATAGCTGGAGTTCAAATAGCAAGGCTCGTAGCGACCCGTCCCTAGTTTCGCTTATGTATGTGTGTTTTGAGATGAAAAGCCCATTGCTATTTAAAGCCATGTATATTTTCCTGAGTATATCTGGGAGAAGTTCTGTCTTACCGTAAAATACGTGAGATGCGAAGATAATGCCGTAGTTGCTTCCAATATCGTCTTTGGTAAAGTCTGCTGCTATGAAGTGTACCCTTTCCTGAAGCTTGTAACGCTCAATGTACTTGCTGGTAATTTTCTTTGCAATTTCAATTACGTGTGGAAAGTCAAGAATGTATGCATGTAGATTTGGAAAGGCTCTTGCGAATGCTATTGCGTAGAGCCCATGTCCTCCGCCTAGGTCAAGAAGCTTGCTAGCTTTCTTAAAGTCTTCAACTCTCTTTAATATGTTTAAGGTCTTCTGAAGTTCGCCACACATAGCGCTTTCAGCCATGGCCAAAGTGAATTCCTCTGGTGAGCTCTTGTCAACGTTTTTGAGAGGTGCGTTAAGGATAGCTTCTGATAATCTGCTCCACTCGCTTCTTAAGTTTTGCACATAGAGGCTGAGTAAATGTTTTATTGTGTATGGAGAGTCGCTAACTAGATATGTGTTTGCAATGATTGTGTTTTCATAAGAGCTGCTTCTCTTCTTGAGAAGACCTATAGCCACAAGTACGTTGCAAAGCTTTTCAAGTAGCTCCACCTCAACTCCTGTGTGCTTGGCGAGCTCCTCAATGCTAGCAGGCTTCTTAAGAAAATCAAAAATATTGAGCTTTAATGCTGTTTCTAATACATGGACCAGCCTTGCGTAGAGAGTTACTTTATTGATTTCATCAGGTAAAAACTCTGGTACTTCCTCTAATTCGCTGAATTCGTTCACAGTGTTTTACCATGCTAATAGTGTTAGTGTAGAGTCGTAGGACACCCTGTCATATGCGCCCTCAAGCCTCTTACTGTCATCACTATACTTAGCAACAATGACATTAACCCCCTTTTCGAGCTTTACTTTCACACAGCCGTGCTCATTGACAAACATGCTCTTACTTCTACTTGAAGATAAGTGAGTCACTAGCGCGTTGGAACGCGGCTTACCTTCATAAAGAACCCTAACTTCGACAATCTCTTCAGGAGCATACCTTTTTACAATTGCTGGCATTACTTCCAATCTCAGTCCTAGTGGTCTTGGCTTGGCATGGGCTTCGCCACCCACGACAACATATGTTCTTGCCAATCCTGTGTGGAGAAAAGCTTCGTCAACTTCGTAGCCCAGCTCCTCAACTCTCTTCTTCTCACCAAATACCATCTTGCCATCTTTAGTTCTGCAAACAATACTACTTCTATACTCTAAGTTAACAGAGTAAACACCTGGCTTATCAGCTAGAAACTCCATGAATAGCCCGCCTTTAGCAATAGAATCTCTGTCAACACCAATGGCGACAGGTATTCTACGCGGCAGCAAATCGCTTTCTAGAAGTGCGAAAGCTGAGACTACTGTCTGTGGGTTTAGCCTCCCCTCAACCTCTGGGTAGTGACCCCACTTAACATAAGTTCTTATCCTACCAGCTTTAGTAACAGGTTCACTGTATTCTATCCAAGCCTCGTGATTAACAGTCTTAAGCATCAAGTCATCAATCATATGGCACACCTACAATATAAATTAGTGCACATATATTACATAGTGTTGCGAGTTTAAAAATCCTTATGACAGCATCTACTATGCGCAGAACAATGTGCGTTGAGATGTGTAAAAACAAAGAGCATTACCTAATATCGTAATACTCTTCACAATTCTTAATGTCACCTTATTTTTGCAATGCTCGCTACACATCTTTGTTAACCTTCCCGGCCATAAGCTCCAGAAACAGATTTAATTCATTGAAAGGACAGTAGCATAGAATCTCCTTGCCAAAGGTTTTCACATTTTACTAAGTGAAAACTTTTATATAGGGCTTGCGGCAGTAGAGTAGTTGGTATAGAGGTGTTTATGTGATGATGTCTAAGCACCCTCTTGATGTTTCTGTTGGTAGAAAGCTGTCGAGAGAAGAGGTTGCTGAGGCTCTTAGGCTTGCTATAATTGCTGAGCTTGATGCTATTAATTTGTATCTTCAGCTTGCCAGGGCTATAGATGTAGAGAGTGTTAGGAAGGTCTTTGAAGAAATAGCTAAGGAGGAGAAGACTCATGTTGGGGAGTTCCTTGCTTTGCTAAAGAGCTTGGATTCTGAGCAGGTTGAGGAGCTTAGGAGGGGTGCTGAAGAGGTTAGGGAGCTAACAGGTGTTTCAGTTGCAAATAGCCCTGGTGATCCGCCTCAGCAGAGTGGTGGTGAAGAGTGGTTTGTAGGGGCTGTGGCTAGCGATGTTAAGAAGGTTATTGAGGGTGCTAGGAATGTTGTGAAGAGGCTTCCTGTTGTTACCCTTGGCCGCGGTGTTGAGGTAGCTACTTTAGAAAGAGTTGATGAGAAGCTTGAGAGGGTTGTGGTTCCGCTTTGTGAAGTGACTCACAGGTTTAGGGTTTCTCAAAAAGCCATAGACTATGCGTCTAGGTATAAGCAGAAAATAGAGGCTCCAGAAGCTGTTAAAGCAGGGCTTTTGCTGGCTTCAGATGAGGAGAAGCTAGTTGTAGAAACGCTGCTAAAGGAGGGGAGGCTGAGGCTATCCATGGGCAAGTGGGATGAACCAGGCACATCAGTTATTGATGTAGCTAAAGCCGTTACAGAACTCGCTAAGAAGGGGTGCAAAAGGCCATACATATTAGTCGTAAGCCCAGCAAGATACACAAAGCTACTTGCTGTTAGCGAGAAAACAGGTGTTACAGACCTGGAGAGAGTAAAGATGCTTGTAGACGACATAGCTGTAAGCCCAGCTATACCAAACGAAAAAGCACTAGTATTAAGTGCTACACCAGAAGTGCTAGACGTAGTCTACGGAGGCAATGCCGAAGCGGACTACATAGGGCCTGAAGACGGCTTCCAATCATTTAGAGCATGGTCATCACTAGCAGTGAGAATCAGACTACCAGATGGAATAGCAGTTTTAGAAGAAGTGCAAAAATAGCTTAAAGAAAACAAACAATTTTTTCAAACTCAGATCCTCATCTAAAATACTCAGACTACCTTCGCGAACCTTGAAGAAATTCTAGTCGTAAGTGCTTAGAATAGCTATGGCTATGTGCTGTAATTAAATTGAACTACGATGGTTTACATCAGCCTCTTGAACAACAGCATTTATTAGGTTGTTGTCTAAGTTTAGGGTTAGGGTAGCAACGTTTGGTGTTCTAAATGAAGTCTTTAGAGAAGTGGTATAAGCTTGAGGAGGAAGCTAGAGAGATACGTAGAAAAGAAGCTGACTGGAAGTTTATAGAGAGTTTGCCTCCTAGATTTAGAATAGCATTGAAATTCTATATCGAGACAGGAGATCTATATGTGGCTTCTAGAATAGCTGGGCTTAGTGTTGAGGAGTTCAATGAGCTGAGGAAGAGGGCCAGGGTGCCGAATGTTTCATAGTAAGGCGTTTGCAATAGCAGATACGTGTTTCCTCATTGACTGGGCTTACTGGAGGTATAGGGACGTTTTATTTAAGCTCTTTCAAACAGTTTTTATTCCTGAGGCTGTATTGAAAGAAGTTAAGAGTGAAAATACTCTTGAATGGATTGCTTCAAACCTTGCTAGTGGTAATCTAGCTCTCTATACAGAAACACCAGATGTTATAGAACTCGCTGTGAGAATAGTTGAAAAGTCTAGAACTACACCAGGTCTTCGAGGTGTTGATATGCCAGAGGCTATCTGCCTAGCTGTGGGCAAGCTCAGGGGTTACGTAGTTCTTACAGAAAATAGAGGTGCTCTTATAGCTGTCAATATTCTTGAAGAGCTTTCAGATGTAATTGTTTGGAGGTCTCTGGAGGTGATAAGGGAGGCTGTTAGGAGAAGAATCATAGCTGGTGAGCTAGAATACATTTTTAAGCTTTATGAAGATGAAACAGGCCATAGGTTTCCGAGATCAGAACTCGAGGGTGTAATTCGTGAGCTTAGAGAAAAAGCTTGAGAAGTGGCGCAAGTTGGAGGAGGAAGCTAGAGAGATACGTAGAAAAGAAGCCAATTGGAGTTTTATAGAAAGCCAGCCCCCGAGGATAAAAGCAGCGCTGATTTACTACATTGAAACTGGTGATATTAGGACATCAGCTAAGCTTGCTGGCATGGACTTGGAAGATTTTAGAAACCTCTTAAGAAGAGCTGGTATACCTGTAGTAGTCTAACACCACCGCGCTAAAATCTTGAAGAATGTTGATAGTGCTACTGCTTCTTGTGTTTACCTCACAACATAGCTAATAGCTTTGCTAACGCCTCCCTTATCAAGCTCTTGCTAAGCGCCCACCTATAGTGGCGAAGCCTGTAGATGTTTTATTGAATCTTTTAATGCAACCCTTGGCTAATCGCTTATTACCTCACCAGCGCTACACTAACACTACGCCAACATAATACTAGCGCTAGCTCATTGCTTTTCTGCAAGCAGAGGCACGGTGATAACAGCTTTTGCTTTCACAGCGAGGTTGCAACACCTTTGTTACTATGTGTAACAGCAAAGAGACTGTCACAGTCCTTCTGCAAGCAGAAAAATGGTGAGGCATTGACAATGCTGCAATGAGAAGAGATTGATTGCAGTAGCTACAGGTATTTATAGCTGATGCAAACCTGGCTGTAGCTACGCTACTCAAAGGCTTTCTAACATCCCTAAAGCCCTCAGCACCGTCAAAGTACTACATTAAGGAGGTTGAGAAGAGGCTTGACAAGCTTTTAGCTAAAGACCCAGTGCAGGGTTCAGCTCTCATATAGGTTCACATTTGTTTTATGGTCATTGCATCATCTCTATTCCCCTGCATCACTCCTTGGGTTTGCATCCGCCTTAGGGGCGTTCAGGGCCACCCCAGAGACCCCACATCTCGAGCTGTCCTCGGGGAGAGCCCTGAAGGCTCTTCATCCCTCACAGGAAACATCATTAAAATGTATGGTAGTGTCAATCCTTATAAACCTTTATGAAACTCAAAACAGCCGCGAAGGGCTAACGTTAGCTGATGTTCGGGAGCCTAACGAGGTAGGGGACTTAATATGGCTTGAAGGCTATGAGAAAAATGACAAGTTCTTGAGGGGGTATGGAGTGAAGCTAAAAATCTATGCAACACTAGTCAAAGTGCTATTCATATACCCAAAACTAGCAAAGTTTAAGGAGGGGCTTCTTTGGAAGCATTAGAACTGCTATTACTATCACTATAATAACAATTGGGACAAGAAATGAAAATACCACAATTGGGACTGACATTGTAAAGCTCGCCCTGCACTCAACCAGCTTTTATTTATTATAAACATTTGGTGGGTAGCAAGTCAAGTGATTTGAGTTTAGCGTGCTTTGTGTGTCTAAAGCATTGGTAAAAATTGATTTAGATACAGGAACTATAGTGTTTTAACTATGAACTCTACAGGTAGCTTTTCAATAAGGTGTATTCTTTTCTTCATTTCTTCCTCAATTTTCAGGAATAGAGCTGTGGCACTCAAGGTCTCTGCTGTTGCAATGACGTAGCAGTCTGTTAATGCTATTCCTAGAAGCTTCTTAAGTTCTCCAGCTCTCAAAGCAATGTCCAGCGTTGTTTCAATAACTTCAGCTACGCTTTTAATCCACAGTACTAAGTCTAGAGCCATTCTATTGTGTTCGGCAAATTTTGCTGCACTATATATTCTGGACGCTGCGTACAGTAGTTCGCTTAGCACGGGGTAAACTGTATACAGCTTCACCTTACCTTCTCTAGCTGCATTAAAAATCTCTACAACCCTGTCTCTACCAGGAGCATTTTCAACTATGTAAGCTAATGCAACGCTTGTGTCAAGAACGTAACTCTGTGAGGATTTCACGTAGTTTCTCCTCCTCTACCTTATTTTCCTCATGCAAAATTTTTTCAACAGAAGCCCAGTCAACTCTTACAATAACCGGCTTAAGAGGTCTCAACAACACCTCATTACCCCTAATCTCAGCAACAACCTCAGAATCCTCTTCTATACCAGCTTTAGTCCTCAGCTCCTTAGGCAGTATAACTACACCCTTCTTTCTAACCTTCAAAATAAACAGCGCCATAGATGAGTTACCAAGATATAGTAAGGTTAACCAACCTTAAAAAGTTAACCAACCAAAGCTAAGTAAACATGATTCATGTTAGCAAAATCGCGAACCGCTTAGCGAGATTAAAATGAAGTATTTAGTCTTCTATTTTCAGACCCTAATGCTCGTGCTTTGTCTACACAATAGCAGTCTTTAAGCTCCTTCTTTGAAATAGTATTCACCTTATAAAGTTCCTCACTTTGCTAGATACAATATCTACAAAGATTAAAGCCTCTTAGACTACATCAAAATCCAAGTGGAAATCCTATGGGAATGACTAAGAAGGGCAGTATCCATGAATACAAGCCTAACTCTATAGAAAACACCATAATATGCTCTACATAGACGGAAGAGCAATAGGATGAAACTAATATGCCACAGTATTGCAAATAGCAGTGTCATGAGATTATGAATCGCAGTGCTTTTCATCCTTCTTGATATAACTTCGTCATCTCGAAAACCTACAAATATGGAAGGTACGAGAAGGGGGTATCTGAATTATAATGAAACTTATTTCATTAAGTTGTGACGCCATTGTGATTTCACTTTCACCTTCCTAAAACTTAGCTGTTGCCGCCATAATTATTGCTCTATTTCGATAATATCACATATAGCTTCTGATGTACTAAGAATTGAGAGACTTTACTGGTAGAATGTGCTTCTGCAAATTGAATACAATTTCTGGGACCCCCTAGTTATCATAAGCTTAATTATAATAGAGTAGCTTTTATTTCTCTAAACTAAACCTGTTATTAGGAGATTTGAAGAAGAGCTACAGGGGTGTGCTATGTTTGAGGGTTGTTAAGGAGGTTGTGATTAAGTTTATGAATAGGGAGACCACTGCCACAGCACTATTTGATACTAAATCTAGCTGTACAGCTATTAGAAGAAGCTTCTTTGAGAAAGTGTTTGAAGAAGCATGGATGTGTTTGCCAAAGCCTGTGAAGCTCTACTTAGTTAATGGAAAGTTTGTTACAGCTGATAAGTATGCTGTTGTAACAATAGTTGTAAACAATGTAGAGCTTTCACCACCTGAAACAGTTCTAATTCTAGATGAGTTTATTGAAGAAATTGAAGTTGGGGGTAGAAGGATTAAGATACCCGATGTTATAATTAGTGCTGGCACAATGGATAAGTATTGTATTGTTCTAGACCCCAGGGAGGGAGTCAAAGTTCTCGGGGCAGGACTACTACTCTAGCCAACTTTCTTCCGCTTTTGACAGTTAAAAGCTGGTTTTCAGCATTTTAGCGCCTAGTTCCTGTACCAAAGGGCAAGACTTTCAGTTATAAAATGTATGGCGCTGCCTCAGTATATCATATATTACTATTTAGTGTTTGAAGTTATGTCTACTGTTGTTTTGCCTGTTAGGGTTAGGAGAGAGGTTAGGGAGGAGATTGAGAGGCTGGGTGTAGATGTTAGGAGTGTTGTTGAGGAGGCTTTGAAGCACATGAATGTTTCTGTTGATGAGTGGGTTAAGGCTATTAAGGAGGGCAGGTATGGAAGGTGAGAGAGCTGGGCAACACTAAATAATTACTTTGTATAGTTGCTAAGGTTTGCCAAGCCATATCAACTCTAACCTTTGTCAGGAATACTAGAACGCTGTTGTGAAACTGATAGGGCTCTTGCTTGTAATTGTAATGCGGGTTTTTATGGTAGTATTGAGGTGTTTAGGGTGCTTTTAGTAATTGTGTTTGTAGCAAATATGATTAGTATTGTTGCTAGTAATGCTAGTAGCACTCTCTGGCTCCTGGGGCTTAGCACTCTTGACCCTCTTCCACTGAGCTCTGCTACTAGTGTTAGCCATGCGAAGTCTAGCCACACATGAGCTGGGTAGATAATGGCTAGAGATGCTAGTCCAAGGCTCTGCACCTGTGCTACTAGTGCCATGCCTATGCTTAACCACCACAAAAGGAAGTAGGGGTTTAGGGCTGTGAATGTAAAGCCAAGCGCAAGAGGGTTTGTGGCGGTTCCCACGCCTACAGCATTGATGTTTACACCTCTATAAGCGTCTCTAAATAGGAGGTAGGCAAAGTAGAGAATCGCAAGAGCACCTGCAACTGCTAAAAGCTGTGCTGCAGCTCCAAGGAAGCTTACTAATGCGTTAAACGCTAGTACAAGAATAACTAAGTAAGGCAATTCAAAAAGCGCGTGCCCAAAGGAAACAAAAACACCTGCTTTCCAACCACCTCTAGTGCCGAGAGCCATTGTAGCAACAGTCAGCGGGCCGGGGCTCAGAGCACCAGATGCGCTAACAGCCATCACCTGAAAGGCTATTGCAAGCACTGAATCCACTGACCATACACCTACAACTCACTCTAAGTTAAGCACACAATAAAAACACTTTTAATTCTTCCACTAGCGAGCAACCCTAATCCCTTGACAGTAAACATCTGTAAAAACACCTTCGATACTGTACCACAACTCCTGCTCAGCCACACCAATTTAGTTACTGAAAATTTATAACTTCATATGCAAAATTCCCTGTTTGAGTAAAGTTTTTAGGTGTTAATAAAGTGAATAGAGAGGGTTTGGAGCATAGGATAAGGCTTGGGAGGTGGATTTTGAAGAGAGAATTAGGTGAGGTTGCTGGGCGTAAGGGTGAGGGTGAGAGTCAGGTCAAGGATAGGTAGTAGAAGTCTAGACTTAGTAGTCTTAGCTAATGGTGGTGCTGAGAGTATTAGACCTTGTATAGTAGTTGATGAGGAAATTGCGAAGAGATTAGGTCTTTGGCCTGCTAAGGATTACAAGATTTACCAAGTTGAAGAAGCGTCAACAGAGAGCGAGGTCTATGTGCTTGAAAATGCTGCTGAACTTAAGCTTGTAAATGATAGCGAAGTTTTATCGAGTATTATAGCTGACTTAGCTATTCAGAAAAACCTCAGAGAGCCTATAATAACTGATATAACAATTGATGAACTTGGAATACAGGTTATAGGCTTCAGCAGGGGGTTGTGGAGGCATAGAAGCGACCCTCAAGATAAAGTGAAAAGGAGCTACAGGCAACACTAGTACAACACAGTATTTCAAAGTGGTTGTGCAAATAATATGCAAATATCCTGCAATCATCATCACAAAGCGTTTAACCAAGGTTACAACAAATAAGATTCTCAATTCATTAACAAAGAGCATAACCTTAATTGCTTCTTACACATTCTTTAACTCTATAAGAGCATTTTAAGCACTAAATAATGGTTATTTTGAGGGTTTTGCATGGGGCATATATGGGTAACTGTTAGAATAGGTAATGAGGATGGATCAAAAGTTATTGAAGCTAGGGCGCTTGTAGATACGGGAGCAACAATGACCGTGATTCCGAGGGGTATTGCTAAAGAGCTAGGGCTTAGGGTAACAGGCAAGTCTAGAGTAGAGACAGGGGCTGGCGTTATTGAGGTGGAT
>Ga0080004_1110298_pt1 | contig 21678 bp, 18 predicted proteins | sample WasSprMetagenome_FD_69207 | JGI IMG/M metagenome (GOLD analysis project Ga0080004, IMG submission 69207) | Sulfidic aquatic microbial communities from Washburn Spring, Yellowstone National Park, USA - WS (SPADES assembly) (version 2) | ecosystem: Environmental > Aquatic > Thermal springs > Hot...
TCTTCTTCGCCAAGAACAACAGGAGTATGTCTCTCACCATATCCTGGAAGCTCTATGACAGCCTCAGAAATACTTCTTCTAATCACAGTGCCATCAGCTAATATAAAATCCATCTCTCCAAAAGGCTTTAAACCAAGCTCCTCCCAGACTTTCCTGGTTAACACAGTGTAAGTAGCTCCAGAATCAACCAAAAGTCTTATTTCAACACTTTTGCCACCATGTTTAACTATTGCATCAACATAGACGAGACCCATATAATCTCCTCAAAATATCTAGTCTTCTAAAAATATTTTTTCATCTAATATTTAAGTTAATATTTAAGTAATATTTTAAGACGACATGTGGCCTAAGATCTTTAAAACAAGATCTAGACGATTTATATAATGTTAAAACTTATATATAGTGCACCTTAATTATGTATCGGGTGTACTTTTTGTCTAACATCTCCTCTAGGAATGACGAGATGAAAATATTTTTTCCATTCACAACCATAGTCAGGTTAGAAGATGCTAAGCTTAAGCAGTTCTTCTTTAAGCGATTTTTACTCTTACTCCTTTTATTCTTATTGCTAATACCTGTATTTTTCTTGTCTATTGCTAGTGGTGTTTACAGTCTATCTTTAGGAGACATTATTAAGTGTTTGCTTAATCCTTATGATGAAAACCCTAGCAGTATTACACATACCGTTGTGTGGTTCTACAGAGTCCCAAGAACCATTGGAGCTTTAATCGCTGGTGCTGTTCTTGCTGTTGCTGGTGCTTTGATTCAGGGTATTACTAGAAACCCTCTTGCATCGCCATTCACTCTTGGTATAAGCTCTGCCGCAAGTTTTGGAGCAGGGCTTGTCATTGTACTAGGCCTTAAACTGGCTTTGGTTTCACGCGAGTTTTTAGCAACTTCATCAGGTTATGTAGTTGTTGCTTTAACTGCTTGGACGATATGCTTCCTGCACACGTTGTTCATTCTAATGCTAATATATATCAAGGGCTTCTCTCCAGAGTCGATTGTTTTAGCTGGCATAGCTATGACATACGTTTATTCAGCTGGAATAACATTCTTACAGTATTTTGCTGGTGAATCGGCACTTAGAGAATATGTTCACTGGATTATGGGCGACATTACCAGAGCTGACTGGAGCAAGCTCTGGGTATTGATAGCGGCACTAGCCGTCGTAGGGGTTTCAGCGCCATTCTATGCATGGGGTCTAAACACCTTGGCTTTAGGCGATGATGTTGCTAAAAGCCTTGGCATTGATCCAAAAAGGATGAGGTTTGCAATAGCATTGATAGCTTCAATAGCTACGGCTATAGTCATTTGTGTCACAGGTCCAATAGCATTTGTGTGTCTCATGGCGCCACACATAGCGAGGCTAATGATAGGCTCTGACAATAGGTATCTACTTCCAGCGTCAATGGCTGTAGGAGCTATGATATTAACGCTATCAGATGTTGTTGCAAGAATCGCTCTGAAGCCTGTTGAGCTTCCCGTGGGAGCTGTCACAAGCGCTCTTGGAGCAGCTTTTTTCATATCTCTATACATGGGCAGGAGAAGGCAGGTGGTGATGGGGTGAGCAACATGATTAGGCTTAGAATATTAGGCATAGACGTGTATTATGATAGTTATAAGGTGTTAAGCAATGTCGAGTTTGAGGCTCGTCCAGGGGAGTTCATAGCTCTTCTAGGCCCTAACGGCTCGGGAAAAACAACGCTACTAAAAACGATAGCAAGAGTTTTAAAGCCCAAGAAAGGGGTTATATATATTGACGGTAGAAAAGCTGATGAGCTAAACGACAATGAATATGCAAAGATTGTTGGATTCCTTCCACCATCAGATACCTCGGCCATTATGAGAGTTCCAATGAAAGTTGTTGAGGTTGTTGCAATTGGTAGAAAGCCTCACATCGCCTGGAGCTTGACGAAAAGTGATTTAGAGAAGATTTGGAGTGCCATGAGAATAATGAGAGTTGACGTCTTTGCGTTTAGAGATGTTAATGAGCTTAGTAGTGGTGAGAGGCAGAGGGTTATGTTAGCTAGGGTACTTGCTCAAGAACCTGAAGTGCTGATACTAGACGAGCCTATTTCTCACCTTGACCCAAGATACCAGGTGTTTATGTTAAAGCTGATTAGAGGCTTAACAAAGAATAGAAAGCTCGTGACAATAGCATCTCTACAGGACATAAACTTAGCATTAAGATTTTCTGACAAAGTCATTTTAATGAAGAATGGAAGAGTATTTGCCATAGGGGCGCCAGAAGAGGTGATAACAGCGGAGAACATTAGTGAAGTATATGGTGTAAAGGCCGTCGTTATTAGAAATCCCAACCCGATAGTGTTAATAGAGGATGTAAGTGAGAGTGAACATCTATGAATAAGCACATAAAATTGTCTATTATTCTAGGGTACGGGGGTTCACATATACACATATTTAGAGAGGCTCTACCTGAAGTTGCTAAGAGGTTTGAAGTTGAGTATATTGTTACAACTGATGAGAAGAGCTCGCAGCATATAGAATTTATAAGAAGTTCTGATGCTGTATTAATATATGCCCATGAGCTTCCAGCAGATGTTGTTGAAGCTATCAGGAGTAGCAGTGCTAGAGTTGTCCTAAGCTTTACAGAGTACTTCAAGGAGCTGTCGAGAGGTGCAGTCATACTTCCTGACGCATGGAGATACTTTAAACTTGGTGGAAAAGAAAACATAAAGTCGCTTATAGAGCTAGTATTGAAGTACCTTGGACTACCAGTTGAGCTTTCACCACCAGTTGAAATACCATGGCATGGTATATGGCATCCGAGGCTAGGCATATTCACATCTACAAAGGAATACTTAAATAAATACTCCTATGTAGACAGACCTCTTGTTGCCATACTTTTCTATCGTAGTCAGTGGCTTACAAGTAATGTTAGCTATGTAGAGACTTTGGTAAACTTCTTGGAGTCTGAAGGTCTTGGAGTGTTACCTCTATTTGTCTATGGCTTTAAAGACTATATGCTAAACACGCCAACAATTGAGGATTCCATAAGAGAGTTTCTAATAGTTGATGAAAAGCCCGTTATTGATGCTGCTGTCGTATTAACATCATTTTTTGTGTTAAATCATGGTAAGTGGCATGCCGAAGAGAGCAAAAAACGCTTTACCATTGTTAAAGGAATAGAACTTTTAAAGAGTCTTGGAGTACCCATTATAAAGCCTATACTTGAGCATTACCAGAGCATTGGTGAGTGGCTTGCAAACCCTGCTGGAATATCGCCATTTGCACAAGTGTATCATGTGATTATGCCCGAAGTTGACGGAGCTGTAGAGCCTGTACTCATTGCTGGTGCTAAGAAGCTTGAGGACGACTCAAAGGTTTACGAGCATTTCAATGAACATGTAAAGCTAATTGCTAGAAGGGTTAAGAAGTGGGTAGAACTTAGGCGTAGCAAACCGAGTGAGAGAAGAATAGCCATAGTATTAAACAACCCTCCGTGCAGAGGTGTAGAGGCATCAATAGGTGTTGGCTATGGGCTTGATGTGTCTGAGACCCTTGTTAGAATTCTCCATAAGCTTGCTGAGCTCGGCTATAATGTTGGCGACGCATCTAAACTTCCTAAGAGCGGTAAGGAGCTCATGAACCTCTTCCTTGAGAAGAGAGCTACTAGCGAGTTTAGGTGGACTAGTGTTGAGGATATTGTTAAGAGGGGTGGATATGTTGATATGGTGCCACTAGAGCTATACATGCAGTGGTTTAATGAGCTTCTAAAAGAAGCTAGGAATGAGATGGTTAAGGAGTGGGGCCACCCTGAGGAGGTAGTAGGAGGGAAGGTGGAGAAGATATTTGCTGGAGGAGTTTATGAAGGAAAGTTTGTAGTGCCCGGGCTGAGGTTTGGCAATGTAGTTATAATCCCGCAACCAAAATTTGGGTGTGCGGGTGCGGGTTGCGATGGAAGGATCTGCAAGATTTTGCATAACCCAACAATACCACCACCACACCAGTGGCTAGCTGTCTACAGGTGGATTACAAGGGTTTTCAAAGCACACTTAATTCTCCATGTGGGTACGCATGGCTATTTAGAGTTCAGGCCTGGTAAAGGCGTTGGTCTATCCCCCTGGTGCTGGCCCGAGATCTCTATTGATGATGTACCATTCTTGTATATATACATAGTGTCTAACCCGATGGAGGGTGTTATTGCGAAGAGAAGAGGTTACGCAACTATAGTTGACCATCTGTACCCACCAATGATGGATGCTAGAGGCGGTTTGGAGGAGCTTGACAAGCTTGTTGAGGAGTATGAGAGAGTTGTTAGGCTTGGCGAGCTCCACAGAGCGAAAATTGTTTACAATCAGCTCGTGTCTAAAGTTAAGGAGCTGGGGCTACCAATAAATGTCAGTGAGCCTGAGGAAAAGGTTGTTGAGAATATTCACAGGTACCTAGACATGGTGAGGTCTAGCCAGGTTGAGGATGGGCTTCACATTTTTGGTAAAGCTGATCACGACTCAGCGAAGCTTGCTAAAGCAGCTGCAACTGTTATGGAGTTTGACACGCCAAACTGGAGGTCTATCTTAAGGGCTGTTGCTATATACCTAGGAATTAACTATGATGATATCATCTCTAACCCTGCAGGCTTCTGCAAGGACTTAGGTGTGAGCAATAGGAAGGCTAAGGAGATGCTAATGGAGGTAGCTCAAAAGACTTTAGAAAAGCTCATCGCCATGGGGATTAGTGATGATACCCTCTCGTGGGATATACTTGAGAGTGTTTTGAAGGAATCTGTTTTTTCAAGTCCTCGGCCTAAAGCCTTAGTTGAGACAGGGTGATGGATTATGGATCCAGATCCAAGAATCAAATACATAAGGTCACAACAAATAGCTGTAACCATCGATGAGAAGCTAAAGCTAGAAGTGCTTGAAAGCTTCAAAACAGCGTTGAGGATAGCAAGGCTGTATAGGGAGTCTGGTGTAAAAGAGGCGGAAACACTATTTGAAGTTGGGTTTGAAGGCAGGTATGTGGAGCCTGGTGCTAGTGGTGCTTTAACTCGTGGTAAGATTGAGGTTCTCCCAACTGGAAGGAACTTCTTTGCTGTAGACCCAACATCAATACCCACAAAAGCTGCTTGGGAAATTGGTGTTAAAACAGCTAAGCAGTTGCTTGAAAGAGTGAAGAAAGAGCTTGGTAAGTATCCAGAATCTGTGAGTCAAGTTCTGTGGAGTATAGATGCTTATAAAGCTGATGGTGAACAGCTTGCAGAAATCTTATACCTCATTGGCGCTAGGCCTGTGTGGGACTCTGCTGGTAGGGTTGTAGGTGTTGAGCTAATACCTCTTGAAGAGCTTGGCAGGCCTAGGATAGATGTAGTGGTTAGGATAAGCGGTATTGTGAGAGATACTTTGCCAAACTACATACACTTAATTGATGAAGCTGTTGAGAAGGCTGTTCTTGTTGACGAGTCTGAGGAAATGAATTACCCGAAGAAGCACTTCCTTGAGTACCTCAAGAAGCTTGTCGAGCAGGGAATGAGCTTTGAAGAGGCTAGAGAACTTGCAAAGGCTAGAGTATGGGCAGAGTCTCCAGGAGCCTATGGCGCTGGGGTAAACCTCCAGATATTTGCATCTGCCTGGAAAAGTGATGAGGACTTGGCCAAGACATGGATTCATTGGAGCTCTTATGCCTACACTAGGAAATTCTTTGGGAAGAGAGCCCCTAACGCAATGGTTCTTCAGCTAGGCCATGTAGAAGCTGTTTCAAGGCATCACATAAGTGATGAGCATGATCTCACAAACTGTTGCTGTTACTTCGCATATCAAGGAGGTTTTCACGTGGCTGTAAAGACTGTTACTGGCAAAGACCCTGTAAACCTGTGGATTGACACGAGGGACGTGTTTAGAACCGAGGTTAGAAGTACTAAAGACGAATTGCTGAGAATAGCGTATTCAAAGCTCTTGAACCCCACATGGGTTGAGGAGATGAAGAGGCATGGTTATAAAGGTGCCTACGAATTTATGAAGAAGCTTCAAAATCTCTACGGATGGCACGCGACAACGAGATTTGTGCCTGATGAGGTTTGGAATCAGCTTGCGAAGAAATATGTTGTAGAGATGAAAGAGTGGTTCAAGGAGAATAACAGGTTTGCGCTAGAGGAAATTGCTAGGAGGTTTCTGGAAATGTATAGAAGAGGACTATGGAATGCTCCTAGAGAGCTTATAGAACAAATTGAAAGTATATATACTGAAGTAGAGGCTTTGCTTGAAGGCGAGGTTTCTGGAGAGGCGCAGATGGGTGAAGTGCGGGTGTATGCACCGAGTGATGTAAGCTCGTGGAGTGAAAGAATGGAGGATATCGAGAAGGCTCTCAATGTGGTGAAGAAGAAATGAGCTATCATCACACAAGAATATTCTTTCCGTTTAGTGCTATTGTTGGTATGGAGAATGCAAAGCTAGCGCTGATGGTTAATGCAGTTAATCCACTGATTGGGGGAGTTGTGCTTGCTGGAGATAAAGGTACTGGAAAGTCTACTTTAGTAAGAGCATTTGCACAGGTATTGCCTGAGCAGCCTGTTGCTAAGGGCTGTCCATTTAACTGCAACCCTTTTAACCCTCTTGAGATGTGCAATCATCACTATGAGCTCTGGTCTAAGGGGGATAAGATAGATTATGAGCTTAGAAAGATACGTGTAATAGACCTTCCATTAAACGCCACTCCTGATAGGGTTGCAGGCTCTATAGATATCGAGCAAACAATTAAGACTGGTAGAGTCGTTTTTAAGCCTGGTCTCCTAGCCGAGGCTAATAGAAACATTCTTTATATTGACGAGGTTAACCTGCTTGAGGACTATATAGCAGACCTCATTCTGGATGCCGCCGCAAGTGGTTGGAACATTGTTGAAAGAGAGAGCGTATCATTTAAACACCCGGCGAGATTCGTTCTCGTAGGCTCCATGAACCCTGAAGAGGGTATGCTTAGGCCACAGATACTTGATAGGTTTGGGCTTTACATACCAATAGAAGCATCTATGAGTCCTGAGGAGAGGGCTGAAATTGTTGAGAGAGTTGATGAGTTTGCAAGAGATCCTATGGCTTTTTATAAAAAGTGGGAACCTGTTGAGAAGCAGGTTGAGGAGAGAATTGCTAGGGCTAGGGAGATAATAAGTAGCGTCGTTATAGACAGAGACTTGCTTAAACTTGTAACAACAACTGTTGTTAAGCTTGGAATCAAGACTCACAGAGCTGAAATAGTGACTGTAAGGACGGCAAAAGCCATTGCAGCTCTAGATGGGAGAACAAGAGTTAATTTAAATGATGTTCTAAAGGCTATGGAGCTCGCTTTGAGACACAGGCTAAAGTCAAAGCCGTTTGAAGAGCCTCAGAAGAGGTTTGAGGAAGTTGTAAAGGAGCTGGCAGGTGAAAAGCCTGAGCAGAGAGAGGAGCTGAGCAAGGGTAATGATAGAGGTGAGGCCCAAGGTGGTAGAGTTCCCGGGGTTATGGGTAGTGGGAGAAGCGATGAAGTTGAGACTTTGTTAAAAAACCTTAGTGAGACGCCTGTAAGCCTTATTAAAGAGCCTTACAATGATGTTAACATGCAGAGTAGCACGTTTAGCAAGGGTTCAAGAGAGTTTAAAACAACAGCTATAGCAAGCTTCAAAGGTGTTGCTATAGATGCTATACCACCTGTTAAGCAAATGCTTGTAGATGTAGACTTGCCTGCAAGCCTTAGAGCTTCTGTAGCGCTTAATCCAATGCTTCCAATAACCATTATGCCTTCTTGCATCAGGGTTAGGGTTAGGAGGGAGAGAATACCAGCTTTACACACAATACTTCTAGATGTGAGTGGAAGCATGCTAGTTGGGAGGAGGATTTCTGTGGCAAAGCACATTCTCAAAACACTTATGGAAGAAGCGTATGTTAGAAGAACCTTTGTATCCCTTATAGCGTTCAGGGGTGTAGACGCGGTTGCTATAGTTGAGCCTACCAGAAATCTGGAAACTGCTTTTAAGAGCTTAGAGGAGATACCGGTTGGAGGCTCTACACCGTTTACAGTAGCATTGCTAAAGGCTTTAGACTACTTCAAAACATTTAAGAAAGCGTTTAAAGGGCCTAAGATGATTCTTCACATAATTTCTGATGGAGGAGCAAACGTATTTTTAACAAAAAGTCCTAGGAACGAGCTCTTAGAACTTGCTGAAGAGTATAAAAGGCTAGGTGTAGAGGTAGCAGCATACTACACAGCTTCAAACACTATGACTATTAGACCTGACTATATGAAGTTATTTGTCGAGTTTGTGGGAGGAAGATACTACAAGGTAAAGTGTATATGAGGTTTTTAGACTATGCAAGAGACTCTTAGTGTAATCGCTGAGTGGCTACAAAGTTGGTGGTATTATGTAGGCAGAACATTTGTATCGTTTGTGGCGATAGCATTTATAACAATAATTGTTAGTGAGTACCTGTTTTCAACGAGGCTCTTCTTGAAACTTTTAAATATGCTCGCATCAATTCTGAGAATTACTAGGCTTCCCATAGACTTTTCAACTCCGCTACTATTTGGAGTTTTTGATAGTAGAGCTGAGCATTCCTTAATCTCATCAATGGTTAAGGAGAATAGAGTTAGAGAGAATGAGGTTATAATCTACAACCTTATTTCAATGCCAATAACGGCCCCAAGGCTAATAATACAGTATGTAGCACCTCTCGCCATATCGACTCTTGGGCTTGCTCTAGGTATAACGTATATCTGTCTCCTCTTAGCATCAACACTTATAGCATTTGTAATGGGTTTAACATATTCAAGAATTGCTATTAAAATTACTTCACATCAACAAGAAGGTAAAGCTATACAGACTGTTAATAGCTTTACTAAAAGGTAGAGGAACTCATTAAGGAATGGCATTAGAAAGGCTCTGAGGTATGTAAGGTCCGTAAGCTTAAGGTTTGTAGCAGTGCTGACAATAATATTTGTTTTATTAAAGCTGGGCTGCTTTGAATATCTAAAATTGTTTCTGATGTTAATAAAAGACATGCTTCCAATAAGTCCAACAATACTCACAGTTGCAGTTACCTACGCGATAACACCGATTGCCGGCTACCAACTTGCAGGCAGTATGCTCTTAAAAGAACTTTTAACAATTAAAGAAGTGCTAGTAGCGCTCTTCTTAGGCAGGATATTCTTTGGAATAGTATTTGAGTACCCCCGACACTCATTCCCCTTCTATGTATCTATATACCCTGTAAAGCTAGCGGCTAAGCTAACAGCAACACTACTACTCTACATAATAGTTTCATCAATAGTAATGATAACTCTAATAATGCTCCTCTACCCCTAATTTAACGCGCTTACATTATTTGACCTCTTACTGCCTTAAAGGCCGAGGCTTTCAATTGCAAAAGACTGAAAACTATTATTAACGACGGTAAGAGAATGCAAAACAATTAGATAAGCTTTTTCGAAGATGATGTAAATGTCTCTATAAGCTATTCTATGTTGAGAAGTGTTGTAGTTAAAAGAGTTTAAAATAAAGACATGATAGTTAGAATTGAATTGTAGAACAAACCCTGCTGGAGATATTAGTGTAAAAACTACTTGTGTCCATAAGAATCCTTAATGATATATCAAAATGATGCCAAAATTTGTTGAGCATTCATGGCATGGTCTCCGCATGTGTATTATAAGCTTATATTGGTGCACTTAAAATCAGATATGGTGCACATAAGTTGAAGGCTGTTCAAGTTTTGGCTATAGCGATAGTTTTAATAGCTATTATAGCATTTTTCACTGGATACTATATAGCTCCTCCCAAGACTATAACTACCACACAGACGGTTCCATATACTATTACTATTCCAATGACATTTACACAAACAATAATACCTGCCATTACACCAACAATAACAGCGACTCAAACAATTGTTAAAGAAGTTTCTAAGCATGAGATTAGGTATCCAATAACAATAGTTGATTCAGCTAGAAGAACGGTAACAATAGAGAAAGAACCACAAAGAGTTGTTGTGATAGCATCGACACAGGCAATGGTTCTGTCAGCCCTTGGTGTTGGAGGTAAAATTGTTGGGGCATCCGATACTGTGACTAATAATCCTGTGCTTATGAGTATTTTGCAGAAGCAGGGGGCTGGAGAAGTTATCAATATAGGTTCGTTTTCGTCGCCTAGTGTTGAAGCTATTCTCAGCGCCAATCCAGATCTTGTAATATTTTATGCAAGTTTCTATAGAGATGTTTATGACTCTATAGCATCTAAGCTTCCGCCAAATATTAAAGTTGTTTACTTTGATTGCTACATACTGAGGTCAATGTATGATGAGATATACAAACTTGGGATAATATTTAATAGAGTTGATAAAGCGCTGGAGCTGATATCGAAGTGGACTTCAAGGCTTACCTACATTACCAGCAAGGCAATGGAGATAAGGCCAAGCGATAAGGCCAAGACATTCTTTGAAACATATACAGACCTTGCAACTGCTGGGCCTGGGAGTGGCTGGTATCTAGTGCTAGCTCTAGCCGGGGGCATAAATGTCTTCGGTGATGTTACACAGCCCTACCCAAAGGTTAGTCCTGAAGCTGTTATTGAGAGAAACCCTGATGTGATTATAAAGGTTGTGTCAAGCACGAAATACGACCCCTGCAGAATTAATACTACAAAGCCTCTGGAGGAAACATATAACATCATCATCTCTAGACCAGGCTGGAACACAATTTCTGCTGTAAAGAACAACAGAGTATATGTGTATACAACAGCATATCTAGATGGTCCTGGCTATGTAATACAAACAGCTCTGGTAGCTAAGTTGCTCTACCCTGATATATTTAAAGATATTGATGTTCAGCAGTGGATCTATGAATGGCTTAAGGACATAGGTTTAGAGAATCCTGAACAGATATGCAAATTACCATGGATATACCCACTGACACTAAGTAAGTAATTAAGATAAGATAGAGGAGGATAAATTACGTGAAATCTTCAAAGAGTTACGTTATTGACACGGGTGTTGCATTAGCTTATATAGTTGAAAATGCTCCTGATAGAGACAAGGTTGTAGAGATTTTTAATGTAGCTAAAAAAGGTAAGTTGAAGCTATATACAGTCTATCCTGTGTTAAGCGAAAATACTGTACGCAACGTCCAGAATAGTATAGCAGGGTTTGCTGAACACAATAGAATGGCTCTAGACTTAGCGCTGTGGATTAAAAGTGTTGCTGAAGTTGTTGAAATAACGTTGAACATTGCTTTGAGAGCTGGAGAACTTAAGAAGCTTCTAAGGATGACATTAACAGACTGCTACATTATTGCAACAGCAGAGGTCTTGAGTGCTATAGCTCTATTTCTGAAAATTGAGGAAGAAATAAAGAAAAGAATACATCTTATTGAAAAACTATATAATTTCTCCTCATATCTAAATTTAACGATTTTAAGAGACGAATGCTTTTATCTTCTAGTATTCTATAGTACGCCTATGACTAGCCGTAGTGTGCTTAACGGTAGTGCTCACTAGACTGTGGCTATGGGGAGTAGCATATGAGATTTGCACTAATATCTACGAAGACCAGCCTTAAGACGTTGTTTGATGCTATTGAGAATGTTAAGAAGGAGGCTGGTGTTAAGATAGATCTTGATGTTATCTATGTATGTGATCTTGACAAGCTTGACTCTGCAGAAATCGCCTCAAGGATTTCTAAAGCTGATGTTGTTTTAATTGACGTTAGAGGTGGTGTGCCGAGATACCTAGAGGATGCAGTATTGGGTTCTCAGGCAAGAGTTATTGTGCCTTTGATTGGACCTGCTCCGTATCTTAGGCTTGGCAATCTCTCTGGAGATGCATTTGCTAAGAGGCAGAAGCCTCTAGATTTCGATGCCGATAGAATTGATGTTAGCAAGGTCTTTAAGATTCTCAATGCTGTTGAAAAGGTGTCGAAAGCAATGCCTCTAGATGTTTTGAGGGATTATAGGAATTACATTTGGTTAACTAGGTACTGGGTTTACTGGGGCAGACACAACTTAGAGAATTTGTTTAAACTTATCCTCTCTGAGTACCTCGGTGTTAAGGTGAGGTTTGAAGAGCCTAGAAAGGAGTTTGATAACTGCCTTCTTGTAAGTGAGAAGAGCTGTGTGAATAGCGTTGTTGTGCCTAGAAGGCCTAGTGTAGCTGTTTTTCTCTATGGGGGTATGCACTTTGAGCAGTGCCTACCTGTGGCAATGACTTTAAAAAGAGAGTTTGAAAAGCTAGGCATAGACACTCTTTATGTTGTAGGAGGCTCTGGAGAGACTATACTAATACAGCTAGAGACATTGAAAAAGTTCACCACCGTCAATGACAAGCCTCTTGTTGATGCCATTATAAACCTGCAGTGGTTTGTTATTAATGGAGGGCCTTATGGAGGCGATGTTGAGCTCACTAGAAGGCTTTTTCTAAACTCGGGCTACCTCCTATTCAATGGCCTTGTAGCCTACATGAGAAGATACTCAGATTGGAGAAGTGATCCCAGGGGCCTTTCACCAATAGAAGTTTTAACAGGTGTTGCACTACCGGAAATGGATGGCGCTATAGAGCCCATAATATCTGCAACAATTGATGACACTAAAAATACTGATATTGTTGTTCTTGAAGAGAGGGTTAGGAAGAAGGCTACCAGAGTTGCTAAGTGGATACAGCTGAAGTACAAGCCAAATAAGGAGAAGAGAATTGCAATAGTTATATACAATTACCCGCCTGGCGAAGAAAATGTTGGTAGTGCCGCTTATCTAGATGTTTTTGCAAGTCTTGAGGTTTTGCTAAAGGCCCTTAAAGATGCTGGCTATAGTGTTGAGAACAAGTCTAAAGATGAGCTGGTTTCCCTTGTAAAAGACCTCTTAGTTAACTCACCTAAGTGGGGGCTTCACAGAAGAGACTCTATAAAGCTTCCCCTTAGCAAGTACCTAGAGTACTACAGCTTTCTGCAAAGAGGGCTTAGGGAAGGTGTTGAAAAGATCTGGGGCTCACCACCAGGAAACATAAATGTTGATGATGAGAGCAACTTCATCATTCCGGGGCTGATGCTGGGCAACGTCTTTATAGGTGTTCAGCCGCCAAGGGGCTTTCATGAAGATCCTAAGAAGCTTTACCACTCAAAGGATTTGCCTCCACATCATCAGTACATAGCTTTTTACCACTGGATTAGAGACGTGTTTAAAGCTGATGTAGTTATTCACCTGGGTACACATGGAACCCTAGAGCTCTTACCGGGCAAGGAGGTCGGCCTTTCCGAGAGTTGCTGGCCAGATGTGCTAATAGCTGACTTGCCTCACATATATGTTTACCACGTCACTAACCCATCTGAAATGAGTATTGCTAAGAGGAGGAGCTATGCATATGTTGTTACCTACGGAACGCCTCCATTCACAAATGCAGATCTCTATGGTGAGTATAGCGAGCTCGAGCAGTTTGTTCGAGAGTATGAGGAAGAGCGCGATGTTGAGAAGAAGAGTGTTTTGCTTAAGCTGATAAAGGAGAAGAGCGAAAGGCTTCACATTAGGTTTACCAGTGTTGAAGAGCTTCACAACTATCTCTACGAGCTTAAGAAGAGCACTATACCTAAGGGGCTTCATGTACTCGGCGAGACGTGGAGTGATGAGGATATAGCTAGCTACATACTTTTTGTTGTCAAGAGGGATAGAGAGGTTAAGGCATTGACGAGACTTGTAGTTGAAGAGCAGGGGCTTAGCTATGACGAGGTTGTGGCTAGCCCGAGCAGGGTATTCAATGGTGTTAAAGGCTCTAAAATACTTGAAGATGCCGAGAGGCTTGCTAAGGAAATGATAATGCTTGTTATTAGATGTGAAGAGCCTAAGTCGATTGCTAAGAAGTTCTTCAAGAAGCTGAGAGTAAATGCTGTTGAGACGCTGGAGTTTGTTAGGGATTTGTACAGCAGGATTAGGAGGAGCAACGAGGTTGAGGCTCTTCTAAAGGCGCTCAGCGGTCTCTATATAGAGCCTAGGGTTGCTGGAGACCCGGTTAGAACCCCAGAGGTGTTCCCAACGGGTTCTCATGGTTACGCCTTTGACCCCAAGCTAATACCAAGCAAGGCTGCTTACATTAAGGGCTCTAGAATTGCCGAGGAGCTTGTTAAGGGGTTTAGGGAGAGATATGGTAGGCACCCGGAGACCATGAGCTTTGTTCTATGGGGTTTTGAGACCGCTCAGACCAGGGGCGAGACAATAGGAATGATTCTTCAGCTCCTAGGGGTGAGGCTTATCAGGGATAGAGGGCCTTGGAACCCCAGGCTAGAGATGATACCCTTGGAGCAACTCGGCAGGCCCAGAATAGATGTGGTTATAACTATTTGTGGATTCTTCAGAGACATGTTTCCAAACCTCATGCAGCTACTGAGCCAGGCAGTAAGGCTTGTTGCCCAGCTAGATGAGCCTCCGGAGATGAACTATGTTAGAAAGCACTACCTGAAGCTTAAGGATTCTTTCGGCGAAGAACTTGCCCTTGCTAGAATCTTCGGCCCCAAGCCGGGTGCCTACGGAACCAGGTTGCCAGAGTTTGTAGAGTCCTCTGCATGGTCTTCAGAAGAGGAGCTTGCTAGCATTTACCTCGAGGACGTGGGTTATGCCTACACAGACAAGCTTCACGGCACTGAGGCTAGGAAGCCCCTTGTAGAGGTCTTGAGGTCTGTCGACCTCGTTGCACAGGTTAGGAGCACCACTGAGTACGATATTGGCGATCTTGACCACTATTATGAGTTCATGGGAGGCTTGAGAAGAGCTGTAGAGATGCTGACAGGAAGAAGAGTAGATGCTTTGTGGGTTGACACAACAGGCGTTAGAGACTCTATTAAAAGCGCTGAAGAAGCTGTCGAGTTTTGGACAAGGGCAAGGCTCCTCAACCCAAAGTGGATAAACGCTATGCTTGAACACGGATACGACGGGGCTAGGGCGATTATGAACAGAGTTGAGTATCTCCTAGGACACGCAGCACTAACAAAAGCTGTAGCTGAGTGGATATGGACAGAGGTAGCAAGTACCTACGTCCTGAACGCAGAAGTCAGAGAGAAGATGAAGAGAGCCAATCCATGGGCTTTCCATAGAGTAATAGAAGTTTTATATGAAGCTCACAAAAGAGGCTACTGGAAACCTCCTGAAGAACTTCTTGAAGAAATTGAACAGATAAGGCTAGAAGTTGAGCGCATGCTTGAATAACACCTAGAGGGGTTGTCTTTGTCAACACGTCTAAGAGAGAAATAGCATTATCGTGTTAAGAGTATGACTGATATTAACTAAGCATCTTTGAGGTAGGAAGCACTGATATTGACCTGACGCTACATACCTCTATAATGCTGTTCCTTCTAATATAGGCAAAGCATTTATAGCCCTTACAACTCTTTTATTAGAATAAAAAGTGGGATCATGACCTTAGATATTAAAGTATTTAGGCTTCCTCTCAAGGCCTTGCTCTTAATAATATTACAGCATTACATTATAATGTGTACTTTGTTAATGATGTTTTAATTGATGCTAATATATATTCTATGCATGCTCTCCACGTATTAGCAGAGGGCCTTAGGGCTTCTGGTTTAAAGATTTGCAGTATTAAAAAAGTTGTTGTAACGCATTATCATGTGGATCACATTAGCCTTTTCCCACTGCCTTATGATACTCCTCTCTCACAGAATCATTTTAATTTCTTTAGAACTTTAACTTTAATATTTAAAGTAATACTCGTAGTCCTAATCATATACGGTCAATGGGTCATGTATTCAACAATTTTATCCGCTATGAGCTAGCTCCTTAGCTTTGTGAAAAGAGGCTTCTTAATAGTTTCAACTATGTATGAAAGCACGACGCCTCTACTTGCTCTAGTGATCCTAACCCTGATGTACCCTGATACACATCTCATCATCTCTTAACATAACACTTGGATTAAAAACTGCGCGAGTTTTTCTTTTGAAATTCTCTATTAAAAACCCTCTGGGTATAAATAGAATCTTCTTATGAAAACATCAGATTTTCTAGGTATTCTCAATCCTCTACAAGACTTCAAAATCTTCACAGCCTTACCATAAAGTTCTGAAGCCATCGAGGAAGGAATTATCTTGACAAGATCCTCGAGAGAGAAGAATATATCTTTCAAAACCACTACCTCAGATAAGGATCCTTATTGCCGAATATAAGTTTTGAAATCTTATATAAGCTGGTTAAACAAGATCTTTAGATAGAAATAGCTCTCCAAAAATCAAGCTCATATCTCTGTATAGTCTTTGCTATAAAACGATATCTAGGCCAGTCTAAATATCTCTGAGCAATCTCTTCCGCAAGTTTTTCCAACTCCTCATAAGGTCCTGAGAAAAGCTCCATAAATCTAATCTTTCTAACACCATTTTCTCTAGCCCAGGCCGCCAGTCTCAAACAGTTTCTGCCCCACACAGGAAGATTGATTATAAGAGCTACAGCAATATCTCCCACAGTCCCGTTTAAAGCAAGCCATGAGAGAAAATGAGTATAAGCCACTGCAGAAGGATCTAAAGAGTCCCAGCTGAATTCTATATTAAGCTCCTCAGCCAACTCAGTCAGAGCTTTGTAAGCCTCCCAATCGCCGTCCACAAGGATCTTTATAAATCTATATTCATCCACTTTAGAAGCCTTGATCATAGAAATCGAGAGAGCCTTAAGATCATGAGGAACAATATATAACTGATTTTGTACAAAACGTGTTAAAGTCTCTCTAGAAGGTTTTAGAGCTGCCTCAATCTCTTTATTCAAAGGCTCTAACTCTCTTCTAATAGTCTCAATAATCTTCATAGTCTCCCAATAAAAATCTAATTAGTTGTCTATAAAAACATTGTCAATGAAAAATAAATTTATTAAAATAACAAGACATCATAAGATCTTTCTTCATGATTCTTTGAAAAGATCTTTATTAACCTCTATATTTTTCAAAGCCTAGCCTAAGATCTTCTCTTATAATATTGATGAAAAATCTTATTAAACATCTTTTATTATTTAAATCATTTATTATGACGGTGTCATATAAATGTATAACCTTACTAGACTATTGATCTTTGGAATAACTATCATCTTAATAATCGGATTTCTATTCATAAACTTTATAGCATCTCTACCTTTATTTCTAGTATGTGAGAATCTTATTATAGCATCTCTATTAACAATAGGATTGATCCTGTATTTTAAAGGATTTAGAATCAGCTCATATATTCTCTTGATAACTTCTCTCATATATTCCGGCAGAATCTCTAGAAGCGTGATATCTCCAGAGGGAAACTTGCAACCATTGTGGGAGCCTCATCTCATCGTAGTAATACTTCTCATGATCCTCGGGTTTCTATCTATAAAAACTCTATATAAACATGATAAGTTTAATACATGTTAAATTTAGATTTATCATCTGAGGACATATTTATAGATATCTCGGAAGAATAGAGACTGTCAGTATATTTTAACAATATTATGCATAACGTGAAGATTTCTCGTAGAGTATCTACGATTAGATCTAGATCTTTGTGAAGACTTCTATAAATAATTTAAAGATTATGATAAGAACTTCATCACATCTTTATATAATTGAGCATCATGTTTTTAAGTTGTGACCTCTACTAAAGCGCTTAGCTCTGTTCCACTAACATTTATTATCAACATATAGATGCCTGGGGTCACATCTGTTTTAATATAAGGATCCTTATAAGCTCTCCATGTCAAATCAAAAAGTCTTCTCTCGGTCTAGATCCTGTGTACAAAGGTGGTGAGGGAAGCTGTGTTTGATATTAATAGTGTTGTTAATTATAAATGTTGAGGCTTTTCTTTCTCTTAAGGCTTGCTCTTATATAAAATTTTTATAATACGATAGATCATATTTTCTTGGAACGGCGAAAAGTTCATGAGCTTTCTAAAAGTTAAGGTGGGGATCTATAATCCTGCCAAGCCTGATGAGATTGTTGAGGTTGATGCTTTAGTAGATACAGGAGCGATCTATAGTGTAATTAGGAGAGATTTGTTAGAGAGATTAGATGTGAGACCTCTTGAGAGGAGAAGATTTAGATCGCTTGGGGGATACGTTGAGAGAGATTTGGAGAGGTTGGGATGATGCTCTTGGGTAGAAGACGTGTTGTGCCAGTGATATTTGGTGAAAAAGATAATATGATGATCATAGGAGTGACAGCTCTAGAGATCTTTGGTTTAGAAGTTGATTTTGTCAGAGGTGTCTTGAGAGAGGCTGAGCTTCTACTACTACATAATAATTGAATGAGTTCCAACCTTCTCTCCATCCTATAGGGCGTGACTTGTCTCCTTGTCACACATGTTATTCAAAGATCTTTTGTTCATCTTTTGAGACTTAGTTTTTATAGTCACACGTTGTTTTTTATAAAACTGATCTATGGATCTTTTATTTTAATTATTTCGAAGAGATCTTTCTTTTAATTCTTCTGTAATATGTCTCTAAAAAACCCTCCTCTTCATCTAAGACCCTGATATACTCGTGTACAACCCATCTTCTATAGCTTTCATAATCTCTCACATATAGAGGGATCCCATCTCTCAAAATCTTATATATCAGCTCGTTAGATGCTCTCGAGAGATCGACAAGATCTATCTTGTCTATAGGGAAATTCAGCTTGTCTGAGATCTCTTTAGATAATTTAAAAATCTCATCTTCATCTAAAGATCTTTTGGATAATACTGCGATATCAAGATCGCTATTCTCTCTATGATCTCCGCGAGCTCTAGATCCGAATAATATGAACGCTATAATAAAATCGTTTTCATCTCCTATATTTCTTAAGATCTGTCTCAGATCTTCTATAACACTCTCCGCAGGATCAATATTTTCAGACTCTATTATATAAATAATCTTATTAAGGATCTCAGGAGTTTTTCTCATAAGCCATCTAGTCTCTTCTAAAAGTTCTTTTAAAGATATCTTTCTATATGTATGAGCTATTCTATTTCGGAATCTGGCGATCCTAGCGATATCATTATATAGAAGATTGTCTATCAATCCTCTCTCCAGGAGAGATTTCGCAATCTCAGCATAACTCGGAGGCTTTCTAAGACCTAGCTCAGCTACTAATGTCGAGAAAAGATCTAAGATGCTCTGTGATATCGAATAGCTCAGCCATTTAATAGCATTTTCTCTTATAATATCATCTATCTCTTCTCTCATCAACTTCTCTAGATCGCTCGTCTCCTCATAGATATAAGATATTATGCTTCTAATCTCCATTGTGTGCATCCTTTATAAGCATCATTTCATTTTATTATATATATTTGTTGTCAAATTATTGTTTGAAGTCTGGGATTTCTTTATGAAGGCTGCTGTTTTGAAGGAACATGCAGAGATTTTTGTTGAAGGCTTCTCTAGAAGATATCCGGATCTTCCTTTGAAAGAAGATCCTCTAGAGATCATTGATATGCCTCTTCCAACTCTTGAGAAAAATAAGATTCTTATCGAGGTAGAGGCCTGTGGAGTATGTTATACTGATATCGATATTATAGAGGGCAGAGTAAGATGTAAACTTCCTCTTGTTCTTGGGCATCAGATTGTTGGTAGAATAGTTGATACATGGAGAGGTCATGAGGATCTTGTTGGTGAGAGAGTTGGTGTTGCATGGATAGGCTGGTCATGTGGCTCATGTGAGTATTGTAGAAGAGGTCTTGAGAATCTATGTAGAAGCTATAAGGCTACTGGATGTGATTTTGACGGCGGATATGCTGAGTATACAACTGCATATGTTGATTATATATATAGACTTCCTAAAGATGTTGATGGCGTAAAGCTTGCTCCTCTTATGTGTGCAGGATCAATAGGCTACAGAGCTTATAAACTGGCTAATATCTCCGAAGGATCTAGAGTAGGATTGTTCGGCTTTGGATCTTCAGCTCACATAGTCATACAGATCATCAGAAGACTACATCCTTCAACAGAGATCTATGTCTTCAGCAGAGGAGCTGAACATAGAGATCTCGCGAAAAAATTGGGAGCTGACTGGACAGGTCATCCATCAGAAGATCCTCCTAAAAAAATTAATGTCGCCATAGACTTCACACCTGTTGGAGAAACAATCTCAAGAGCTTTAGAGCTTATGGATAGAGGCGGAAGACTCGTGATCAATGCGATAAGAAAACAGACTCCTGTCCTACTAGACTATACAAGACATCTATGGGAGGAGAGAGAGATTAAAAGTGTTGCAAATGTCACTAGAGATGATGTGAGAAACTTCATAGATTTTTATGTTAAAAACAGAATAGAGACGCACATACAGATCTATAGATTAGAAGATGTCAACAGAGCTCTCAAAGATCTGAAGGCTGCCAGAACAAAAGGTTCTCCAGTTTTAAAAATAAGATAACTCATAGATCTTATTAATATATATAGATCTAGAGAAGATTATAGATATTATAATTATAAGCTTATTTATATGGCGATATATATGAACGTTGTTTCACATAGATTCAAAGATAAAGTCTGTATAGTCACAGGCGGTGCAAAAGGCATAGGAGCTGCGATCGCTATGAGACTAGGTGTTGAAGGCTGTTTAACAGTCATATTTGATATTGATCAATACGCTGGAGAATATAGAGTGAGAGAGTTTTCTGAGAAAGGCATCAAAGCTGTCTTCTATAAAGTAGATGTTTCTAGAGAAGACGAGGTCTCATCAGCTGTTGAAGATGTGTATAGGAGATATAACAAGATAAATGTGTTGATCAATAATGCTGGAATAGGTTTCTCAGGGAAGAGTCTTGAGGAACAGACTTTTGAAGAATGGATGAGAGTTATCAATACTAATCTCACAGGCCCTTGGCTGTGTAGCAAACATGTGATAAAATATATGAAGAAAAGCGGCGGAGTAATAATAAATATCTCATCGACAAGAGCAATCCAGTCTGAGCCAAACACAGAACCCTACTCAGCATCAAAAGGAGGACTTCTGGCATTAACACATGCAATGGCAATCTCATTATCTAAATACAAGATCCGTGTGATAGCAGTTTCTCCAGGATGGGTCGACACAAGCCTCTGGCAGATCCCGCCTAAAAAGCCGGAGCTTACAAATCTTGATCATATGTGGCACCCAGCAGGTCGTGTAGGAAGACCTGAGGACATTGCATCATTAATAGCTTTTCTCGCATCAGAAGAGGCTGAGTGGATAACAGGTGTCAACATAATTATTGACGGAGGCGTCTCAATCAGAATGATATATCCAGATGAAGAAATGTTGAAATACATGATCTCGATTCTTCTCGAAGACGCCTCTGCAGGAGAACTTATTATATCATTAATCAGAAAGATCAGAGAGAAGAAAGAAGTGTTAGACCTCATAAAAAACATTTTATCTAACACATAGAGAAGCCGTCTCATAAATCTATCAAGTCATAACATGATAGAAAGTAGAGTAGGACTATACTCTGACCTCCTCTCCACCCTGAAGGGCGAGGCTTTAGGTTGTAATTAAATGCTAACACATATTTTATAAAGAATAGATAATATTATGGAGTAGAAAGTGGAGATCACAGAATTCAAAAAAATGTTTCTTAGACTGCTTAGAGAGGATGAAGAGTTTAGGCTTGCTGTTGCTGGTTTGATTGGTTTTGAGGAGCTTCTTAAGAGGTTTGAGAGACATGAAGAAGAGCTTAAAAAAATTTGGGAAGCTATTGAGAAGCTTAGACAAGATCTTCATCTGTTTATGAAAGAACAAGGGA
>Ga0080004_1209984_pt1 | contig 21666 bp, 20 predicted proteins | sample WasSprMetagenome_FD_69207 | JGI IMG/M metagenome (GOLD analysis project Ga0080004, IMG submission 69207) | Sulfidic aquatic microbial communities from Washburn Spring, Yellowstone National Park, USA - WS (SPADES assembly) (version 2) | ecosystem: Environmental > Aquatic > Thermal springs > Hot...
GAGTCAGGGTCTTTCTCAACGATACATTGCTGACAGAGCAGGAACTGGAAGGAATAGACATTTGGATGGAGATGCGGTTTTCACCTTCATTACTTCGCTCCAATCAAATAAATCAGCTCGTTTTTGAGCTGCCTGATGCTCGCAGACCGAATAACGGTGACCCAAGGGTGTTGGCTATAGCGTTAAAGAAATTTCTTCTAAAATAAAGTTTTTTGGCGTCTAAATATTATCAATTAAGGAGGGTAGTTTAATTATGTTGGAAAAGAATGTTAAAATAAATGACAAAATGTATTCAATTGTTTCAGATGACAATTACTTAGATGCAGTGGGCGAAAACTTCGAACCGCATATGGTACAATTATACCGTGCATTAGTATGCAAACATGATGTGGTAGCTGATATTGGAGCTAATATAGGCTTAACTGCTTTATTATTTTCATCATTGGCTTCCAAGGTTTTTGCATTTGAACCAAGTCCTTCAACCTATAAAATTTTAGAAACAAATCTTGCTCGTGCAGGTGTTACCAATGTGGAAGCAGTAAATATCGGTCTTGGAGATAAAACTGAGACAAAGACTATAACGTTCTCTAAGAACAATCGTTCGGGCGCTTATGTGAGTGACAAAATTTGCCCTAAACGTGGACATGTAACAGAAAAAATTAAGATAGATACATTGGACAATTATTTTAGTGCCCAAAAATTTAGGCCAACTTTTTTAAAAATAGATGTCGAAGGATTTGAACAGAACGTCATAAAAGGCGCTAAAAAAATTTTATCTGAAACTAAACCAATAGTCGTTATGGAAATGAATCATTTTTGTCTTAATGTTCTTCATAGAATTACACTTCCGGACTTTCTGGAATTTATGTGTTCAACATTCCCTTATCTTTATGCTGTGGACACTGACAATAAGACAATTATTGAACTCCACGATCCAGATGATTGTTATTTTGTGATGTACGAACATGTGGTTCGACATAGATTTCCTAATTTGGTGGGTGGGTTTGACTCGCTGCTGGAAGAAAAGGTTGGCCATCTTGCAGAATCCACTAATCAAAACGTTATCGAGAAAAAATTGGTCCAGTTTAACGATCTTTTAGCTGCGGCTAAATGTTATATTGCCAAGGGTCTTGACCTGAAAGAACTATACCCTCTTTCTGCTGAAAATGAAGGTTGTCTTGATAAAAGCTATGGTGGTTACGAAAAACCCGCTCCAAACTATAATTGGACCACTCAGGGCGGTTGGCTTGGTATTTGGGGAAATGAAAATCAGATAGGTGTTGGAGTGACTGGTTCATTTGAGGAAGTAAAACCAGTGATCGAGAAATACAAAGCTAATGCTAAAGAGATATTTTTCCCATATCCCACAAGGTATGATGTAACTCAAAAGATTGAACCGAATACCAAAGGACAATTGTTGATGGTGTTTGAGAAGGGGTTTGTGTTATCATGATGAGCCAAAACAAACTGTTTTTTGACCACATTCCAAAGACCGCCGGCACGAGCCTTCATCAGTTCTTCGTGGAGGCCTTTGGAGAAGAGATGGTTACACCTACTTTGAGGGGTTTAAAATATCATCATGCCCTTTCCGTCTATAGTAACCGCCGGGTAATCGCTGGACACTTTCACTTCATACCAGGGGAAAGCCTGCCAGCGGACTATATCTCAGCCACAGTCTTGAGAGATCCGCGGGAGCGCACGCTTTCTGGATATTTTTATGTCATGGATATTCCGGAAACCAACTGTAGTCCTGAGGAGAGGCGCATCAAGGCAATGTCTTTAGAAGAGGCTCTCTATGACCCGGATTTTTCAGAAAGACTACGAAATTATCAGTCGGTTCACTTTGCATCCTTTTTTCACCCAACCCCTAACAAATTAAGCCCCTCTGAACTGCTGGAACTGGCAAAGAAAGGTCTGGATCAATACCATCTTGTGGGTGTTACTGAGCGGCTTGAGGAATTTGTGGAGGTGATAAAGCGAGTTTTTAATATACCTGAAGATGTTCGCCTTAAGCGATATAATGTTACATCCAAACGTATGAAGTTTTCAGAGCTTCCTAGCCACCTCCAGGATCGCATATTAGAGTTGACATCGGTAGATATGGAACTATGGCGTTATGCAAATGAACTTTTTGATACCAAAACCAAGAACTTTGTGCCTTTAAACTCTTCGGCACATGAAAACGAGGCGTCTTCCTGCCCTGAACCCCCTCTGCCTGTAACACCTGTAATGGAAGACGGCTCTCTGGAGCTTCTATCCGTTACCATAAACAGTCAATTAAGGCCTTCACTACCTTTGTTTTTGCCTGGGGAGCTTGCCACTCTTCGAGTGTCTTTTCGGGCATTGAAAGATATTGACGACCTTACCATCGGCTACAGCATCCACCATGATTCAGGACTACATATCTTCGGCATTAATACAAGGCTTCTTGGCAAAAAGCTCGCTGTAAAGGCTGGCGGCGAATACCATGTGGACTTTGTATTTTCCATGAATCTGGGAATCGGCAGGTATTTTGTAAACATAAGCGCTCATTCAGGTTTAACTCATCTGGGACGATGCTATCTCTGGCGGGAAAAGGTCCTTTATTTCGATGTGGACGGCTTTGCAGACACATTGTTTGAGGGCCTGGTGCGGCTGATGCCTTCATCATTTGCAGGAGTGTTAAGCAACAGAGGGACGCTGGAGTGCAAGGAAGTAAGGGATGGCGTGCAAAAGATTGGTATGAATACACCGACTATTTTCAACTGCAAGGGCTTTATTCGAGCTGTATCCATGCCCGAATCCATTACGGTGCGACCGGGTGAACAGCTTGCCATCTCTGTGGAAGTTATGAACCAAAGCGATACAATATGGATTACCGAGGGTAACAAGCCGGTTTATCTGAGCTATCACTGGCTCAATGAAAACGGCGGCATGGTGATCTTCGATGGTTTTCGAACCCCGCTTCCCTGTAAAGAGATACCACCAGGCAATCTGGTGCAGGCAACGGTCATGGTAGAGGTGCTCAAGGAGCCAGGAAACTTTATTCTGGAATTGACTTTGGTGCAGGAGGGTGTTACATGGTTTGAGAAAAGGGGTTTTATGACGGAGAGGCTTGCAGTGAAAGTTAGTTTGGAACAGAAGTAACGCAAAGGAGGCTAAAAATGAAAAAGGTGATGCTTTTGACTGCGGCTGTTGTTTTTACGTCAGTGGCTTTGTTTGGTTGTTCAGATAGTGGCACCAAACAGGAAAAGCAGTCAAAAGAGACGGCTTCTAGAAAGGTTCAGCAATCAGCTTCAGCTCAGGATGTGGCACAAAAGAATCTAACTCAATTTGAAGATCTTTTGAAAGCAGCTCGGTGCTATATTCAGAAAGGGCTTGATGTGAAAGAGCTCTATCCTCTTACTGCTGAGAATGCAGGCTGTTTTGACAAGAGCTATGGCGGTTATGAAAAACCCGCTCCTAACTATAACTGGACCACTCAGGGCGGCTGGCTTGGTATGTAGGGAAATGAAAATCAGATAGGAATTGGTGTGACGGGTTCTTTTGAGGAAGTAAAGCCAGTGGTCGAGAAATACAAAGCTAATGCTAAAGAGATATTTTTCCCATATCCCACAAGGTATGATGTAACTCAAAAGATTGAACCGAATACTAGAGGGGAGTTGTTGATGGTGTTTGATAAAGGGTTTGTGGTAAGTGAAAAATAATAGGTGGGGTAAATTAAAAAATGAACACCAAAAGTTTGAGCGAGATAGAATAAACCAAACTGGAGGTGATCCATGGAACAGATTCCACCTGATAAATATACAAGAGAATTTAGGAAAGAATGTGGTCGCCATATGGCTTATGAGTGAATAGACATAGTAGGTTGATCGGTTCTTGTTCTAGCTTGGTAGCTTTGCATAGGTGAATGATCCGCTGTTTTTGAGCAGAACCGGCTTAAAGTAATGGGATAAGATTATGATAGGATTTAAGACAGAAGGCTCTAGTTTTAGAAATTATACTGAACCCCATGGGGAAGGACAGAACTGGAAAGAAGATGGTTCATTCCATTCCTGGGGTAAAGGGTTGAAATGGGTGACGATGAGAGTCATTTTCTCGGTTTTTATTCTGGCGATAATTGTTGGAGCAAATATTATTGAAGCAAATGATAGGATGAATAAGATGAATAATCCGCCAATAACAGGGGGAAGGTGCGAGTATAAAGAATACCCGGGTTATGCAAAGATTACCTCGATAACTAAAATAAACATACCAGGCGAGCCTAACGAAAGATACGAGGTAAAGTTTATGTTTTATCCTTATCAAGAAGTAGAAGAAGGACATGCACAGGTTGAGGGGAAGGAATTTCTGCTTCTTCTCACTAACTCTTCATACCCAGGGCCAAAATTTTTGAAGAAATATGGAATAAAAGTTGGCAAGGTCTTTGACTGTTACCTTAAAGTGATAGTTAGAGGAACATGTACGCCTATACTTTTTGAATTTCCGTCTATAAGACTTGATGATTATTGTGATGGTTTAAGCTAAAAATTTGTTGTCTTGGGGGCCAGGTGTATAAATATTACCCAAGTTATTGGAGGTGGAGCATGAATAGGTTAAACAAAAAAATTTTTATTCTAGTGTGGTTGGTTTTTGCTACCTTTTTTTCGTCCCTTTTGTCGTATGCTGCTGAATTAGACGAGATTAGGGCGGCTATACAGGCAAAGGGTGCTCAGTGGATTGCTGGCGAGACCTCTGTTTCAAAGTTACCACCTGAAGAAAGGAAGAAACTTCTTGGAGCACTTGAGCCTCAACTAACAGGGGAGGAAAAGTTTGTATCTCTCCCATACGTTTCATTACCCAGTAGGTTGGACTGGAGAAACAATGGCGGTAATTTTGTAACTCCTGTAAAAAACCAGGGACAGTGTGGATCCTGTTGGGCATTTGCAACAACCGCTGCACTTGAGTCTTATACGCTTATACAAAATCATACACCTAATACTAATTTAGACCTGTCCGAACAAGTGCTTATTTCATGTAGTGGAGCTGGCAGTTGCGATGGCGGTTATATCCACAAAGCCTCAGATTTTATTCGCGATACCGGGATTCCTCTTGAATCTTGCTATCCCTATACTGCTACAAATGGCTACTGCGCAAATGCCTGTCCAAATTGGCAATCTTCTACCTATAAAATTGGAGCATGGCAATGGGTAACAACTGACCAACCAACGTTAGATGCCATAAAAAATGCCCTTTATACTTACGGTCCTCTTGTAACATCCATGATAGTTTATACTGACTTTTACTACTATAGTGGAGGGATATATTCACATACTTGGGGTGAAAATGATGGTGGTCATGCTGTTACAATCGTAGGGTATGATGACATTGGCCAGTATTTTATTGTGAAAAACAGTTGGGGGACTGGTTGGGGTGAGAATGGTTATTTCAGGATAGCCTATTCTGAAATTAGTAGCCCTGTTCAATTTGGTAGATTCACTATTGCATATCTAAACCCGAATCCTACTAGTAGCTATACCCTTACTGTGAGCAAATCCGGCACAGGTTCTGGCACAGTAACAAGTAACCCGTCAGGGATAAGCTGTGGAACTGATTGTGCAGAATCATATACATCTAATACAGTTGTAACGCTTACAGCAACACCTGCTACGGGTTCTACCTTTGGAGGTTGGGGTGGAGATTGCTCGGCTTGCGGTACGAACACTTCATGTCAGATAGTTATGACCTCAAACAAGACCTGTATAGCCACATTTAACCAGGGGGCTCCAACATCAGCAACAGAGGTAGCAGGGGTTGGAGACTTTAACGGAGACGGGAAAGCAGACATTCTATGGCGTAACACATCTACGGGTATGGTTACCATGTGGCTTATGAACGGTACAAGTAGGATCAATTGGGCAGTCCTTGTTGAACCTGGGAATACAGACTGGACAGTAGCGGGGGTAGGAGATTTCAACGGAGACGGGAAAGCAGATATTCTATGGCGTAACACATCTACGGGCATGGTTACCATGTGGCTTATGGATGGATCAACTAGGATAGGTTGGGCGATTATTCTGAGTGCCGGAAGTGCGAAATATACACCAGCAGGAGAAAGTCTCATCGGATACGGCAAATCAGATATTCTATGGCATAACATTACAGGCATGGCTACTGCGTGGCTTATGAACGAAACAACCTCCTCAGATAGGGATATTACAAAAAGTGGTACTGCCGATCGTAATGTTGCTGGAGTTGGAAGATGTGGTGGTGATAATAAATCCGATGACAAGAGAGAGGTTCGGGATGACCCCCTTCCTTGTCATTCCGAGGTGTCCTGAGCGAAGCGAAGGACGCCGAGGAATCTCATGAGGAGATCCCTCGCTAGCGCTCGGGATGACAAAAAAGAAACACTCGGGATGTTCTATGGCAAAACATGGCTCAAAAAACTGCTTCCCTATGACTTATGAATGGGAACATCTGATGATGGGAAAATACGCTTAGAAACAGGTGTTTGTAATCTGTTTAGGAGGAAATAGGCAGGCTGAATGATGAAACTCTCTGTGGTTATTCCGGTCTTCAGGTCGGGAAATGTGCTTTACGAACTCCATTCCAGACTGGTTGGCGTTCTGTCAGCATTGGAGTTAGATGATTACGAAATAATCTTCGTGGAAGATGGTGGAGGAGACAACTCCTGGGATGTTATACAGGAGATAGCATCAAGAGACGGGCGAGTTCGCGGAATTCGCCTGTCTCGAAATTATGGTCAGCATAATGCTCTCCTGTGCGGCATAAGAAGAGCTCACGGCGACGTTACCATAACCATGGACGACGACCTTCAACACCCTCCAGAGGAAATCCCAAAGCTTTTGAAAAAGCTTTCCGAGGGTTATGACGTGGTTTACGGTTCTCCTCAAAGCCTGCCTCACGGATTTTTCAGAAACCTCGCTTCAACCATCACTAAATGGGCTCTTCAGAGCGCTATGGGGGCAAAAAACGCAAGAGAGGTTAGTGCATTTAGAGCCTTCAGGACGGATGTACGTAAAGCCTTTGAGAATTATCATAGTCCTCTGGTTTGCATTGATGTGCTTCTTACCTGGGGAACGACAAATTTTGGTTACGTGAAAGTCGCTCATCACCCCCGAAAGGCAGGTGTTTCAGGCTATACTTTGAGGAAGCTAATTACTCACGCCGTTAACATGTTAACCGGCTTTTCTGTGCTCCCTTTGCAATTGGCAAGTCTTATAGGGCTGGCTTTTACCGCCTTTGGCTTTGTTATCCTTTGTTACGTGCTTTTTAGGTATTTCGCAGATGGGGCCAGAGTACCAGGGTTTGCCTTCCTGGCATCGATTATTTCCATCTTTTCCGGCGTCCAACTTTTTACTCTCGGTGTTATAGGAGAATACCTTGCAAGGATGTATCTTCGAGTTATGGATCGCCCCCCTTACGTAGTTTCTCAGGATACCTGTTCCATGACTAATAGCAAAGAAAAAAATAAAAAGGAGTCTTAATGATGTCTTTGGTAACGCTGTCCCAGATCGATGAAGAACGTTTCGGTATTCGTACTGCACGATGCTCTAATATAAAATTAGCAGACCTTCCCCACGTTATAGATTTTTGTATGGCCAATGGTGTAAAGCTTCTTATTGCACGCTGTTTGACATCAGACCTGGAAACAGCACAAGCCCTGGAAAGAGAAGGTTTTTTCCTGACCGATGTTCTGGTCTATTACAGTCGTGACCTGCTTAAAACCCCTATACCTGAAGATATATGCGACGTAAAAGTTCGTCCCTTCATGCCCGGCGATGAGAAAGCCATAAAAATTATAGCAGAGAGAGCCTTCCAGGGTTATATGGGGCACTATCATGCCGATCCACGCCTTGATCGCAAAAAATGCGACGAAGTCTATGTTTCATGGGCGGAGCGGTCCTGTCTCTACCGAGAAGTAGCCGATCAGGTTTTTGTAGCCGTCGAAGGAGACAAAATCCTCGGTTTTAGCACCGCCAGAATGAAAAGCTCCGAAGAATCAGAGTGGATTCTGGTGGGAGTTGATCCCAGCGCACAGAGAAGAGGAATATATCGCTCACTTCTTATTAACGCCATGTTATGGTCTCTCTCCAAAGGCGCGAAATGTATGATAGCGTCTACTCAAGTGCAAAATATAGCGGCTCAGAAAGTCTGGGTAAGGCTGGGTTTTGAACCTCTTCTTTCATACTATACTTTCCATAAGTGGTTCGATTAGAAGTAAGCCTCATGGTCGCTCCAGCTTCTTTTTCCCGCAGTTTTCTTGGGCAGTTGATTCGCTTTGGCATTGTAGGACTGCTGTCTAACTCCGTGCTTTATGTCCTATATCTTGCTTTAACCACTTTAGGTGTTGGCCACAAAACGGCTATGACGGGACTGTTCATATTGGGACTTTTTCAGACCTTTTTCCTAAACAAACGCTGGACATTCCAGCATTACGGTTCCATGCGATATTCTTTAACCCGCTATGCTGTGGCTTTTGGTGGCTGCTACCTTTTTAACCTTGCCATTCTGCTGGTCTTTGTGGATTATTACAGGATGCCGCATGAAATTGTCCAGGCTGTGGTGATTGTTGTGGTAGCGGTTTTGATGTTTTTGCTTCAAAAATACTGGGTCTTCCCCAATAAACCCGGTAAAACCGAACGACTGCTAAAGGAATCAACGACATGAAGCTATGCCTTGCCTGTGGTAATTCTTTTGTTTCTTCTGAATGGCTCTGCCCCTTCTGCGGCGGGACGCCTGAACAGGTTGGCGGTTTTCTGGCCTTCGCTCCTGAACTGGCTCACAATAACCTAGGGTTTCACTCTGAATATTTTGAAAAACTGATGCCCCTTGAAGTTAGAAATTTCTGGTTTCAGGCCAGAAGTAACCTTATCATCAAGGCCTTGCAAAGATACTTTCCCAGCTTTGAGTCGTTTTTCGAAATAGGATGTGGCACAGGATTTGTGCTTTCGAAGGTTAGGACCGCTTTTCCTCAGGCTGTCCTCGTAGGTAGCGAAATATATACAGCAGGTCTTGCCTGTGCTGCGCGCCGAGTGGCCGGCGCCGAACTTTTGCAGATGGATGCTCGCCGTCTTCCCTTTGAATCCCACTTTGATGTTATAGGAGCTTTCGATGTTTTGGAGCATATCGAGGAAGATGAAATTGTGCTGAATGAGATGTATAAAGCTTTGAAACCCAGAGGCGGAATCATCCTGACTGTTCCTCAACATCCCTGGCTGTGGAGCTATCAGGATGAAGTGGCTTGCCATGTTCGTCGCTATACGGCGGAAGATATTCGACGGAAGGTTATGGATGCAGGGTTTGATATTGTGAGAATGACATCCTTTGTCTTCTTTTTGTTGCCTTTTATGTGGGTGTCGAGGAGATTGACTCGCAGAAAGTTTTCAGATCCACTTGCTGAACTAAAAATAGGCACTCCGCTGAATGAAATATTTAAAGTTGTGATGAAGCTGGAGGAGATGGTAATAGAACTTGGTGTGGATTTTCCTGCTGGAGGGTCTCTCCTGATTGTTGCGAAAAAGAGGTAGCCGATGGATTTCATACCGTTTAACAAGCCCTATATGACCGGCAAGGAATTGTGGTATATCTCTCAGGCTCACAATAAGGGGTGGTTAGCAGGAGATGGTTATTTCACCAAACTCTGTCATGCCTGGCTGGAGGAAAAGACCGGCGCAAAAAAGGCGTTACTTACTCATTCCTGCACTGCTGCTCTGGAGATGGCGGCAATTCTTGCCGATATTAAGCCAGGCGACGAGATTATTATGCCTTCCTATACCTTCGTCTCCACCGCTAACGCCTTTGTGTTGCGAGGCGGAGTGCCGGTGTTTGTGGACATCCGTCCAGATACTCTAAACATAGATGAATCGAAAATAGAGGCGGCGATTACCGAAAAGACTCGAGCTATCGTGCCCGTCCATTATGCCGGCGTGGGCTGTGAAATGGATACCATTATGAAAATCGCAGAAAAATACGATCTTCTTGTTATAGAAGATGCAGCTCAGGGAATTATGGCATCCTATAAGGGAAAGCCTCTGGGAAGTATTGGCCATCTGGGAGCGATCTCCTTTCACGAAACGAAAAACATTATATCCGGAGAAGGAGGTGCTCTTCTCATAAACGATGAGAGATTTATTGAACGAGCAGAGATCATTCGAGAAAAGGGAACGAATCGTAGCAAGTTTTTTCGTGGAGAAGTGGATAAGTACACCTGGGTGGATATAGGATCTAGCTATTTGCCGAGCGAGCTTATAGCAGCTTTTCTTTGGGCTCAGATGGAGGAAGCCGAATCCATAACGGCAAGGCGCCTTGAAATATGGTGGAACTACCATGAATCGCTGGAAAAGCTGGAAGAGAAGGGCTATGTAAGACGTCCCTTTGTGCCAGACTGTTGCCAGCATAATGCTCACATGTATTATCTCCTTATGCCGGACCTGAGGACTCGCACACGTTTCATTGATTTCATGAGACGACGCAACATTCACTGTGTCTTTCACTACGTGCCTCTTCATTCTTCCCCTGCAGGGTATAGATTCGGAAGGGTTCACGGTTCGATGGAAAATACGTTGGTGGCGGCTGATACTCTTGTGAGACTTCCTCTATGGGTAGGGCTCAGAGATTTTCAAAATTACATCATTGATGCAATTGTTGAATTCTTCCATGGCAGACAATTATAAGTTTTCATTTTCACCGGTTGCTTTTTTAGTATTTATCGCCCCTGCTATGTTTTTCCTGCTGTGGCTTATGCTGGGAAGCCCGATCTACTCTTGGGATGCATGTTGGTATAGAGGCATCGTAGAGCGTGGTTACTCCTTTGACGGGGACATCACAAGACAGCAAAACGTAGCCTTTCTTCCCGGATACCCGGCTATCATGATCATCTTTAAACTTCTGTTGCCATTTGAAGTCTTTACTGTTCAACAGATTGTAAGCTTTCTCGGGTATTTTGTTGGGGCGCTCTGCTTCTATTCTTTTCTTTCTGAAAGAATCGGTAGCCTCCAATCCGCTTTTGTTGTGTTTCTATGGTCTATTATGCCCTTTTCCATATATTTTATGAACGGCTATTCTGAATGTCTTTATTTTGCTTTGACCGGTCTGACTTTTTACCTTCTCCAGAGAAATCGCATATCTCTAGCATGTCTCGCCATATCCTACGGACTCATCACGAGACCTCATACCTTGGCTCTAATTCCGGTATGTTTTTACTACATTTATCGTCTTGAATCTGCCAGAACAAAGACCACTTTTTTGCCATCACTCTGGCATGCAGGACTAAGGTTCCTGGAACTCTCCCCGTTGATTCTCATCTTTCCCATAATTTTAACAATCTACTGGTATTTTAGATTCGGGGATTCTCTGGTTTACAGATCCGCAATGTTTGCCTGGCATACTATTGACCATCCGCCTCTTATAACCGACTTTCCCTCAATTAAAATAGCTTTATTGAAGCTTTTCAACGGGTTGGGTTATAGTTTCTATACAATTTATGAATTTGATATTGTCACTATTGATCCTTCCTGTATGGCCTTAGTCATTTTCGTGCTTTCGGTATTGTTTTCTGTCCTGTTCCTGTTTTTGAGACACTACGATGTTTTTATCTATCATATCGTTTTATCGCTTTTCATTATGGCTACACCTGGCACTATGGTAAATCTGGGAAGACATGCCTGCGGTATGTTTTCTCTGGTCTTTGCTGTGGTAATGTTTCTCTCCCGCCTTAATAAGATCTGTGACAATCTGCCTGAAGGGTTTTGCCGAAGGTGTTTTGCCCTGATAGGCATCGGCATGGCTTATCTTTTGGTATGTCTGTTAGTCAACGCCATGTTTATTCACTTTATCTGGTATGCTATAAGATACCTTAACGGAGTGTGGGTTTCGTAATGGTGAAAATTCTGCGTCCTGCTCTGTCGGTAATACTGATTTTACTATGGGTAGGTTTCCTATGGAAAACGGCCGTTCCTATGGATGAATATATATGGCGGAAAGCAAAAGCCGTTGAACCTGGAGATGTTGTATTTTGGACTAACGAGAATAATACATTGCTTCTTAAGGGTTGGTCTGTTCCCGAAGAACACTTTCGATGGTCCCAGACTAGAAAACCTCAGATCTGCTTCAAAATAGATAAAACAGTTTGGGAAGAAGGAAGTACTCTAGTTATAACCGTTGAATGCTTTCCTCTTCCGATCCTTGTTGGACATACTGCCGTGTTTCGCCTCCTGCCCGATGGCACCGAATATCCCATAGTTCTGTCGGATACTCGGGCTACTAAATATGCTGTAAAGAAGGGTTTAAGCAAAACATCACCTGAAAAAATGTGTCTTGAGATCGAACTGCCATTTACCGGCAGAGGGAATCCCGGCGATCCTAGAAAACTCGGGATAGCTTTAAAAACCATATCCTTTACAAAACTTCCCTGAAAGTTACCGCAAGGCTTCTGAGAAAATCTCTGCTCACTTCGGGATCCATGGAAGGCACTGAGGATGCAATATCTTTAAGTAGCCCAAGAGCAATACGGATTCGCTCGATCCTTACAGCCCACCTCTTTATAATAGCGGTAAAACATCGTCTGAAACGATTGGGATTTTCAGGAGACGGCAGATGAGCGCAAAGGCATGATCCCCTTCTTTTGAGATCCTTCCAGAGTTCTCCTGATGCAACTATTAACCCTAGGCTCTCCTCGGCGATAAGTTCTACCATGGAGCAGGGAATAGCGTTTTCCGATTCTAATGCCAACAGTTTTTCCCTCACCACTTCCTTATTTCCCAACCAGCCTTCCACCGAGATTTCCTTGCCACAAAAAATACGTAAAGCCTGCAAATAAAGATAAGGGCTTTGTAAATAGTCCAGGTAGTAGTGAGCAAACAAGCGATAATAGGCCGAATCATGAAGCACGGCTATCCCAGGTTTTTTCATGAGAGCAAGCCATACGGGAAGGCTGGATGCCGAATTGGACAGACTGTATAAAACCACAGGGAAACGAAAAGCTTCATCTATTCCTGCCTCAGACGTAAAAATGGCTACAGAAATTTCGGGATGAATAGCCTCCCTGGCGGCTACAACAAACCGTCCGGTATCGCTTTGAAGAGAATCAACCATCCAGCCAAGTTCCACGTTCTCTTCCCCTTCAGCCTGCTAAAAACCTTCCAACACCTTATCTATAACCTTATCCCAGGACAAATCCATAGCCCTGATCTTTTCATAACCCCTTTCGCCCATCTGAATAGCTTTATTTTTGTTTTCAAAAAGCCGCTCTATCGCCATAGCTATGGATTCCGGCTCCGGATCCACTATAAAACCTGTTTCCTCATGTTCCACAAATTCAACAGGCCCACCCGAGTCCTTGCAGGTTATCACAGGCTTTCGAGCATACATTGCTTCAAGAGTTACAAAACCGTAATCTTCGTCATACGGTAAAAATAAAACCCCAAGAGCCCGTGCATAAAGTTCGATGAGAGTGCTCCGGGGTGTCCTTCCAAGAAATTTTACTCTGTCTTCAACTCCTTCCTCTTGCACAAGCTGATTCAGTTGACGCCAGTGGTTTTCATCGTCTGGTTTCCCTGCAAAAAGAATTTTTACAGGGGATTTTACGAATTTCATGGCTCTTATGGCGAGATCCTGCCTTTTTAGAATTCCAAGACGGCTGGGAAAGAGGAGATAGTTTTCTGGCTCTTCGGAAAAAAAGAGATGAGCATCATTTATGGGCGGATAGACTACCTGAGCTTCAACGTTGTTGAATCTCTTAAGCCTTCCGGCTACGTTGAAACTCTGAGTGTAGAGTCTTCTGGCTTCACGAAGCGCCATGGTGTCTGTTTTTATGAGCATTTCTCTCATGGCGAGGATTTCTCTCGTCCTGGGAAATTGTACCAGAGGGGCGTCCCACAGATCGTAAAAAACCCGAAAATGATGCAGAAAATACACTATCTTCTGGGGATGGTTCACGAGATAGGACGGAAATTTTAGAGCAAGAACTATATCGGGGAACACAGGAAGCTGGTCAAAATCTATAAACCTGGCCTGGAAGATCCATTTTGGAAGAAAATATGGCGTCCATTTTTCCATTATCAGAAATGAATCCACCTCATAGCCTCTTCTCGATAGATGCTCCATAAACCCTCTGTGGAGATATTCGGCTCCACCTGATATGAAGGGCACCTGAGTTGTCACCACGAGAATTTTTTTCTTCTTCATCATTCTCCTTTTGTCACCCCGAATCCCGCGGAACGCGGGATGAGGGGTCTCCTCATGAGACGCCGTCCCGAACGAAGTGACAGGCATCCTGCCTGTCATCCCGAGTGAAACGAGGGATCTCCTGGAAGAGATGCCTCGCATTCGCTCGGCGTGACAAGGAAAGGACTGTCACCCCGAGCGTTAGCGAGGGATCTCCTCCAACCTTGTCATACCGAAGTCGTTTATCCTACAGAAGCGGTTTGTCTGTCAACGTTCCCAAAAATCCCTTGACATTCGAAGCTATCATGCAATAAGGAAGTCACTGTCAAAAGCGAAAGGATGAAAATGCTTCATGGAAGAAAGGCCTTATCAACGATCCGCAGAAAATTGCTTATATCACCACAGATGAAATCTACTTTCGTCACCCCGAACGAGGTGAGGGATGCCTCGCTACGTTTGGCATGACATACACTGTGTCACCCCGAGGGCTCTGCCCGAGGGGTCTCCTCATGGGATGCCTCACTACGTTCGGCATGACAAAGGGGGAAGGGGATGCCTCACTACGTTCGGCATGACAAGGAAAAGGCTGTCACTCCGAGCCCTTCTCTTTTGTCATCCCGAGCGCTTCTCTTTTGTCATCCCGAGCGCTAGCGAGGGATCTCCTCATGAGATTCCTCGGCGTCCCTCGCTTTGCTCGGGACACCTCGGAATGACAAGGAGGAAGGTACCTCGGCATGACAAAGAAAGGGTTGTCACCCCAATTCCTTTTTTTGTCACCCCGAGCGTCAGCGAGGGGTCTCCTCATGAGATTCCTCGGCGTCCCTCGCTTTGCTCGGGACGTCTCGGAATGACAGAAGGAGACACATGTTGGAAATGAGAAACAGGTTTGTTAAACTGGGCTTGCTTGGAGTGCTCGTTCTCATAGCTTTTGCTACCAGTGCTGCCTCGGTCTGGGCTCTGGATCTCTTCGAAGCCTACAACAAGGCGAAAAACTACGATCCCGAATACCTCTCTGCTTATCACGCCTACAAGGCATCTCTTACCTTGCCCAAACAGTCTATAGCTAGGGCTTTGCCGCAAATAAGCGGCTCCTACACCATATCAGAATACAACTTTACATCGGCTCCTCCTGCCTATCAGGACTATGGAGCAGAACAAAAGATGATCACCATGCAACAGTCTATTTTCAATGCGCCACTCATCATGGAAATAAAACAGAGTAAACTCTCGGCTTCATCAGGTGAAATGAGGTTCAGGAACGCAGAGCAGAATTTGATGAAGAGAGTTGCCAATGCTTACTTCGATCTACTCTATGCAGAAGCGGCGTTAAAAGTTACGAAAGACGAAATCAAAACCTACAGAGAACAGCTTGAAATGGTAAAAAGACTCTTCAACGCCGGCGAAGCCACTATAGCCGATATGAACGACGCCGAAGCAAGACTGAGCGATGCTATATATAGAGGTGTCGATGTTGAGAAAAATCTCTACACAAAAAAACAGGAACTTGCCAGGTTGATCGGCGAAGAGCCTTCTAACGTGGCTATTCTCCCTGAAGATCTTTCGCCAGAAGAGTTAACTCCAGCCGATGTAAATGAATGGATTGCAATGGCTAAAGAAAATAGCCCCGTCGTAAAGTTTTACAGCCTTCAAAAGGATGTGTCAGACTACGAACTTAAAAAGCAGAGAGCTCAACGGCTTCCTTCTTTGAACGCTTTCTCACAGTATTCTAGCACCAACACGAGAGACTACCTGAAAACTCCAACCATTTCCTACGTTTCTGTGGGACTTCAGGTGAGTATGCCGCTCTTCACCGGAGGATATATCTCGGCAAAGGAAGCAGAAGCTAAGGAAAGACTTGCTCAGGCAACAAAAGACTATGAAAAGGCCGTGTCCGATGTTTCCCAGAGCGTAGTTGACAGCTTCTTCGGCGTGAAATCATCCATCGCAGCGGTCGAATCGGCTCGCTCCTCCGTTAAAGCTTCCGAAGTCGCCGTCCTTTCCACTCAAAAAGGCTACCAGGCAGGTATCAGAACCTTCGTTGACGTCCTCAATGCCGAAACTAATTACTACAAGGCAAGGCTTAACCTGGTTAAGTCTCTCCACGAATACGTTAAGTATCTCGTGAACCTTAAGTTTTACGCCGGCTTGATTAAGGAAGAAGATATGTTAAAAATAAACGGCTGGCTAAAAAGAAGCGGAGATTAAAGTCATGAAGATCGACATTTCCAGATTAAAGGCTCTGTTTCAGCAAAACGCCAACGATGAACTGAAGCAGATTCTTTTTTCCTACAAAAAGATTTTCTACATCGTTGGTTTCTTTACGGCGATCATAAACATTTTGATGATAGTCCCCGCTCTCTACATGTTCCAGATTTACGACAGCGTGCTCTCAAGCAGAAGCTTCGAAACACTCCTGATGCTCTCCCTCATAGCCATCCTCATGTACATAGTTTACGGTTTTCTTACCTGGGCAAGATCTCAGATACTTGTCCATATCAGTAACGATTTCGATGCTCGCTTGAGATCCAGAACTTTTAACGCCGTTCTCACAGGCGTTATCAAAACCGGCACAATCAGTCCTGCTCAGGCTTTCGGTGATCTCGCCAACATAAGGCAGTTCGTTACAGGACCCGGTATCTTCGCCTTCTTCGATGCTCCATGGGCTTTCATCTACCTGATTGTGATTTTTATGATTCATCCCGTCCTGGGGCTTTTTGCCACCGTTGCAGGAATTGTCCAGGTTATAGGCGCTGTCGTTTCGGAAAAAGCCACAAAGAACAAAATAAAAGAGTCGAACAAGTACTATCAGGAAGCCAGTAACTTCCTTCAGGCAAACATCAGAAACGCCGAAGTCATCGAAGCAATGGGAATGCATAAAAACGTTATGGCCAGGTGGTATGATCGCTACCAGAAAATGCTCTTGCTGCAATCAGAAGGGAGTGAAGCTGCGGGGAAGATCCAGAGCGTTATCAGATTTTTACGCATAACTTCCCAATCCTTGATTCTCGGTCTTGGCGCCTATTTCGTCATTGAAAACAAGATAACTCCAGGTATGATGATTATGGGAAGTATCCTCATGGGAAGAGCCCTTGCTCCCATAGATACAGTTGTTGGGATGTGGAGGCAGTTTGTGAGCGCAAGAGACTCCTACGAAAGGTTTAGCAATCTCCTGTCAAACTTCCCCGAACCGGAAAAGCATCTCCCGCTTCCACCTCCAAGGGGCTTCATAAAGGTCGAGAATGCCTTTGTGGGACCGCCGGGAAAGCAAATAGCCATCCTTAAAAATATCAACTTCGAAACGGCTCCGGGAGAAGTTGTCGGCATTATAGGACCTACAGCTTCAGGAAAAACAACCCTTGCTAAGACTCTCGTTGGAGTCTGGACGCCTACATCTGGTAACGTAAGGATAGATGGAGCCGATATAACCCACTACAACAGGGATGAACTCGGCAGATACATCGGTTATCTCCCGCAGGATATAGAACTCTTCACAGGCACCATTGCAGAAAACATCGCAAGGTTCGGCGAAATCAATATGGATTACGTCATTAAAGCCGCAACCATTGCAGGCATTCACGAAATGATTTTACAGTTTCCTAAGGGCTACGAAACCGAAATCGGCGAAGGTGGGAGCTTTCTTTCTGGAGGCCAGCGCCAGCGTATCGCTCTCGCAAGAGCCATATACGGCGATCCGGTTCTGATAGTCCTCGATGAACCAAACTCCAACCTGGACGACCAGGGAGAAATGGCTCTCATGAGAGCCATCATGATTCTAAAAAAGATGCAGAGAACCGTCTTCGTCATATCTCACAGGATGAACCTTCTCTCTACCGTTGATAAAATCATCTTCATGACTAACGGCACCATACAGCTCTACGGACCTCGAGACGAAGTGCTTAACATGCTCCTTAGAAGAAAAACCGATGCGGAAGTGGAACCAAAGGAAAAAATCGCAGCAAAAGGATCTCTGGCATGAAAGGATTTCGGCATACGATGACATACACTGTGTCACCCCGAGGGCTTCTCTTGTCACCCCGAGCGTCAGCGAGGAAAGGGGTGTCATCCCGAGCCCTTCTTTTGTCATCCCGAGCGCAGCGAGGAAAGGGGTGTCATCCCGAGCCCTTCTTTTGTCATCCCGAGCGCAGCGAGGGATCTCCTCCACTCCTCATGAGATGCCTCACTGCGTTCGGCATGACAAGGGGAGAAGGAGGCCCTCGCTTCGCTCGGGACACCTCGGAATGACAAGGAGGAAGGTGCCTTGGCATGACAGTAAGGACTGTCACTCCGTATGTAAAGAGCATAGTATGGGAAATATTGCTTATCCCCGTTTGGGGCATAGACGTTAAAAAAACCAGAAAGGCTTTTGAGGAACAAAAATGGCATTAGCTGTGGATTCCATAAAACCCCAAAATGAAGAACTTCCTTCCCAGCAGCAGGACGATAATGTCGTTCTGCCTAGAAATCCTCATAGGGTCATACGGATAAGCTTCATCTTCCTTGCCTGCACTCTCGGCGCTTTCCTCATCTGGGCGGCTTTTGCTCCACTTAAACAGGGAGCTGCCGCAGGGGGAGTCGTTACGGTAGCGACCTACAAAAAGGTTATCCAGCACCAGTACGGAGGCACCGTAAAGGAAATACTGGTTCACGAAGGAGATGAAGTCCATCAGGGTCAGCCCCTCATCAGGCTTGAGGATTCCGACATCAAGGCAAAATTTGCTGGGGCAAGAGCAGAATATGTTGCAAGTCTTGTGGTCTATTCGAGACTTCAGGCGGAAAGAGCCTTCATGCCCCAGATAGTCTATCCTGAAGAAGTCCTCCAGATGAAGGATGATCCCGAAATAAAGAGAATGATGATGGTTCAGGAAGCTCTCTTCAAGGCGAGACGGACAAAGCTGGAAGCAGATAAGAAAGTCCTGATGGAGTCGTTAAAGGGTCTTCGGGAATATGCGTCAAGCCTGGAAAAACAGAGAGCGTCTTATCAGAAACAGCTTGAACTGCTGGTAAAACAGGTTGATTCTCTCAAGAGCCTCTCCGACGAGGGTTACTATCCCAAAAACAGGTTCCTCGATCTTGAAAGAGCGGCGGAGGATTTGAGAGCGAAGATGGCGGAAACGCTGGCGAATCAGTTGAGAGCCCAATCGGCGGTGCAGGAATATATGATGAGAATAAGCGCCATAGATAAAGAATTCCTGAAGGAAGTGGAAACCGAGCTTGCGGATGTAGAAAAGAAGCTACCGGCTCTGAAGGACAACTACAATGCGGTAAAGGACATGCTTGCAAAGACCGAGATAAAATCTCCCGATGACGGGATTGTGATGGGGCTTAAGGTTCACACCATAGGTGGAGTTATAATGCCTGGTCAGCCCATTATGGAGATCGTTCCGAAAAACAGCGAATTAATCATTGAAGCCAAGCTTTCGCCTCAACATGTAGAAGATGTTCGAAAAGGCCTTAAGGCGGATCTTCATTTTACAGCTCTCGATCCCAAAAAGACGCCCGTGCTTGAAGGTGAAGTCATCTATGTTTCGCCCGATTTGATGATGGATGAAGCTACGAAGGCTCCTTATTATCTCCTTAGAGTCCGCATAGACGAAAAGTCGCTTCAAGAGATTAGGAAGCTCAACAAAGAAGTCATTCCCGGTATGCCCGTTCATGTGATTGTTCAAACATCTTCCAGGACTTTTCTAAGCTATCTTGTAAAGCCCTTTGTGGACAGGCTGGCCATGGCTTTTCTTAAGTGACAAAAGAGGGGCTCGGGATGACAACCTTTTTTACTCTGGGTGACACGGGAGCATGTCATGCCGAACGCAGTGAGGCATCCCCAGGAGGAGGGGAGGGAGACCCCTCGCTGACGCTCGGGGTGACACAGTGTATGTCATGCCGAACGCAGTGAGGCATCTCATTAGGAGTGGAGGGGATCCCTCGCTAGCGCTCGGGATGACATGAGGTATGTCATGCCGATGAAAAAAAGTCTTGACAGCAGGCAAGAATTTAATAGAGTGTAGAAGGTGAAGCTGGAGGATAGTTGTTGGGCCGATGAAAAAAGTCTTGACAGCAGGCAAGAATTTAATAGAGTGTAGAAGGTGAAGGTGGAGAATGGTTGTTTGGGTTGGTATATTTCATTTAAAGGTTGCTCTGCAAGAAGGAGGTGATGCAAAGAGGAGGAAAGGGTTTTTGGTAAATGTAGGGTTAGGTTAGGGGGTTGGTTTTAGAAAGTTAACTTTTCGAATGGTAGTTTAGAAAAGGAGGAATGTTATGGGTTGGGAAACAAATGTTAATTTGATACAAAAGCTTTATATCGCCTTTTATGGACGTCCTGCGGATCCAACGGGACTTCGTTATTGGGCAAGTCAGCTTCCCGATAACGCAACGCCGGATTCTCAGGCGGTGAGAAATCTTATTAACGCTTTTGTTAATTCTCCTGAGGCGCAGAGTCGTTTTGGTAATCCGGATCTTAATGCTGCGATAGATCGTATCTACAACTTCGCTTTCCATAGAGATGCAACTACTGACGAGAAAAACGCTTTCGCAGGTAAAACCGTTGCTGATGTTCTGGTTAGTGTTTTAAGTGTAAGCTCCGGTCCTGACTATGCTTCGCTTAATAACAAGCTTGAGTATGCCAACTGGTTCTGGGAATACATTGATCCCAACAAGAATGGTATACCAGATGATGACCCGACCACTGGTACCAAGTTTATGGCAACCTATGCCGGAAATAAGGATGCAAGTGACATTGCATCAAAGCTGAATTTTATTGACGCAGCTAATCCTCCACTACAGGCTAATGTCTTAAATGATGTCAAGAGCATAGCGGATACTGGCGATGCTATATTTAATGAGAATCAGGGTAAGACATTTGTTCTGACTACTGGTCTTGATAACCTTACAGGAACTGCTTATGATGATGTGTTTATTGGAGACAATTCTAATCCGCAATCACCAACAGTACACGCGGCAGACTCTATAAACGGTTCAGGAGGAAACGACACATTCAAGTATTACGCCTATAATGGTGTAATGCCTCAGCTGACAAGTATTGAAACCCTTGATCTGATTGGAGCTACCACAGGTATTAATACTACAATTTATACTGACCTTAAAAACATTATTGTTGAAAGATGGGCCGCGGGAGCAGCTCAGACGATAAAATATCTTTCAACCCAATCACTTGATTTTGTGAATAATAATAACTCCAAAACAATAAAACTTCAACCTGATACAGGTTCAAAGATTGCAGTAACCCTTGATTCTAACTCTCAGTTAAACCTTAAGGCTGCCAACGCAGCTGATGCAACAAAAGTTACAGAGCTTGACCTTACAGCAGTGGGAACAAATAAGGGAGTAACTGTTGGCCGGACTGGAATAAATCTTACCACAGTAAAGATCCTTGGAGATGGCTCAATAGAACTTACGAACAAAGCAGGAAGGATCACCTACGATGCCAGCGGAAACAAAGGCGGAGTGACTGTTGCTGCTACACAAACTGCTGATATTCCATTTAAGTTTATCGGTTCTTCT
>Ga0080004_1143574_pt1 | contig 21644 bp, 25 predicted proteins | sample WasSprMetagenome_FD_69207 | JGI IMG/M metagenome (GOLD analysis project Ga0080004, IMG submission 69207) | Sulfidic aquatic microbial communities from Washburn Spring, Yellowstone National Park, USA - WS (SPADES assembly) (version 2) | ecosystem: Environmental > Aquatic > Thermal springs > Hot...
AGTTTTTAAATCTTTCAACAATAATAGTTTATGGAGCCGGGGTCGCCTAGCCTGGTAGGGCGCCGGCCTGCTAAGCCGGTGGGGGAAACCCCGCGCGGGTTCAAATCCCGCCCCCGGCGCTCTTCCTTTAAATACCCAGATAAATCTTACAGGGCTGTCTTCCAGGTTCACGTTTCCGCGGTGGGAGGCGTGAACTATAGTGTGATTTACTTGGTGAAATCATGTCTGCTAACCCCTGGTACACTAGGGTCAATATTAGTGCTCTCGGGGATGATGTGAGGAGGCTTATCCTCGAGAGGGCCAAGCGGATACTGGTTGCGGGGTACAAGAAGGGCGCTGTGGTCTCAAGGGCCGAGCCAACGAAGGGTGGAGTGGTGCTAAAGCTCTTCGAGGCTACTGCTCCAAGAGTATTCAGCTTCACGGAGCTACCGCGAGAAGACTACTTATTGCAGAGGATAATACCGGTGAACATGGTTAGGTCGAGGCCGCGCAGGGAGCAAGACCCGTCCCCGGCAGAGTTCAAGGAGATACGGGAGAAGCTCTACTACCTCAGGCTGACCCGGGTGCCGGAGATATTGGACACCATGAAGAGGGCTATTGAGGAATTGAAACAAAGGGATGTGTGGGGCCGTGAACTAGAGATATGGGCTCCAGTGTACACGGCTGCAATACTCATTGGCCGAGATCAAGATGTACTCTCCTACATTATTGAGGATGTTGCTAGGAGGGAGAGCGAGCTCATGTACGCTGAAGAGAAGCTGGTGCTCTACGCAATAGACCAGCTCTTCGCCGAGACCCCTGAGCCGTTGGTAGGGGCTGAAAAGGTATGCGAGTTCGCGGCGAGCGACCTGCAGGAGAAGATCTTGAACAGGCTACTCGAGAAGGCAAACTGCATGGAGGTGGTGCAAGACATGGGGGTGGAGTACAAGAGAGCTAAGAGCGACATCAAGTGCCAGAAGATACTCGCAGACCTGGTCAGAACGTGGAGTCCGCAGAAAATAGGCAAGGTGCTGGAGAAGCTGGGCTTCGACAAGTACAAGAAGAGTGTGCGCAAGGGCGGTAGCGTAAGAAAGAAATACGTGGTCAAGTGGAGCGACTTCGCAAAGATAGCCAAAGCCTACGACTATGAGCCACAGTCGCAGGGAGAGGAGAAGAAAAATGAACAGTAATATAGTATTTAACACATTAACAAGAAATGAAATAAAGTTTAGGAAACAACCCTACTACACGCGGAAGATTGCCGCTGATGTAGTAAGGTTATCACACTATAGAAATTCCACGAGTTCTGCGTCGAAGACATTCAATTGGTGTAGTTGATGTAGTAAGTGTAGTAAGGTTTTTTGGGGTATAGGGCGGGGTGTATCTTTCCATGATCGCCTCCATGATCGGTCATGGCAGACAGACCCTGTCCCGGACCCTGAAAAACCTTACTACACTTACTACATCAACTACATCCGTGGAAGCACTGCGTCGCGGAACCCGTGGAATTCCACGTCGAGAAAACCTTACCACACCCGTGGAGATCTTCCGCGTGTAGTAAGGTTGATTTGGCTTAATGTTTCATATCTTACAGTTATTTGTTATGTTATAAATAACAGATGCTTAATCGCTATCAAGTATGTCGTGGGACAACTTGACAGACCACGGAAGATCCTCGCGAAGTCTGCTGAGTCTGCCAAGTCTGCAGTGTTTTTGAAGGGGCCCCGGGGGCTTGGTTCCTCCATGATCAGTCATGACGGGGGAACTCTGCCCTATGCCTTGAAACACCCTACCGACTTTACCGACCGCGCGGAAACTTTCCACGGTCAGTAGAGTTGTTTAGACTAAATAATGCATATTCTACTGTGATTTGTTATGTCTTAAATAACACTTGTATTGGGCTTGGTGTCCTGATGTGAGGCTTGAGGGGTTTCTCGAGTTTCTCCGTGAGTGGTTTAAGGGCCCTGTCGGCGTCGGCCTCGACGCTAAGCGGGAGTTCGAACTGTTGATGGGAGACATGGCCGCGAAGGTGGGCTTCGAGAGAGACTCGATGACGTTTAGCGGCTTCGAGCTTGTCTACTGGCCCCAGGTCAAGAAGCGCTTCAGCGAGTCAAACCTCTTCATGGGGATCGGCTACTGGGAGACCGGCGACCTGGAGCCCGTATTAGAGAACATGTATTATGACAGGGTAGCCTACGACTTCGACAGCGAGGCGGGCCCGCAGCTGGCGGTAGAGACAGCCAGGGAGTTCTCGAGGTTGTTGAAAGAGACGTATGGATTTGATGCTGTCATAGTTAAATCGGGGTTTAAGGGAGCACACGTCTACATACCCCTCAAAAACCCTGTTCAATGGGAAGACTACCAGGTGCTCTGGAAGGCCCTTCTAAAGGTGTTGCCGCCCGAGAAGTAGCAACTATGCGACCTAAATATGCTACAGTGGAACAGGCTCGCGCGGATACCGATGACCGTGAACTACAAGAACGGGGAGAAGAGGTGGGCCTGGATAATACAGCCCCACGTCAAGGGCTGGTTGGACTTCAAGTGGGAGGGGCTGGAGCCATTAAACCCCGCTGATCTACCAGTAGCGAAGATCAAGATGGCGATCCCCACGCTTCAAAGACACTTCGTTGAGCCCGTTGAAACCACTACACCGGTATCCGTGGGGGGCCAAGCCCTATCCACAGGTAGGAAGCCGAGGAGATACGAATGGGTGGAGAAGATCATCGAGAAGGGGTCCCCCGATGGCAGGAAACGCTTCATACTCTACGTGCTGTCAGCCTACCTAGTGAACGTGAAGAGGCTTAGCGAGGAAGAGGCTCTACATGTAGTGCAGGAGTTCCTGGAGAACTCATGTAGAAACTATAGTAACTGTGGCAAAGTATATGAGTCGTTTATACGTGGAGACCTACGGAGGGTTAGATCCAAGGGGCTTAAACCAGTATCCCTGGAGAAACTTAGAGAAAAAGACCCCGAATTGTGCTCTATTGTTGAAAAAGTAATCTCATAAAGTTTACTCCGTTGTTATCGACTTTTGGACCTTAAGAAGCAGAGAGATGTACTATAGAGGAATATACCTTACGATGCTAATACTAGCTTAACTCAATATTTTCCTCCTTGCCTCTTCTATGTTCCCTTCCATTAACGCGTTCATTATGGCTTGTAGATCTTCGAGATCGAGGATTTTCACGTTACGGATGTTTCTCTTTTTCGCCGTAGCATATTCCCCGACGATAATCATGGGCTCAGCAAAAATCCCTCTCCTCTGCAAGAGGAGTTGAAGATTGGCTACATCATCTATCTTCTCGTCTGGGGGAGATCTCAACGTAAGATCAGCTATATACGTCTTCCCCGTTTGAGGATCGCGAATTGCAATGTCTATTTCTCTCTTAGTTCCATTCATTTCCTCTATAAATTTATAATCCGTCCCTTCTAGCTCAACTACTTGAAAACCTAGAATAGAAAGCAACCACGCTATTGCACGCTGAAATGCCAACGAAGGATCGCGGATCTTGCCTCCGACATTCCTACTCTCCACGATTATCGCTTTTAGCCTGTCCAGGGGCACGAACTGTGTTATCAACTTAGGAAAGCCTTCACTTAAAACTTCTCTTCTCAATAGATTCTCAACTTTCTCATCTTTCTCAGCTATTATCCCTATAATGCTCGTTACAGCATACTCTACTACATCTTCTCGTCTTATAGATGATTTAAGACGCTGTCTTACCTCTACTTCACCTATTTCTTCACGAGGTTCCGGGAGTTCGCACCTGTAGTTTTCTACTGGGAAATAGCTGACTGGAGCTTGAGTAGGCTTTTTCAATGTAATTCTCAACTTAAGTTTTCGAGCTAGACACTTATGGCAGATGGCCTTAAAAACCACCTCGCCATCTTCTAACTTCATGCCTAAAGGCAGAAAGTAAACAGGTATATCTATAATTGCCTCAAACCCGTAGCCCATTACATGTGGCAACATTAACCACTGTGGGCCAAGCTCGTCGAGTCCACTATACCCGTATGTTTTAAGCTCCTCCGCAACTTCGTAGATTCTTCTTTCATCTAACCTCCTAAATGCAGTAGCTACGAGGCTTATTCTTGGGTAGTCATATGGTTCTTGGGAATAAGTATGAGAATAGCTCTCAAGACCTACTGTGACGTTTTCTCCGAGCCTTATAGGTTCTCCCCGTATAACCACAGTGCCCGAGCTGAGTTGCCTCACAAAGTCGGGGAAGTAAGTTGCATCATAAACGTCGAATGTAATAAGAAGATCGCTTATTTCGGTTACTCCAAGATTCTTAATTTGCTCGTATTTATGTTTAACTACCTTTTCTATTTCACCCTTATCTTTTGATGTGAGAAATCCTGTTGTCCTGATGTTAAACCATTGATTATTAACGCGAAGCGCTAAGGATTTGATGCAGAGAGTTTTGAAACAATCTTTAAGCTCATTCCACGCCTTTTCTAAGTTGATGTCTCGTCTTAGGGAGTAGACCAACCCTTTTCCCTTAATAGTTCAATCGAGAAGACTTATATATTCCCTTAGCTTAGCGAAGAAGCTCCTCTACACCGGTTCTAGGATAGTGGAGATCAACTCCATTTTCATAAAACTCGATGCTCCAATTAGATAATTAGGTTAGAAAGCTTAATCATATTGCTGTCTAATTTCGAGAGACTCGAGATTCGATAAGATCAATTAAACTTTTCTTTCCTTCTCGCAGTCGCTTAATTGCTCAAATAGCATTGACATCTATAAGATCTCTTACCTTATGGCTGTAAAGTAAAAACATTCTTTATTGCCCGCCATCTAGTTTAAAACTTACCTTTTCTGGTATATGGTGAGAGTGGTCTTTAATCTCTATGAACTGAGATAAAGGAGTATAAGGGCTTACAATGTACGCTCTGTTTCCATCTAATTATTATGAAATGGCGTTTAGTTTATGGTTTTATTGGTGGTTCTCATTTCCCGAGGAATCCGTGTTCGAGACTAACGTCTTCTCCTGTCTCGTATTCTATGAAGCCCGTAATGTTTGAAGCTATATTGGAGTAATGTGTGGCCAAGTACTCATAGTATTTATTGACGGGGATTGGGTATTGAGGCGTTGTATAGTTGATGTCAAACACGTACCATGTACCATTGACCATTACCTCGGGTATGGCGTGATCCCATCCTTGAAAGACCACTACACGGGTTCTACAGCCGAGGACGTCGTGCAATAAAGTTGTAACAGCTATAGCAATATCTCCACAAGACCCTGTTCTAGCTAGAACGAATACCCTGCGGTATATCCAGTGGATCCCAGAGTAGCGTAATTCAAAGATCTGAGCTGGTTTGGGTACCGCCTTACTATATGTCGAATAGTAGTCTTGAAGATACCTTGTAGCGATACTCCATGCTGTATTCAATTGGCAAGAAGCTCCATAGGTATTCCTAAGGCCTCCAATGTAGACTGGATAATATAATTCAGTCACCACCACAGTAGTCAATAGAGAAGTAATGGTGAGTATAAGGGTAGCTATTATAGTAGTGAGGTATACGAAGCGCAGAGTCCTTAAAGTTTTTGATTGATGTGCCTTAAGTGTCGTAAATATTATTACACAGCTTGCTGGCAGTACAGTTATAATCACAGCTACCCAGCAAGGAACTATAGCTGAAAATATACGTGTGGAGATGAAGAAGAGAGCTATATACATGGGCAACCATATTAAGGCAAATAAAACGATTACTCCTAAGACGACAGTCAACGTAAAAGCTCCTTTAACACTAGTGCGAGGTTTTCTTTTGTGTAGAATCAAAATTAAAGCGATAATAGCAATATATAAAAACAGATTTAGGAGAAGAGGACAACGAGACACGAAGCAGGATTCTACGAAGTTCATTATATTGAATAGCGCCAATCGGATACCCATAATCAATGCGCCAATGGACAACACTGCAACTAGAACTAACCAAGCCACATATTTAGGGATATGCGTGCAGTCAGATGTAATCATGGCATCTTTCCAAAATGTAAAATAAGCCTTTCAAACTTAAATTTAAAATACTTCCACTCGTTTAGGACTTTCATTCATATTCACAACATTATTTTACCAGTATAGCGATCGTTTCTGAGTTTCTGCACATATTCTAGTTTTAGCTGAATAGTTTTGATAGCTCTTGTTCTAGGTCTTCTTGTGTTAGGTCTAGGTATACCTTGATTGTTGTGTAGTCTCTGTGGCCTAGTAGCCTCCTAACGGCCTCAAGGTTCTTAGTGACCTTTAACACTGCTACAGCGTAGGAGTGCCTAATAGCGTGCGGCCTAATCCTCTTCTTCAAGTACTTCTCCGTGAAAGAGTAAACTATGTTCCTAGCTTGCCTTACTGATACATTGAATACTCTGTCCTCGGCTGTCCGCTCCAGGTAGTAAGTCATTATCTCCCAGTAGAGGCTACTCGGTACTGGCACCACTCGCTGGAACTCCTCTCTCTTCTTTAATTGCCTAACGACTACTACTTTCCTCTTAGGGTCTACATCTTGCCTTCTAAGCTGCCCGACTTCTCCGATCCTGCAGCCAGTGAAGACTAGTGTGGCTACGAGGGCTAGGTCTCGGGGACTATACTTACCCCTACCAACATCGCTCCAAGCCTTCTTAACAGCCTCCAAGAGAGCGGGGTAGGGTGGGACGTCCCCTAGCTTCAGGCTTCCTCTTTTCTGGATTTTAGGAAATGAGAGTTCTCAATAGCTTCAAAAAGTTCTTGTAGATGCTACTGTTATTTTGGTCATTTTAATTATAGTTAAAATAATACTATATTACAGGCTACACCTCCTCTTCGTGGAATATTATGAAATTAACACTTAGTAACACTTAGTTACTTAGTTGAGTGAAAAAATTTTAGCCATTATGAACGAAAATCACATGGAGAGACTGTTGCTAGGTTACCTATTATGACATTATTGTCAGACGCTCTTCGGACTCTATCGCTCGATGTTATAGATATCGTAAAAAGTTCTAAGAAACAGGGTAAGATCAATAAAATCCGATTACCATGGGTTCGCAAAGTTGTAATGAGCTTCCAATACAATGAGGTTGACGGACTCACGTATAGTACCACATATGAACGATTTGAGAAGGAGATATGGGATCCTAGAGATCTCTCCCAACTCGTAGAGTTAATAAAATCCTTATCCACATACACTAAAGCACGAGACATCATCACCAAAAATTATAACCTGCCACTACACTCTGTTGACTATTACCTTGAATTGCTAACATTCAATATAGTGATTAATGCTATAGAAGATACGCTTGATGAGAGGAAGGTAGATGAGCTTATTTCCTTATTTCTCAACGACCTAGAGAATAAAGCATGTTATTATAAAGCTGAAGTGTGGTTGCGGGGAATAATTCTCAAAAATGAAGTTTTAGACATAGAAAATGGGTTGAGATTAAGGAGGCCGACACCAAATGACTTCAGCTTCGAGTATCCACTAGATTTACTAGTATGGATTAGACCGAGCGAGCCGATCATAGCACCCTCAGCCATATTAGAAGCAATTCAAGCCGTTCGATCCCCATCAGAAATACAGGAATACGTTGAGAGACTGCTTTTGGCGTTGAAACTATACAAGCCTTGCTCAATAGTAAAAATCGAGGCAACATTTAAGCCTGTATCGATCCTCCGCTTCCCCTTCATGGAGTTCTCTACGACATTGCCATCTATTGCCTATACATGTACCATAAGTTCCAAAGAACTAGAGCATTTAAGAACATTTTTAGCTATTATAGAGCCGCTCCTGCCCATTACTCGGGGACGCGTAGAGCCGCGGGAATACATCTCGATATCCTTACAGAGATACAACGATGCACTCTCCAAGAGTGATTTTGCCGAGAGCCTCACATATGCTATAATGGGTCTTGAAGCACAATACTTAACCGAGTCATCGGAGTTGTCACACAGACTTGCTCAACGCGTAGCCAAGATCATGGGATTACTTGGCTTCGACCCGCGAGAAGTATATAAAGAGATCAAGGGTGCCTACAACATACGAAGCAAGTTTATACATGGAGCTTCACTCACAAAGAAAGAAATCGACGATGCTAGTAGGCTAGCAAATAAAGTTATTAGATATCTGCAATTGTCGATTTTGACGCTTTTAGAGTTAAAACATGTGGCTAAAAAAGATAAGCGGGAGGTTCTAGAGCTTATTGATGCTTCTATGATAGACTCCTCATCCGAAGAAAAGCTAAGAGAGATTATCAATGAAAATTGTCGAGCAACATTAATGATATCAAGGCGCGAAACCGCGTCAACGCAGAGCACAGTATAATATTATTTCGACATTAATACCATTAGTCTCCATGTACATCGTCTTCGGTGGTATTGCAGCAAGCTTAAGCGTTAAACGTTAAGTCTGAGCGAAAGCGAGTTCATGGTTTCATGGGTTAAGACCGCGAGGAAAAACTATAAACGAAATTAGGAGTTAAAGTATATGATAACTAAGTAGAAAGAAGACACCTTGCTTGAGTGCAGATAAATATTATTACCTCACCTTGGTGGTTCATCACAGTCCACATAACATCTGAGGATATCTATAGAGTAAAGGTTTTCAAAGGAGATTCCTCGTGCAACGACTCATACTCTTCAAGGAAGCCCTTCTTATATACTCCTAATATACAAGGGAATGGATATGTCTTTTGAGTCCCGCTACCATAGATTTGTGTATATTAGTGATGTGAGTGTCTTGAACGAGCGTGTCTGGGGCTTTTTCAGGGTTAAGCACATGCTATACCTGTTCCTAGCGATCATATTCCTCTGGCGCGGCTACAGCGCGGGCAACCCGGCGTTACTGAGCATGGGGGCCACAGCTGGAGCCCTCGCTTTGCTGTCTGCACTGTTCTCGAGGGGCTCGATGAACTTCGAGGCCAAGCTGCTAGCGCTCATAGTCTCAGCTGTGTCATCGATGGGTGGTAAGGAGAGGCAGGTGAAAGAGAAAGGCAAGCAAGGCGAGCGAGGTCCCGGGGGTTAGCGTTGAAGATCGTTTTGGGCTACAGCGTCAAGGGCTTTGTCGAGCTACCTCACCCATCCAGCCCTGCCTTGTCGCCGTTCGACTACGAGCACATCGTATTAACCGATTATGTGTTGCAACCCGAGATCACCCCAACGGGCGTCCACGGGGATCCGGTGTTCATTAAAACCCCTGATTGCGAGCGCGGTATATACATTAGTAAGGATAGGTCAGAGTGCAGGGCCGAGGCGGGCTTCTCGCACCCAACGCGTGGGGTAGCAGTCGTTAGGGGGCCCAGGGGCCTCCGCGTAGTCGCTGGTGGCGAGTCCTTCGACTGCGAGAAGGCTATATACGAGTCGAAGCCCGGAGCATTCGTAGTCGCCTGCTACGATGGCTCTAGTACAAGCGTCGTCATGGCAAGCTACACAGGTTTGAGGGTTTACAGGGACCTCTACAGGAGGAGGCCTAGTGGCGTTCACGTAGGGTTTAACTCCTACAGCGTCGTGTTCGAGGACTACAGGTCTATCATCACCTATGGTGACAACGCAGTTGAGATCGGAATACCCTTAGCGACGACAGCGTACACCGGCGACAGCTTCTACGGGGTCTCTGGCAAGTGGCTTGTGAAGGTGAGCGGCGATGGGTCCTACGACCCCCTAGTCCTGCTCGGGGATAGCTACGAGTTTGCAGGGGTCTCCAACGGTCTCCCAGTGTTCAAGGGCGATGGGAGGCTCTACAGGCTCGAGGGCGGCGCGCTGGTCGAGCTAGACTTCGTTAAGGCCCCCGTGGAGAGGGCTAGTGTATACGACGTAGTGGTGGTGGATAATGGTAGGTTGCTAAGAGCCTACGACCCCTCCGGGAGGATCTTCCTCGAGCTACCGAAGGAGCCGAGCACGAGCTGCTACGCCACGAGGTATGGAGTTCTATGCTGTAGGAGCGGGCTTTGCGACTTAATAGAGCCAGGGGTTTCGACCATCAACATCGAGGCCCGCAACAGCGCCTCCACCAACCCGCTACACGGCATGTCGATCGCCCAGAGCGCGCAGGATCTCTCTAAGCGAGTCGGCCTCTGCTAGCAACGCGTCTCTAACTAGCGAGCAGTGGCTGTTGACGCGCGCCTTCTCCTCGTAGAGGCTTATCAGCTCCAGCGTGTCGCCCAACCACCTCTTGATCGTCTCGACCACCCTCCCCCTGTCGACCACGTACACCTCAACGCCGAGCTTAACGCAGACCCTCTTATACCTGGCAACCAGCTCTGCGATGGCATCCTCAGGGCCCTCAGCGAAGTCGAGGAGCACGCTACACTCGCTTAGTGAACCTCTCCTCTTAGATGCGAGAGCGGCCGACGCCAGTAGCTTAAGCCTCTCCAAGGCGCCCCCAGCACGGGGGAGACCCCCTCTTAAACCCGCGTTTAAACGCACAAATCAATGCTCCAATACGGGTTTCAATGAGACATATAATGATATAATTGTATTTAATATGTTAATTTATTATTTAAGGAAGATTCGAGTGCTCTTTAAGCCACGACGCTAGGTGTGGGTGGGGTCTTGGAGCTCTTGAAGTTGCTTGCGTGGCTCGTCGCTCTCGCTTTGGTGCTGGGGGTCGCCCTGAGCTTCCTTGGCGAGTGGAGGATCCCAGAGCACCCCGGCGAGGCAATGTTACCTAGAGCGCCATCGTACGAGCTGAGCTATAGGTGCCCGCGCGGCAACTACACCATTGTGCTGGACCCGCTAGATCTCTTCACATACTACACTGTGACCATTAGAGACGGTGAGGTGGTGGTTGAGCCCGGCGGCCCCGGGACGATCGTTGAGGCTGAGAGGGTTCTATCACAGTACTTAGACCCAGAGCTCTACTATTACTACTACGCTGTGCTAGCAGGCTCGGCTAGCTACGCCTTCGACTGTTACAGAGTGTACTACATGCACCCGCTACCAATGTCTGAGGGAGATCACGAGGGCCTGTCGAGGATCAATATAACGCTATGTGTCCCTAGGAGAATACTTACACCACTAGTTGAACCACGCATTTTAGCACCAGAATCATTTGTACTAGTAAACACTAGTGTTCAAGACCCCTGCACAGGTGAAGTGTTGAACACTACCACGCCGTTGAACATCATAACCTACGCTCCAACAGCGACGCTAAATCTAACGCTCAACGTCGCCACTAGAGGCAACATTACCGTGGTCGGGTACGTCGAGGGCGAGGCGTGGGCCGTGCTTGTTGGCGAGCAACCTGTAGAGTGGTGCTTCTACTACGAGCCTGTGAACAAGACGATATGCTACGTAGACGTTTATAGAGTGTACAACATAACGTACACCTACATCCTCGGCTACACGGTGAACAGCTCTCTAGTAGCAGACGCCTACACGTACAACCTAGAGTACACTGTGAGAGACTACGGCTTAGAGACTCTCAACGAGACCTGTGTGGAGGGAGGGTACTTCAGGGGCATAGGACCCCTTGGAAGAGCCTGCGTCACCATCTACAAGTCGGGCTACACAGAGGTCTACGAGAACGAGACCCACATAGTCTACACGTCGCAGTACTACCTAGACGAGGCGTGGATCGAGAGGTGGGTTAGGGGTCTTAGAATACCTAGACAAGTAGACTTCACTATAGTGCAAAACAGTATTAACGCGTTATCAGGAGTAGAGTCTACCATGGAGATCGCGTCGAGATACGCTAGGTTAAGGTTAAATGAGACGGGGGTGCTCTTCGTTGCCAATATAAGTCTCTATGGCACGTGGAAGGTTGCAGAGTCCTTGAACCTAAGCGATAAAGTGGCTATTTGCGGAGGCGTTGGAGAGGACATTAAATGCATAAATATTACTAGAAACGCGAGGTTCGCTGACGTCACAATAAACGTAAGTGTGGAGCCCCCGAGCGAGTGGGGTGGGGCAGGATAGCGGACGCCGTGCTCGACTACAACTACACGGTAGCGTACTACTCGCAGGGCTCGATAAGCCCGGACAAGTGGGCGAGGGTGAGGGAGCTGCTCGCGCGAAACCCCGGCGCCACGTGGCTTGAGAAGCTCGCTTTGAGGTACATCCACGACAGGCTAGTCGAGATCATCGGGTCGACGCCCATGAAGACCTATAGAGACGCGTACCTATGGCTCCTGGCGGCGCAGGTGCCGATAGCGATGCGCAACTGCACAGCGCACAATACATCTACAGCTCCGCTACTAGAGGCTCTGAGCGACGGGTGTGGATGCGAAGAGGAGAGGGTGTGGATCCTCGGGAACGTGACCAGCCACTCGCTCACAGTGAACACCACTACCGCGCAACTAATGTGGCCATCAATGATAAACGAAACGATGGTGAACGCCGCAGTGGTCATAGCTGAGATCACGAGCTACCCAGCACTCTGGCAACTACACAACGAGACATTAGGGCTACACCTAGCGAAGCCCATAGACGACAAGTACCTAGTATACTACAATGTATATGAAAACACAGTGTTCTGCGACTGGGGGAGGCTAGTAGGAGGAGTAGGACTACCAACAACACGGTCACCCGAGAAACCCCCACCAGAGATCCCACCAATGCCCGAGTAGTTCTAAACACCTTCAATTTCCCTTATAAAGTGCGACGAAAACACCGAAAAATCGAGGTGCTTCTTGTGAACATAATTAATCTAGACTTGGGAGATAGGCGATATTTCATGAGCATGTACCAGTTTTTGTTTTTGATGCCTAGGAGGATGTGGGTGGCCCTTGGTTTCATAGAGTATGCCTCTATATCGAAACCTCACCTCTATCTTCCAGCCATAAGTAAGCTCTATGCATGCTGTAAGCAGCTTCTCCAGCTCTTTCGAGCCGAGACAAAAGTAAACAATTATATTGAAAGAAGGGAATCGTACTTGGAGTTTAAAGTTGAGCTGAAAGTTAGAATCGCTCTTAGAACCTATGATCAGGACTTTTTACCTTCTCTTCCCCTATCTATCTTGAAATGATTTTCAATGTTTTCGAAGTGGCTATTGTCACGAGCAATTTTGTACTTATCATGAGGTTAGAGGTAGAAGAGCGTTCTTAAACCACTTCATCCGAGCTCTATCGGATTTGACCTCAATAAATGTACGTCTCAATGTCTACCAGATCCGCTGCATTGTAAAGCATTATATGAAATTTAGCCCCTGATATATTCACTCTCACTATATAGGCCTACATGCCGCTACTTAATTTTGTATTCTATACCCCACTCTCTCATTTTTTCAAGCAACAAACCTAGATCCTCTTTTCTAAGAATCACGAGATCATAAGGTCTTTTTCCTGTTCTCTCACTTTCTATCCTTATGCGAACCTTTTCCAATTTATCTTGCTCGTGAGGGCTAATAAGGTACGCAACTACGAATTTAGCGTTAGGGAAACACTGAGATAATTCATCAAATTCAGAGCTGAACTCTTTAGCTCTTTTCACAAGATCTCTAAAAACACCATAACGTATCATTATTATAACTCGCGGATTACGAGGATCTGGAGGTATCGCGCAATCCACTTCTCTCTCCTTACCTTTACATATAACTTTAATTTTGTCAGCCTTGTATCCATTCTTTCTCAAGAATTCTATTATGAACTTCTCTACGGTAGATCCTCTGACGTGCCGTTTTTGGTGTTCTTCCCAGTTCTTGTAGAACTTATAGAGTAGGGCTTCAATGTGTATAGAACCTTTTAGGTTGTCAAGTATAGCATCGACAAATTCTCTAAGCTTTTCCGCATCTGGGTGGTCAGTAAGTGAATAAACATCTTTAATACCGTAAAGTCTCTCAAGCTCTCTTACACTAAAGCCGCATATCATGACGAAGAAAGGGATCATAACTTTGGGATCACTCTTAATAATTTTATATATGACGTCTTCACTAGCCTTATCAAACCTTACACTTAGTGTTTCACGATCAAAAAGAGGTGAGCTTGTTAAAATAGCACCAATTCTTCTAGTCATATTATCGAGCTCTTCATAAAGATCTGGAAGCTAGCTATAATTAGGTCGAGGTATCTTTCTTAAGATATTTTCTATGAGCTCTGGGGCCTCCGTCATTGATTTGACCACCTATGATGTACCTGCTCTATTACCTGTTTGGGTACACAAAGCTCTTTTATGATGTGCGATTGGAGCCTAATATAATTATTTGCCGCTCTCTGGCAGAATGATCTAAGCCAAGACCTTGCATCCTCACTATTTAAATACGTAGCTAATGGGCGTAGAATTGAGGGATCCTTTGGAACTAAGTAATATACACTGTGACGAGGGATTATTAATCCCTTTTCATCAATGTAGAAAGAAGGCTCATAATCAATATCTCTCCATAGTATTTTAGGCTTCAAAATATCTTTTAACGGGGGATCTTCGTGAAAAGCATACCATTTCTTTTTCCCGCTCTTCACGATGAATCTTTCTTCGAGGAGCTTCTTATACTTTGAGAGATATGAAATTAAAGGGCGTGCTTCATCTTCACTTAAAAGATTACCTCTAATATCATATGGTACAAGCATTACATACTTTAATTTTTTATAGTCTATAACATCTCCAGGTTTAAACATTGAAAGCTCACGCCCGCTAATAGTAGGATATGCATAAGGCTCTAGCTCTTTAGGTAGAAGTTCGCGGGGTATTACGAAGACCTCATCTTTTCCAGTCGCTACACCTGCACTAATTCGAACGGCGAGATCTTTTAAATAGAAGCATGTAGCATCCGAGGTTGTTAATTTACCGCTTTCACGGCTCCTTAACGTAGGAAGCAACGAGCTCCCATTAGTTGGCAGTGAGACTTCGATAATAGTACCATCCCGCAATTTCACAGTAGTGAGACCCTCGCGGGGTATCTTCTTGATCACCGTTATTAAGGGATAAGCCAGAACTTCGGGGAATATTTTTTCGTCAATAAACTCTAATTCCTCAATCTTGTATTTTGCTAAAAGCTTGCGAAGCTCTCTCGCTGAGAGTGTGTATATGTATTTTTCTGGCGTAATGAACACAAGTCTTCCTCCGGGTTTTAGAAGTTGAAGAGCTTTCTCGAAGAACAACATGTAGGTATCAAACCTACCTTTAGCAACATTAAAGAGCTTTTTATACAATTCTCTCTTTTCATCTTCTATGTATTCATATGATATGTATGGAGGATTACTGATAATGTAGTCAAATTTGCCCCCAAGTTTCTCCTCGCTAATTAGTAAGAAATCGCCATGAATGACCTTTACTTGCGGATACTTCTCAAATTTTTTACGGGCAACTTCTACAAGCCTCTCATCGATCTCTATACAAACTATCTTGGGAAGCTTCAATCCGACTATGCTTAAGTAATGAATAATAGCTTCTATAAATACCCCAGTACCGCAGCCTGCATCGAGAACACTTGATGAAGGGTTGGGAGGGCCGTCTTTGAAAAGCTTTGAAACCATGTGTAGAGCTATGTGAAAAGGTGTGAACACCTGTCCTTTTTTAATATCCTCTTTGGCGCTTCTCACACGCTACACCCTACTATGTTTTAAGTACGCTATATCTTGTCTGCCTGCACCCAGAATTATAACCCCCCTTCACTTGCTGATTCTCGGCTTTATTCTTATTGTAAACTCCACTACTGTTCCCTTAGAGCTTACCCCATAATAATGATTGAATACTCCATGGCACTTGGGACATTCTAGTCTCCTAACCTCGTAGAATCTGAAGCGCCAGGTTTTATGAACCTTGAACTCGCCTTCATAGCTACAATGTGGGCATTTAACCACTTTTCCCACCTTTCTTTAACTCCTCAATGAACTCTACTAAAGGCCTGGCTCTTTCTTCTCTAAGTTCTCTTGGTATAGTTAGCGACGGGTCTATTTGCAGTAGACTTATGATTGTGCTGATTTCTTCTGGCTTTACACCATAGGATTCAATAGCCCTCTTAACCCTACCCTTAACGATGTTTATTGGAGTATTACCACTTAGATAACTTATAATAGTACCTCTGATCCAGTTTAAAGCCCATTTTCTAATGGAGAGGTGTGATCCTGTATCCATAGTCTCTCGCATATTCCTTATCCTATAAGGTATATGAGTTATAGAACTATTAAATGTTTATCGTTAAGAGATTTGAACATGCTTGCTATAAAAATTTCCGCACATTCAATCCTAGAACGCCACGATTATGGCTCTAAGTAGTGTTATTTTAATTAACCAGGGCCTCGCTATTAATAACCTACTTTTTAATTATGGTGGTCAATGTTGCTTGTTGAACTATTACCCCGCGTTGGCTTGCCTAGGCCTTCAGTCAACGTGTTTGGGCCCGGCTTCACGCTGTGTATTGTTAGCGATGGGAGTGGACTGCGTGTTTTCCTATAGTCTACCGTGAGCCCTGAGACCCTCTCAAGGTTTTACGGCGTCAAGAAGTCTAGCTACGAGGAGCTACTAAAGGTATTTGGTGGCGAGGTCTGGGCTGGTGAGGCCAGGCTTAAGCGGGAATTCGACTTCTACTACACAGACGTGGTGTTAGCTGACGTTCCCGGCCTAGTTAACTCCCTCGAGAGTAAGGGCGGCATGTGCATCTTGTCTCCCGAGACACCGGGTTGAAAATGGTCTTCGCCTCTAAGGCCTCCTCGCTACTAAGCAAGGCTAATAAGTACCACAATGAGTCTTTTGAGTTGCAGGGTAAGGAGTTGCAGAAGAGGATGGCAGGGTCCTTCTAGGCAAGATCCTGGTGTTGACGCAGAGTAAGAGCGAGTTGAAGGTTGTTGAGAAGCTCGTGGAGGCCTCATGCAATGCCCCGTTGAAGTGGGAGAGGCGTAGAGTGAGGAAGATAAGCGAGCTCACGGAGTTACTTAAACCCTCGCAAACAAGTTTTTGATGGAGTTGCTTGGCGAGAGAAATAGAATCGTATTTACAGAGGACTTCCTACCAGAGGTAGTCAAGATCCCAGACCCCTCGCTACGCAGAATCGGCTTTATCCGCGACTCGCCACTGCTACTAGTTATACCGGTTAGAACAGGCGGGAAGACTTTTAGGATCGGGGTTTTAGAGGACGACCGAGAGTTTAGGCTATCACTAGAGGATCTCTACAGGCACTGCTACATGATAGGGCAGACGGGTAGTGGCAAGACCGGCTTCATAAAGATGCTGGTGCATAGGTTGAGGAACCTGGGAGACGCCTCGATAATGGTGATAGACCCACACGGAGACATTGCTAGAGAGCTGATGATAGCTTTTTCATTATAGAATGTTGGTGAGACCTTAAGAGTTTTGTTAAATATTATAGACAAAGATGGCTGCGAAAAGAATATTATGAGCTAGCTGAAGGTGTATTTCTTAATGAGATGATGACAACGTTGAAACTTAAATTGTTAGAAATAATTTTGTTAAACACTTCATTAATGCAGTGATATCTAAAACATGGAGTCTTATAGATCATAACTATCAAGCAGATACTCTATAAATAATTTCAGCAGAACATATTAACAGAATTTTTACAGCAGATCAGTGCTTATACAAAATGACTGAAGAAGAGCTGTTAAAGACTTATTGCCTTATGTAGATAAAAATGTTTTTATGTTAGACATTACATTGTTTTTAACTATAATCCCTTTGATAGTCTGAAGCAGTATTTAGTAAGGTTTATGTTATGATCTGAATTATATTCTGGCTCTTTTCTCCTCTTTTGCCGCGATTATTAGTTTTTTAGGCAGGTCAGCATATAATCCACAGATGATCATCCAAGAATTAGGATCTTTGTTTTCTAAGCCCATGACAACCCTTATAGCTTGGGAAAATAATTCTGATAAAACGCTCCACATCAAAATCAGATGATAACAAAGAAGCTAGAATAACTGCTCTGGCAGATGCAAGAGGTTTTCTAGTCCACCAAAAAATCATCTCCCAAAAAGGAGGTCTCCCAGGCCGTTTCTCGGTAGATGGTGGTTCATCGCTTTTTATATTTACTGATTTCATGGCTCTCCACCATCTACTTCTCAACGGTCTCCCCGAGCCCCCTCACCGTAGGAGCTCACCACTAGTCGCCTAGTGGCTCATCACCCTACGGATCTCGGAAACTCGGGGTCATCAATATATATAAGCTTCTGAAATTTATAAACTCAGCCTCTAAACATCAATAAATATGAGTGCTACAAATAATTATAAAAACTGAAACAGCCCTTCTCTTTAGCACTTGCAATATTCACGATCTCAATAGGAAAATTTCCAGATTCTAAAAGATTTTGCAAATAAAGACACCTTAATAAATATTTGATTTGATAACATAAAAAATTTCTAGACGATGTTATTCTAATACTAATCTAATCATGAGAACACTGGAGACACTCAATGATCTTTTTCAATTCATCAGGCAAATAATTTATAAAATGATCTATGTTAGAGACGCTTTCAAACCTCTTACTTAATTCCTTGATCATTAGTGTCTGAAACATCTTTTTCTCATATTTACGCTGAATCTTTTGCTCTATGATCCTAACAATGTCGTGGCAAGTGCCTGTTTCACAACCTGACAAATTCATAACCTTACATAATATACTCTCAAGACATGGATGTGCAATAATTATACTTACTTTATTTAATTTATTATCAATATCTCTGAGATGTTCTTCTACAATGTTTCTACGGATTATCTCAGGATCCTCTCCCTCACTATCAACTAATATAATCACATGATCATAATTACACTCGTCCAATGCTGTTCTCACATATTTATCTATTCTATTATCACATCTATTAAGAGGACTGCTAACACTCACATGAATATTTTATCTACAAGATCATGCCTTTTCAATATATTCAAGAAGTCTTTCAAGAATTCTTTAGCATATCTATTATCTGGAATGATATATACTTTATGTTTAGACGAAATTATTTGACACCATCAGCCTTTAAGCTCTAAGAGACCTGATGATATAAGCTCGCTCAATGTGAGTTTTCTATTTCTAAGTATTTCAGCAATCTCCTCATTAAGTCTATAAGCTTTTGTCTCTCCATTTTCAAGTCTTAATATGATGACCTCCTGAACTTTTTTCACATAATTAAGAGGGGTCGTTGAATGTGTGGTAAGAATGACATAAAGATCGCTATATCTGAACTCGTCAATTAAAAACTGTTGAAGCTCAGGATGAAGACTATTCTCAAACTCATCAACAACTAATAATGTAGGCCTCCATCTGAGAAGACTCTCTAATATAAGAGACTTAAAAACACCCTGTGGAATAGATATAGGAGCCAGCCTTAGATCATCTGCAATAAGTCTCATAAAAACTCTGCCATCAGCAGTAGCCTCAAAAATCACATTAAAATCTTCATAACCAGGAAAAGCATATTTTAAAGCCTCTTTCAAACCCTCATCAATATGACCACCTGTTATAGTAAAGAAAAACTGTATAAAATTAGAGGCGTCAGACTTAAGTCTCTCTTGTCTCTCCAAGCTCTGAGGAGTTAAAATAGCTCTCCAATCAATGTTTCTTAGAATAGTGATTCCATCAATAAATCCATAAACAATTAAAGAGGCGATAGAGATTATTAAAGAAATATCACGTAAAATATATATCATCATAATTACATCGCTAACTTTCTTAACTACATTCTGCAACAGATCAACATTTAGATCTTTCCATTTATTAATAAGATCCTGATACCTAGGCGAATTAACATTAAAAGATAACGTCTCTCGAATAGTTCTCATCATCTTTTCACGACATTTCTCTCCTATAAGACCTTTTTCGATATGGACAACAAAATTTTCAGGGGTAGCGATCGTGCCTAATATAATATTTCTTTCTAAAATAGGAAAAACCATATGAATCAAATATGTTTTTTCTATTTCACATATGAACTTAAGTTCTGAAACAGTAGGAGAGAAGATCTCAGATACATTAAATAATAATGTGAGAGACGCCTTTTCAAGCACGTCTTTAACCTCTGGAGCTAGTTTCTGTTCTCTATCGATCTCTTCTAGTGCTGCGTATAAAGCGATAAGCTCGGGATAAAACGTTTCTGATTTTTTCTCATAACTTTCTTTCAACTTATTCATCAGCTTAACAAAAGATTTAAATATCTCCATCATATTAGTCGTGAAAATCATTAGATTTCTAGCTGTATCCACATGTATTTTGAAGCTTCTGCCTTCGATTATGAGATTTTCTCTCAGAATTTGAAATCTACCTCCTTTTCCACTTATATCAAGTTCATATGTGATGCTCATCGGCTCTGATAGATTTATTAATGTTTCACGTAGATATTCTATTATCATTATGTCGCTTAGAAGATGTGTTATTTCACGAATTCTATTCTCTAGATTATCAACTTGTAGTTTAACTCCTATTGTTATTGGAAGATTTTCATCGTGACGCCAGACAACATTGTTATAGCCCCACCATCTGGAGAATGGGTTTAGATTCAGTCCTCTGGCCCAATCTAATGTGCTGGTGAGCAGTTCTAAAGCTTCTACTAGAGCAGTCTTTCCAGAGCCGTTTGTTCCTATAACAATATTTAGTTTGGAAGACATGTCAAGCTTGAGGTCTTTAATAGATTTGAAATTCTTGATCCAGAAGCTTTCAAGCGTCGCTAGTCTGCCAAATTCTTTCAGAGATGTCATCGAAACTCCCAGGCTTAACTCTCTAATAAATTTATGTCTTGATTAAAATATATTCAAGTTTTAAATAGATCTAGATTTTTATATCATGAAATATAATGATCAGTGTTCAAGTATGAGTTGATATTAATAATGCTTTTTTATCTTCTCTCGCTTTTTCTAAGCTTTTGCTCCCATCTGAATCTCCATAATCCTCTTCCGAAGGATTCTACTGCTATCTCAAGCTCTTCTGCCAACATATCACTGATCAAAGGTTCGTCAGCTGTTGGAGACACTATTATATCTATGACCCCTCCCCGCCCTTAAGGGCGGGGTTTCGAATCTCTGGGTCTCGGGTGTTAGCCCTCTGGTGAGGGATTAATTTTTTCATCATAATCATCGGGCTGGAGGCATGGATGCGCAGCTGAGGTATTAGCCCCCAGACCCTCAAAATATTATACATCTCATCACGACCATAAAAATTTTCTTGAAAAGCATAAAAATATAAACTTTACCCCGCCATGAAGGGCGAGGCTTGCCCTTACGTTGTCAACACTTCTTTAGACTCTGAATCTTCGGTCAAGACTTTCATCATAGCTTTTCTAGGATAAAATCATGCTCTTAAAGGGCCTCCCGCAGTCTCTAAAACGACTTCATGAGCCTCTTCAGGAGGCCAGAGGCTGAGAGCTTTTGCATCATCAATTGAGATGAGAAGCTGTGGAGTAGGAGCTTCAAAGCCGCTGCTTTATAACGGTATAACGTCAATATTTTCTCGTCAACTTTTATTCTTAGTCTCAGTCTCACTGCCATAGACAGCTCCCTTGATCCTTCCTATACGAGCTATAGATTTATATCTTATTCTTCCGATAAAAACTTTTTTATTCTCAGCATCCATTTTTAATTCTAATAACAATTACGCGTCTCAACATTATAACAATTTTAAAAAGAATCTTTCTTACGAGGGTTTTGATGTCCATTCTAAGAGAGTTTTTATCGAATGCTCTTTGACGGGATGCTCCAGCAATACCTTGGGTATGCTAATGATCATGTTTCTCTTTATAGGATGTTTAATAAGTTCTGCTATGAAGCTTTCTCTCTTATCTATAAGTCTTATAATGATCTTTACTATATGATGATG
>Ga0080004_1191802_pt1 | contig 21608 bp, 18 predicted proteins | sample WasSprMetagenome_FD_69207 | JGI IMG/M metagenome (GOLD analysis project Ga0080004, IMG submission 69207) | Sulfidic aquatic microbial communities from Washburn Spring, Yellowstone National Park, USA - WS (SPADES assembly) (version 2) | ecosystem: Environmental > Aquatic > Thermal springs > Hot...
GGATAAGGAGGCAAAAGGTAAAAATCAAGGGGTTGGGCTGTGGGGGTGAAGTGCAGTAAGGCTATAACTAGAAGTGAGATTACAAGAGGCTTTAGAGTTTCCGAGAATCTACCTTAAAGGAAAGAGGGTGAGAGCTTAGAGATTTAACAAAGGTATTGGTTTAAGTTCATTTTAAGGGGAAAGAAGAGGTATTATAAAGCTTGAAAAATCTAAAATAGATTTGGAGGTGTTAATATGAGTAAAAAGAAGTTGACTGTGCTTTTGAGTGTTTTGTGTTTACTGACTTTTAGTTCTGTGGCTTTTGCTGAAGTAGTTACAATTACTTTCTGGGGATGGATAAGCCCAGAATGGGTTGCTACTTATAGGGATTTCGAAAAACAGCATCCTAATATTAAAATTAAGGAGTCCCTAGTGTCTCAGGAATGGGCTTCTACTAGTGAGAAGTTTTTAGCTGCTATGGCAGCAGGAAACGCTCCTGATGCCTCTATCCAAAACTCTCATCAATTTTCTCAATGGGCATCACAAGGGGCTTTCTATGATATAACTGCTTTTACTAAAAAGGATAAGGTATTAGCAAAGGATTGGTTCGCTCCTCAATGGAAAGGGACATTCTTTGCTGGAAAGCAGTTTGCCTTACCTGGAATAACAGATACAAGGGTCCTCTATTGGAACAAGAATATGTTTAAGCAGGTAGGCTTAAACCCTGAGGTTTCTCCAAAGACATGGAAAGATCTAGAAGACTTTTCAGAAAAACTTACCAAGAAAGATGCCTCTGGAAAATATATTCAATTTGGGTTTCTTCCATACTGGGGTAACTCATGGACCTGGATATATGGATGGCTAAATGGAGGGAGATTCTTGGATTCTAAAGGAAAGAAAGTTACCTGCGATGATCCTAGGATTGTTTATGCATTAGATTGGATGGTAAAATTCTACGATAAGTACTGTGGTGGGGCTCAGGTAGCGGCAAGCTTCCTCCAGGGTTTCCAAGGAGCGGCTAATGATCCATTTGTTACAAATAAAGTAGCAATGCAGATAAATGGAAACTGGCAGTTATGGTTCTTTGCCACTTTCCCTCAACTCGAATATGGAGCGGCTCCTCCTCCTGTTCCTAAAGAAGGGATGAAACCTACTACATGGTCTTGCGGAAGTTATTATGCTATATCTGCTAATACAAAACATCCAGAAGAAGCTTGGACATTTATAAATTGGCTTGCTGGTCCTGAAGGGGCAAAAGCTCTCGCTAAGAACGTATTAGAACAGAGAAAGAAGGATTGGCAAAGGCAACAATTACCAGGAGAGCCAGTATATGTACCTGACCTGTTCAATAATCGCCAGGCTATGAAGGTATTACAGGATGAGTATCTACCAAAGCTTCCGGCAAAAGTCCAAGATGAATTTAAGCTGGTTACAGATGCTCTAAACTGGACCCATAGTTGCACTGAGATGGGTCTAGCAGGATTGACCTACTGGAATGAGATGGATGCTGCAACTCAGGCTGCACTGTATCATAAAATGAGCGCTAAGGACGCCCTGAAGCAGTGTAAAGAAAGAGTCCAGAAGGCTTTGGATGACGCTTGGGCACAGGTGAAAGTGAAATAATCGTTCACATAACACGAGGAGACCCCTATAAGCAGGGGCCTCCTTCTTAAAATTAGGAGGATTCGAGATGAAATACTCAAACTTAAAAAAACAGGAGATTTTTGCTTTTTATACTTTTATTAGTCCATGGCTAATAGGATTTATACTTTTTACAGGTGGCCCTGTAATTGCTTCTTTATATTTCAGCCTTACTAACTATACTGTGCTTTCAAAACCAGAATTTATTGGATTTGGGAATTATTCTTCTCTATTTAAGGACCCCCTATTTTGGACATCTCTATATAATACTATATACTATGCTGTATTCTTTATACCACTTGGCATCTTAATAGCGTTTGGTTTAAGTATCTTGCTGAATCAAAATGTAAAAGGATTAGCTATATATAGAACAGTTTACTATCTTCCTTCTATTGTTCCTGCAGTAGCTAATGCTATCTTATGGATCTGGTTACTCAATCCCCAATGGGGGCTTATAAACACTATGCTTAAAATGCTAGGAATCGAAGGGCCAGGTTGGTTGACGTCTGAACAATGGGCTAAGCCTGGTCTTATCCTTATGAGTTTATGGGGTGTGGGTTCATGGATTATTATATATCTAGCCGGACTTCAAGGAGTACCTGAACAATTATATGAAGCAGCAGAGGTTGATGGGGCGACAAAATTACAGAGATTTCTCTATATAACTATACCACTAATGACCCCAACTATATTTTTTACTCTAGTTACTGGTTTAATTGGTGCATTCCAAGTATTTACTCAGGCTTATATAATGACAAATGGTGGGCCTGTTAACTCTACACTATTCTATGCTCTTTATCTTTTTAGGAATGCCTTTAATTATCTAAAGATGGGTTACGCTTCTAGTATGGCTTGGATTTTGTTTTTAATTGTACTAACCCTCACATTGGTACAGTTTAAACTTGCCAACAAATGGGTATTTTACGAATAGGGGTGAGCCAGAATGAATAAATCGACTAGAATACTATTAGATAAATTATTAAGACATTTAATCCTTATAATGGTAGGGATTTTTTTCGCACTTCCTCTAGTATGGATGGTTTCTACTTCTCTCAAATCAAACAGACAGATCTTTGTTTTCCCGCCACAGTGGATACCAAAACCTGTAATATGGAGAAATTATCCTGATGTATTTGATTATGCTCCATTTTTATTATATTTCAAAAATACAATGATAATAGAAGTCGCATGTATCTTAGGAACTTTACTATCTTCTTCACTAGTAGCATATGGTTTTTCACGCTTAAATGCTCCTGGAAAGGACTTCTTATTTATTCTAATGTTGAGCACAATGATGCTTCCATATCAAGTATGGATGATACCATTATATGTTCTTTTTACCAAGATAGGATGGGTAAATACATTTTATCCACTGACTATACCAGCATTCTTTGGTAATGCATTATATATCTTTTTATTAAGACAATTCTTCTTGACTATTCCTAAAGAATTAGAGGATGCGGCAAGACTTGATGGATGCAGTTATTTTAGGATATATTGGCAAATAATGTTACCATTGACTAAGCCAGCTTTAGCTACAGTGGTAATATTCACATTTATGGGTGTATGGAATGACTTCTTAGGACCTCTTCTGTATTTACAAGAACCTGAAAAATATACATTAGCTATAGGATTGCAGGTATTTCTTACTCAACATGGAGCAGACTGGGGATTACTTATGGCTGCTTCCACAATGATAGTACTGCCAGTAATTGTTACATTTTTCTTTACTCAAAAACAATTTATTCAAGGGATAGTCTTGACTGGATTGAAAGGATAGAGACAAAAATGGTTAAGTATTCTATTTCTTTAAAGGATATAGCTCAAAAATTAGAAGTTTCAGAGATGACAGTCTCTAGAGCTCTAAATGGAAAGCCTGGGGTTAGTGAAGAAAAGAAAAGATTAATTTTAGAAGAAGTTAAAAAGGTTGGATATAGGAAGAACTCTTTGGCTGCAACATTAAAAAGGTCTAAATCCTTTACACTAGGGGTAGTAATTCATAGTCTTTCTTCTAACTACTATAGTGAACTTTTTGATGGGATACAGAATTATGCAAAAGCAAGGGGCTATAGAGTTTTGTTAGGATGTCCAGAAGAAGATTTAGATTTAGAAATAGATATTATTGAAGCTTTTTTAAGAAGAAGAGTTGATGGATTACTTGTAGCACCTATCTCCGCAGACAAAAACACAGAGTATTTCAGTAATTTAGTTAAAAGTAATATTCCAATAGTCTTTATTGATAGACACTTATTAACATTTCCCCAGATAGATTATGTAACTGCAGACAATATAGGAGGAGGATTTCTTGCAACAGAATATCTTATCTTATCAGGTCATAAGAAAATAGGATTTATTCAAGGCTCTGAACCCTTTTGTTGTGAAGTAATAGACAGATATAAAGGATATAAAAAAGCTCTAGAAAAGTATAGGATAGACAGAGAATATGTAATTTCATACCCAGAACCGATAAAAAATCAAGAAGAGAATGGTTATCTGTCAGTAATTTCTTTTTTTAAGAATAACCCATGTTTAACTGCTTTATTTGCGGTTAATGACAATGTGGCTATAGGAGCTATAAAGGCTTTAAAGGAATTAGGCTTTATAGTCCCAGAAGATGTCTCAATCGTTGGATTTGATGATATCTCTATAGCCAAATTTGTAAATCCTTCACTTACTACGATATTTCAGAATAAAAAGGAAATAGGAGAAAGGGGAACTGAAATGTTGATAGACAGAATAAGTAATACTAGCAAAGAATGGGGGAGGAGAATTCTTATACCTCCTAAATTAATAATTAGAGAATCAGTAAGGAGGATGAATGAAACTTCAGAGATATATCAAAATACTTATATTAGTAGTAATATTCCTTTTTAATTCCTTAATAAAAGGAGAGGCAAAAATGAAAGAAGAAGTATATATTATCCCTGGCTCCCATTTAGATTTATTCTGGATGGGCACCAGTAATGAATGCCTCCACAAAGGAGCTGAAATTTTAAAAGAAGCAATAGAGATATGTAAAGATAATCATGATTTTAGATTTTTAGTTGATAGTGTAGTTTTTGTAGAATACTTAGTGAATAATTTCCCTCAGTATAAAGATAGCTTAAAGAAGTTGATTGATAGTGGACAAATCGAGATAGCCGCTGACTATGTTGATAGATTAGAAAACCAGCATGGAGGAGAATCTTTAATAAGACAAGTAGTCTTAGGTAAAAGATGGTTAAAAGAAAATTTAGGGGTGGACTCGGTTATAGCTCATCACCCTGACCTCCCAGGAATTACCCCTCAAATGCCTCAGATATATAAAAAATGTGGGGTTAAATATTATTTATATGGACGTGGTGGATTCCCTGATGGACTAGTATATAATTGGCGATCTCCAGATGGAAGTTCTATAATAGCCTGTCATTATCCCAGACATTATGCATATTACAGTATAGAGGATGTGATAGAAAACTATAGCAAGATAAAAGAAGGTTTTCCTCTCTATCTGATTTTAGCAGGATTAAGTGGAGATTTAGCTTCACCGAATACTATGGGTGGATACTCAGAAAAACTTACTGAAATTATAAAAAGACTGAATAGAGATAATAATTTTTTGGAATTCAAATTGGCTATCCCATCTTCTATTATGAGACCTTATGAAGATATTCCTTTGCCTGTTAAGTCCGGAGAGATCCCGTCAGTCTGGGGGACATATGGTCCAGCTACAAGTGTAGATATATTCATACTGGATAAAAAGGCAGAGAATGATTTGTTAACTCTGGAAAAACTGCTAAGCCTACTTAAATCTCTTAATCTCTCTATACCTGAACCTCAAAGCCTTAACGAATGGAAGGACCTAGATGGAAATCCTATCCTCAAGGGGAATGAACTTTCGGAACTATGGAGGATGGAGCTATTCACCCAAGATCACAATTATGCTGGGAGAGGAGCCATAATTTCCGAGTCATTTAAACTGGAAACTAAGAAAAAGGTATTAAATTACACGAAAGAGTGGATAGAAAATTGTCTTAAAGCGATAGGGGAAAATATCTCTTCTAAAGAAGGAATCCCTATAATTTTATTTAATCCTCTGAGCTGGGAGAGGCTAGAGGTCGTAGAGATTCCTATAGAGACATTTCCAGAAGAATTCTCCATAATAGATACCCAAGGTAATCCCTTACCATATGAGAAGACTAAAGATTCAGTTAGATTAGAGGTTTCTCTTCCTCCGGTAGGATATAAGATAGTCTATGTTAAGAAGGGAGTATCTTCGAAAGACTTAGAAAAAGATATACGTTTAAAAAAGTTAGAAGATACTTTAAGTATAGAGAATAAATTCTATGAGCTTCAAATTTCTTTGGAAAGTGGTGAAATTACTCGTATATTTGATAGAGAAATACACCAGGAATTGTTAGAACAAGGAAAGCATCTAGGCATTCTGAAATTTTATACTGAAGAAGGAACAGATGTTGCAGAAAGAAGTGCTCCTTTAGAAATTAACTGGAATGCAGCAAGAAGAGAAGTGACTGTAAGCATAGAAGAAGGAGGTTTGAGTAGTACTGTTCTGATAAAGAGGAATCTAGGGCTATTCAAAGCTCAGATAAAAGACCGTGTCACTTTGTATAAAGATATAAAGAGAATAGACATAGATACGGCTGTTTCTTGGGGTGGAGCTAGATCATTCCAGTTAAGATATGTATTCCCATTCAGAAAAGACCTTTCAACTATAAACTATGGTGTACCGTTCTATACCGTTAGGTACCCTGAAACTATGGAAGGAATTAAAGGACCTTGGAAGCCTGACGAGGTTCTCTTTGAGGATTGGAAGCATATTCGAGAAGTAGCTAATTGGATAGACCTTGCAAATGATAAATTTGGACTAACTTTATCTTCCCTGAGTTCCTCTTACTATATAACCCCTGGAGAGTTAGAAGCTGTACTTTTTAGAACAATAAATAGCTGTGGAGACTCAAATTATTACTATAACACAGAGTTTGGGAAGAAGTTTGAATTCAAGTTTAGCATCACCTCTGGTTCAGGAGACTGGAGATTAAGAGAAGCCTACCAGAAAGGCTTAGAACTGTTAAATCCAATATTAGATGCAATATGTAACCAGGGGATCGGCTCTAGCGGTATTCCTGAAGAACTATCTCTTTTTAAAGTTCAAACTAATGGGATAGTAGTAACAGGTATTCAGCCAAACGAAAAAGGAATTCTTGTCAGATATTATAATGCAGATGGGCAAGATAAAGATGTAGTCTTAAGATTCTTTGATAAAAAATATAAATTTGCTCAGGAGACAGACCTTATCGGAAATCCTGAAGGTCAAATATTAAGTATAAAAGATGAATTCTTATCTATCAAAACAAGACCTTATGAGATAAAGACTCTTTTAATAATGGAGTAGAATATGACCAGTAGAGAACGAGTAATAAGGGCAATAGAGTTTAAAGGACCAGACCGAATCCCAGTTATGCATGCTGTTTTACCAGCAGCATGGTATAAATACGGGGAAGAGCTGGCAAAAATACTAAGCAAATATCCCCGAGATATTGCTTCGGGTTCAGGTAAATCAGATGTCTCAAAAAGACCAGCCTCTGCTGGATATAAATACAGTGAGGATTTAACTAAAAGATGGACATTTGAGGATGATTTTGCTTATTTAGAACCCAGGAGCTTTCAATATGGGACTCCAGGAGAAGCGGGGGATAGTACTGATGAGTGGGGATGTATTTGGAGGAAGATAGACCCTGGTATAGTAGGACAGGTTGTTAAAAGTCCCCTTGAAGATTGGGATAATATCAGAGATTATCGATTTCCAGACCCTCTGGCATACTGGAGATTTAACATCCCTGAAATAGAGATGACTGTCAGTTATGCCCAACAGAAAAACAAGTATATTATAGCCTATTCTGGAAATCTGTTCGAACTGCTCCAGTGGATTAGAGACTATGTTCCACTTATGATGGATATAATGGAAGACAGAGATAGGGTAAGATTTCTCATAGAAAAGATAGTAGATTATAACCTTAAGACTCTGGAATTCTGGTTGAAATATCCTGTAGATGGTATTCTTTTTCAAGATGATTGGGGTACACAGAGGCAACTTATAATAAATCCTGAGATCTGGAGAGAACTCTTTAAGCCTTATTATAAGAAACTATTTGATGCGGTACATAGAGCAGGGCGTCACGTGCACTTTCATACCGATGGTTATACCATAGACATAATACCCGACCTTATAGAAATAGGGGTAGATGTTTTGAATCCACAGTTTTCCGCTATGAATCTAGAAGACTTAGCCAAAATAGTTGCTGGTAAGGTATGTATAAGAAGTGATATAGACCGTCAATACATTCTTCCTAAAGCTACCCCAGAAGAAGTGGACCTCTATGTAAAAAGGATAATCGAGCTTTTTAGTTCTAAGGATGGTGGTTTTATAGGTATGGGAGAAATAAATTCGGATTCTAAATTGGAGAATATAGAGGCTATGTATGAAGCATTTGAAAAATATGGTAGATTGTAATTAGAAAGAATAGATATGTATAAAGCTAGTACATTAAAATTTTTCTTAATATGCTTCTCTATATTCTTGTTAGGAGTTACTTATTTCCAAATAAAAGGATGTCTTAACTGTCCAGGATCTCCTGTAGAAGAAAAAATACCTGTATCTTATTACTATGAAAAAGGAAACCCCGAATGTATTAAAACCACAAAACTACTTCAAATTTTATCTTCAAATTATGGAGAACTTGGAATTAAAATGGAAGATATAGATAGCCCTGGGGTTAAAGATTGGTTAGTATATCTTAATAAGATATATAAAGGCTCTTCTAAAGTTGAAGTTCCAGCTGTTTTTGTAGGAGGGCAGTTATTTTTAGTAGGATATAAAGAAATTTATAAGGGATTATTAGAAGAGGTTATACCTCAGATTGAGAATGAGTATCCTAAGGGATTTAAAGAATCCCTACTAAAAATTTTCAGGAAACTGAAGATTTCTTTAATTACTTCCTCAGGTTCAATGTTAGCAACAACAGTTATAACTGCAGGATTAGTAGATGGTATAAATCCCTGTGCAATTTCTCTCCTTATTTTTCTTATATCTTTTCTAGGGAAATTTCAAAATGCACAAAGAAGGATTCTTTCTATGGGAATAAGCTTTATATCAGGCTCATTTCTAACTTACTTTATGATTGGTTTAGGCATACTAAAACTTGTAACTACTCCATTATTCATTACCGTATATAATTTTGTATATATAGTTTTTGGAGTATTAGCTATATTATTTGGAATATTAAGTATAATAGACGCTTATTATGCAAGAAGGGCACAGATAAGAAAAATGAAATTGCAGTTACCAATGGGAATAAAGAAAATTAGCCATTATTTTGTTAGAAACATCCCTAAAACAAATATAATAGTCGGATTTTTACTTGGAATTTTAATGGCTCTTTTTGAATTTCCTTGTTCTGGACAGGTATATTTACCCACCATCACACTTATTGGTAATCCTTTATCTGGTAGTAAACAATTATTACTCCTAGGTATTTATAACCTTATGTTTGTCTTACCACTTATACTTATAGTTTTAGCCTCTACTTACTATTTTACTTCCTCAGAGATTTCCTCTTTTGTATCCAGGAATCTCTTTAAAGCTAAGATTTTGACTGCTTTATTATTCTTTATTTTAGGGGCTTATATGTTATTCTTAATATAGAAAAGAAGGATAGAAAGGAGTTTGAAAGATGAATTATACTAGAAAAGAGAGGATAGAAAATTATCTTAAAGCTGTAAATTTTCAAAATCCTGATTGGATACCTAGTAAAGTTAGTATTATGCCAGCAACCTGGAGAAAGTACAGAAAGGATCTAGAAGAGATAGTTCTAAGACATCCTAAAATCTTTCCAGATTATAGAAAAGGCAGTATAGACTTTGATTCTATACATGATCCAGGTTATAAACTAGGGGGATTCACTGATAGTTGGGGGTGTGTATGGGATAATATCGCAGAAGGACTGGAAGGAATAGTAGTAAAATCTCCACTAGAAAGATGGGAATATTTAGATACCTATATCCCTCCAGATCCGATCTTTCAAGGGGAAAGAGGTCCTCAGGTAGATTGGGAATATATGAGAAATAGGTTCGAAGAGCTTCAAAGGGAGGGAGACCTACCTAGAGCAGGTTTACCTCATGGATTTATGTATATGAGACTTTACTACTTAAGAGGTTTTGAAAACTTTATGATAGATATAGCTACCGATGACTCAAGGCTAGAGAGATTAATCAGTATGGTGTTGGATTATAATCTGAAACTTATAAGTAAATGGATAGAGGTTGGAGCTAAATTTATGTATTTTGGAGATGACTTAGGAACACAGAAAAGTCTAGCTATACATCCAGAAAAGTGGAGAAAGTATCTAAAGCCCTGTTATAAGAAAATGTTTGAGCTTTGCCGTAAGAATGGAGTTTACGTATACTTCCATACGGATGGACATATCTTAGAAATTATAGATGATCTTATCGAATGTGGAATAAATATAATAAATCCTCAGATAAGGGCAAATACCTTAGAGGGGATTGCCAAGAACATTAAAGGGAAGGTCTGCATAGATCTGGATTTAGACCGTCAATTATTTCCTTTTGCCACACCAAAAGAGATAAAGGACCATATAGAGGAAGCAGCATCAAGACTCAAAGACAAAAGGGGTGGACTTATGCTTAGTGCTGAATGTGAACCGGATGTTCCTCTTGAGAATATAGAGGCTATATGTGCAACATTGGAAGAGATTGGAGGTCCATCGATATAGAGTTACATTATGTTTAGCCTCATTCTTTACGATTGCTAGATACTAGAATATCGAGAGATACCTAAATTATAGGTTATATCTTTGTTATGGACTGTTAGATCCTGCATTCCGCAGATATAGTAGTGATGGCGGAAACCACAAGGAGACTTCAGGGTGTCTTCTCGTTACCTGTTAATGCTCTTCAGTAACGTTATGTGTGATATAATGGCTGTATGAGTACATAAGATCTCTCAAGGTAAGGCAAAGGAGATCCTAGGGATAAGTAAGAGTTAACTTAAGGTAATTTATCCGATAGGTCAAAGAATGCTATACTATAAGTTAAGAGTAGTAAAAGAAGGAGGTTAAAAGTACTTATAGTTTATGACTCATCATAAATTAATCATTGGTAATTGTATGAGTATGGAAGAGATCCCAGATGAAAGTGTACATTTAATGTTAACTTCCCCTCCTTATTTTAATGCTCCATTCGACTATAAGGGATTATTTAAGTCCTATGAACAGTATCTTGATATGTTAGATAAAGTTGCAAAGGAAGTCTTTAGAGTGTTAAAGGAAGGCAGGATTGCTGTTCTCAATATTGATGATATGTTGGTGGATGGAGAGAAATTTCCAATTGTTGCTGACGCAACTAAGATATTTCAAGATGCAGGCTTCAGGTATAGAGATAGAATTATCTGGAAAAAACCAGACGGATACTTAAGAATTAGCAGACGAAGTGGTGTGCTTTTACAGAACCCTTATCCGATGTATTTTTATCCAGATAACCTCTTGGAGAGTATTTTGATTTTTCAAAAGGGTAAATTTGATTATCGTTCGATCCCCAAAGAAGTCAAAGAGGCATCAAAGATTGATCTAAAAGAATTTACCAACAACAAATGGTATATGACACTTTGGGAGATGACTAATGTCCTTCCCGGTTCACCACTTGAGAAGGAAATCGCCGCTTTCCCTGAGGAATTACCTTATAGAATTATAAAGTTATTCTCCTATGTAGGTGAGACTGTCTTAGACCCGTTTGTAGGCAGCGGAACTACTATGAAAATAGCGAGGCTGTTGGAAAGGAATAGTATTGGTATAGAGATCAAGAAATCGTTGATCCCTATTATCAAGAAGAAGCTTGGTTTTGAAGGACAATTACCGCTTGATAATCAGGATGATACCTTTGAAGTGATAATAAGAGAAGGGGGACAATATGGATGTATCGGCTAAGATAACAGGAATAAGATATCAGCCGTTATTGTGTCGTCCATTGAACAGATGGGCTATTTCAGACCTTGAATCAGCTCTTAGTAAGGATACAGTCTTCATCTTAGTTATCGACAAGAACAGAGAGCTTGCGTTAAGCTGGTGGGTTTCTCCTAAGAGGACCAGGTCGTATCCATATGCGAGGGTCTATAACTCTTTGAGCTTCTCAGGTAAAAAGGTGACAGTTATTCCTGTTATAAAAGACGAGGGTAAGGATGGTGATAGGGATTTTTTGCAGTGGGATACGGTGTCTTTGATGAGTTTATTAGGTGTATATACAATTATTTCCTACTACGGTACTGCTGAAAGGAGTTCAAGGTATACACATAAGATAAGGAATCAGAGATTCGATATACAGCATATTAAGGGGGAGATAGATAATATCTTATGCTATCAGTCAGATGCGCTTCACTGGAATCTTGCTCAACTGGAGAAGATCAAGGAGATAACTCAAAAGGCATTAGCCTCTTATGGTGATATCTCGAAGAGACTGGGTGTGGATATGCACTCTCTGGAAAGTGCGGAGAAGAGAATAGAGCGTCTAATTAAGAGTAAAGATGCCTTCTTGCAGGTTTCAAGGGAGCTGGCTAGGAAGGCACAGAGTAGAGAGGTAGTAACTGTTCAGCCAAAAGAAAAATTAGCAGGGGTAAAGGCCAGTATAACGATAAGGAACTATCTGGGTGGATGCTACTTTTTTACCTGCGATGAAGTCAAGATCGAAGATGATAATATCTATCTGATTGAAGGAAAACATAGCAAAAAAGCGTTAATTCCCTCTTTAGATGATATAAAGGACGGCTTAATAAAGATGATACTATTTACTAATCTCAGGGAAGTAGAAATAGGGGATAAAGAGTATAATCCTATCGCAGTCTTAAGGTTAACCAGTGATATGGAATTTGTAAAAGAAAATTTAAGGACTTCCCAGCTTGAGACCTTACAATTATTAAAGAAAGAAGCTAAGATTAATAATTTTATGGTAATGCTCAATGGAATTAATCTACAGGATATCGAGTTGTAACTATACGCTTAATTACTATGGCTGGTAAGAATAGAGCTGTCGTATACTCTCTTCCCCTCTGTCATAACAGTTTATTCTTCGTATAATGTCCCTTATGTGAATATATCCGCCCCTTTTATTCGCAATAAGTAGCCTTTCAGGTGCAGGACTTGAAAGTTATGTGAATAAAATTTGTGGTATAATGGATAAAAAAGGATGTAAGAGTATGAAAAAGTCGTTGGAAGAGGAAATAGAGGAGGTCATAGATGGAAGATAATTCCCTTTCTTCTTTCATCTCTTATCTTTCATCAAGGGGGTTATCTGAAAACTCTATAAAGGCATTCAGCTCCGATATAAAAAAATACCTTGAGTTTGATGGCTCTCCGGTCGAATGGCTCAATACATTGAGGGAAAAGGGACTGACAAATAAGACACTGGCAAGGAAAAGAAGCAGTCTCTCAATATACTTCAAGTTCCTCGGGATGGATATTGAGCTCCCAAAGATAAAGCCAGAGGAGAAACTTCCAGTGGTGCTTTCGGAGGTCGAGGCAAAGGCACTACTTGAGTCATCGACAAAGACAAGGAATCCAGATCGTGATAGACTGATAGTCGAGCTATTACTCAAGGCAGGACTGAGGCTGAGTGAATTGCTAAATCTGAAGGTATCTGACATAGAGGAAGAGCAGGGGATAACATTCCTGAGGATAAATCAGGGGAAGGGTAAGAAGGACAGGAGGATCCCTCTCGTAGATAAATATCTGGTGAAGAAATTGAAGTCATATATAAAGAGGCTTGATGAGGATGAGAGGCTCTTTAATATATCTCCGAGGAGGGTCCAGTACATAATAAAGGAGATAGCAAAGAAGGCTGGCATAACAAAGAACATCCACCCGCATACATTAAGGCATACATCGGCGACGCTATATCTGAAGAAGGGTGTAAACATAGAAAGTGTGAGAAAGACCCTGGGTCATAAGAGCCTGTCGACAACCCAGAGGTATCTACAGTTAACAGAGTTTGATGTTGCAGAAGACCTCGCAAAGGCGAGATGGTAGGAGGGATAATATGTTAAAGATAGACGAGACGATAGTACCTTTGCTGAAAGACTTTGAGACATATACCAGGTATCTGGAAGAAAATCACATAGAGCTTACATCCAAAGAAAACTGGATCCCACCAAAGATCCTGTACGAATTAAACGGTAAGATGAGTAGTTATGTTACTCCGAGATCCACACCAAGGACTCCGCAGAAGTACTATGTACTTCTGAACCTGATGTTTTACCTTGCCACAGAGGGGAAGCTCTTTGATAAGGTAAAGAAGAAGGGATCTCTCTATCTTGAGCCGACAGATAGACTGAATGCTTACAGGGCATTGACGCCTACAGAGAAATACTTCTTTCTCCTTGAGACCTTCTGGAGAGATATAGACTGGAGATATCTCGATATTGACAACCTCTATAAAGAAGACCCACTGGTAGAAATCCATTTTCTCTTTTACCTCTTATTCCCTGATGAAGATTTGAAGAAAGAACTCAAGAGGGCTGGATTTAAAGAATGGATCTATACAAATAATGATAGGATAAATTTTGTTATCTTTACCTTCTACCTCTTCAGGCTCTTTGACCTCTCTATAAATGAAAATATGAGGGAAGATCTGTTCTCTTTCAAGTACTATATACCGATCAATGGGATAAAGTTATCACCACTGGGAGAAAAGATACTGGCTGTAATGATAAAAGAGAGGGATATGTTCCACTGGAATATCCCTTGGAGGAGGATCAATTACGGAGAGATGAATCCAATCCCTGGATCTCCCCTACCGAATGAAAGGGAGGGAAAAGAAGAGATCACATATACAGAAGAACTATTCTTCTTACCATTTGTCGATCTCTTTGAAGAGGGAGAATTAACGAAGACACTTCCAAGGATAGTAGAGAGGATAGAGTTTGTCGATGGTGTCTATATCTTCAAGGTCTCTCTTCTACCAAAAAAGGAGGTCTGGAGGAGGATAAAGGTATCCTCTGATCATACACTTTCCGATCTGGCGGGAGCCATAATTGATGCCTATAGGTTTGACTACGAACATCTATACTCCTTCTTTATGGATGGCGAAAAGTGGTCCCCTTACAGGTTTACTTCCCCAGAAGAGAGAGAGGGACCTCACGCAGACAGGATAAAGATAGGAGAACTAAACCTCCGCAAAAGGCAGAAGATCCTCTTTCTGTACGACTATGGCAGGGAGTGGAGTTTTGAGGTAGAACTCGAGGGCATAGAGAAGGATAAACCAAAGCCGGATAGACCTAAGATCATAGAGAGGCACGGGAGATCCCCCGAGCAGTATCCAAGATGGTGGTAAAAATGCCAGATTCACATATGGAATACCTCTATCTGAAGATCCAATAAGGAGAGGCTAAGGACAAGGTATATGTTACATAGCTTATAAACCCTTGAGGCAAGTCCTTTACATCGTCATTATCATTGACAGCCAGGATAAATGGGCTATAATCCTAAAAGGTTAAGAGAGATAGAGATTTAAGAATTGCCAAAAATTTATTGGTGGGAGGAAGCTTTAGGAATTCTCATAGACTGGCAGGAGGTATGATCTGTTGAATAAAATTTATTTTGCTATCATAGGTTGTGGTGCCATTGCCAATATACATGCTAAGGCTATAAATGCCATTGAAGGGGCAGAGCTAAAGGCAGTGGCAGATGTGAATATAGATAGTGCAAAAAACTTTGCCCAGAGATATGGGATAAAGGATTATTACGGAGATTACAGGGAGCTGCTAAAAGATGAATCAATAGACATAGTAAACATCTGTACCCCTAGTGGTTTAAGAGAGGAGATAGTCATAGAATGTGCAAGGGCTGGTAAGCATATAATAGCAGAGAAGCCTATAGAGGTAACACTTGAAAAGATAGACAGGATGATAAAAGAGTGCGAGAAGCATAGAGTAACCCTGGCAGGCATATTTAATAACAGATACAACAGAAACTATAGGATTGTCTATGATACGATCCAGAAGGGAAGATTCGGTAGGCTCATCTTGGGGGATGTATATGTCAAGTGGTATAGAGACAAAGAATATTATACACGTTCGGGGTGGAGAGGAACCTGGAGGTTTGATGGCGGTGGAGCATTGATGAATCAATCCATTCACTTTATCGATCTCCTCCAGTGGTATATGGGACCGGTAGAGAGTGTAAAGGCTTATACTACTCAGGCGGTGCATAAGTATATAGAGACAGAAGACTTAGGAGTTGCAATCGTAAGGTTTAAAAATGGCGCGTTAGGGGTTATAGAGGGTAGCACTGCCCTATATCCAGGACTCTATGACCGGATAGAGATCCACGGGGAGAATGGGAGTGTACTTATAGAGAACAGCCAGATAGTCAGGTGGGAATTCAAAGACCAGGAACCAATAGATGAGGAAATAAGGAAAAATAGAGGATTAGAGACATTTGAGCTTGGTAGTTCAAGAGACCCTATGGAGATTCCGTACGAACTACACAGAAGGGAGATAGAAGATATTATAAACTGCCTTAGAGAGGGGAAGACCCCTCCTATAGATGGGTATGAGGCAAGAAAAGCAGTAGAGATAATTATAGCGATATATAGGGCAAGTAAGACAGGAGAAGAGATCAGGTTACCATTGACAGTTTAGGGAGAAGAGGTATAATCTAATCTCAGGATGATTTTAAGAAAGGAGATGGGAGTTGGGAAGAAGGATAAAACAGTCGTAAAGTTTTGAAATAGCAGTTCAGTCAGGCTGACCTGAAAGGGTAGATTTAAAGTTAGCCCAAAAGATAGGCAGTAAAGATTTGAGGGTTTCAAAAATACGAAAAGTTATGGGGGTGTTATAGATGAAAAAAGTTTTGCTTATTACTTTTATAGTGACTTTCTTTATGGCTTATCTCAGTGAAACTTCATTTGGTAAAGTTACCCTATCTTTTATGATAGAAGTTGGACAAGGTTTACCCGATCCTATTGTAGAAAAGCTGGTGAAGGAATTTAATGACTCTAATGATAAGATCAATGTCAAATTAGAACCAATTCCCGGACAGGCTACCGATTATGAGATGAAAATAATGGCAAGTTTACTTTCTGGTAATCCTCCCGATCTCTTTACAACCCATGACAATACTAACTTTAAATATGCTAAAGAGAGACTCTTAGAGCCTCTTCCTAAAGATATAGCTGACTACGTGAATAAGAATCTAAGTCTTCTGTTGAAAGGTGCTATTAGAAAGAGCCTAAGTTATAATAACGTGCTATATGGAATTCCTTGGCTGGGAGACTGGGTAGCATTATATTACAATATGGATATGTACAGAGAATCTGGTATCAAATCCCCGCCTAAAACTCTATCAGAGATGATGGAGCATATAAAAAAGTTAGCCAGATGGGATGATAAAGGTAATGTAATTAGAAGTGGATATACTCTAAGAATAACTGGACATTCGGCTGGTATATTTGATAAATTTGTATCCTTCTATACAGCATATGGAGGCACCATAATCACCAATGATTTAACGCGCTTTCTGATAGATTCTCCAGAAGGTGAGAAAGCTGTACAGTACTATTTAGACATCTTATATAAATATAAAGCAGATGCTGTTACTATGGTAAGAGATACCACTGCCTTTTCACAAAAACTAGCCGCATTACATGCAAGAGAACCAGCTATGGTTGTTCAGTTGAAGACTCGTGCTCCAGATATGAAATTTGGTATTAATTATGGAGTAGTACCTTTCCCCAGGGAAAAGGCAACTGCTAGAAATGCGGCCTTTATTGATGCCTTAGTTGTTCCAAGTAATGCAAAGAACAAAAAAGAGGCATGGGAGTTTGTAAGATGGTTACTAAAGCCAGAAAACTATACCAGACTTCAGATTGGAATGGGAAGCATACCACTGCTTGAGTTTGTAGCCAGAGATCCTTATTTTTCACCAACAGGAGAGGGAAGATATATGGAAGTATTCCTTAAAGAGGCGCTATGGATAGACCCGCCTCATAGCAATTTCTACGAAGCTAAGACGAAGATTGGAGAATATCTGGAGAGGATCTTCTACCAGAAGATAGGGCTAAAAGAAGGTTTGAGCGAGGCAGTCAAGGAGGCAAACTCTATATTAAACAGATAAAAGGATATCGATGAAACTGAAGAAGACCAGGATAAAGAAATATATTACCGCAATACTGATGCTATCTCCCACAATAGTATTTTTTATCCTATTTGTCTATTATCCTATTGTTTGGGGCTTCAGACTCTCCTTCGGTGAGTTTAACCTGCTATCAGGGACCTTTAAATTTGTAGGGTTGGAAAATTTTAAGAGGGTAATAAGAGACCCTGTAGTACTCTCCTCACTTAAAAATACGGTAACCTTTAGCGCCTTTACAGTTATCTTGGGGACTATAATCTCTCTCCTGCTCGCAGTATGTATTGAGTCTATTCCAAAATATGGAGGGACATATAAATTCATCTATTTCATCCCTGTTGTCTCCCCAATGGTAACAGTAGCAATGGTATGGCTCTGGCTGTACGAACCCAGGATCGGATATCTGAACTATCTCTTATCTCTTCTTAGGATACCTCCAAAACAATGGCTACATGACCCAAGTCTGGCGTTGATCTCTATAGCAGTGATGAGTATGTGGAAGGGTTTAGGTTTTCATATTGTAATATTCTCTGCTGGAATAAAGGGGATATCAAAAGAGTTCTATGAAGCTGCACAGATAGATGGTGCTAATAACTGGCAACTGTTCAGATACATAACACTCCCTCTACTTTCACCTGTAATTGCTTTTGTATTCATTACTTCGACTATTGGAGCATTTCAGGCATTTACTCAGATGAATGTAATGACCAAGGGAGGTCCTGTAGGAGCTACAAAGACTATTGTCTACGCCATATATGAGTATGGATTTCAATTCTATAGGATGAGTTATGCATCAGCCATTGCTGTTCTATTATTTATTATAATTATGATACTAACTTTAGCTCAACTAAAGCTATTCAGGGAATAACTATGGGAAGATTCTACCAAAATTACTTTAATCTAACAATAATATATGTAATACTTACTCTTGGGGCGATAACTATGGTATTCCCCTTCCTCTGGATGATCTCCACTGCATTTAAACCTCCTTCGGAAGTTGAAGCCTATCCCCCATACTGGATACCCAAAACTCCAACAATAGCTAACTTTACTGAGGTTCTAAATAGGGCTCCTATCCATATTTATCTTCTGAATACCTTACTGGTCAGCACCTGTGTTACTTTGCTTGTACTATTTTTCTGTTCACTTTCAGGCTATGTCTTTGCTAAACTCGAACTACCTGGCAAAAATATTCTATTTCTTCTAATTTTGGGGAAGCTAATGGTTCCTTTTCAAGTAACCGTAATCCCTCTGTATCTACTGATAAACAAACTAGGATTAGGAGATAGCCTTATAGCACTTATACTGCCTTTTATGATAGGAGCCTTTGGTATTTTCTTTATGCGTCAATTTATAATAAGCATCCCTGATGAACTAATAGATGCTGCCAGAATAGATGGATGTGGGGAGTTCGGAATATACTGGAGGATAATTCTCCCCAGTATCAGATCTGCCCTTCTGACTCTGGCTATCATAACCTTTATGGATAGCTGGGGACAATACTTCTGGCCCCTAATAGTAATAAGAAGCCCAAGCAAAATGACTATAGAGCTAGGTCTGGCATTCTTCACAAATCAGTACTTTACCGATTATGGACCTATGATGGCAGGAGCATTCATATCTCTAGTCCCAGTAATCCTGGTATTTATCGCCTTACAGAACAGGATGATAGAGAGTATTACTCATACTGGATTAAAGGGATAACTTCTTAAAATTAAGGAGGACCAAATATGAAAAGGCTCTTTATAAATAGTTCCGGAGAGATAGAAATTGGTGAGGAGCCTGAGCCAAAGATAAATAGTTATGAATTACTAATCAAGGTCAAAGCCTGTAGTATATGTGGAGGGGATATAAAAGTATACAAAGGTATAAGAGAAAAAACCAGAGAGCTTAATACCCCTTTCCCCTTAAAGGGACATGAATGGAGTGGAGAAATAGTTGAGGTCGGCAGTAAAATTACAGACTTTAGAGTTGGCGATAGAGTTGCAAGGTGCTTTGCAAACTACTGTGGGTTCTGTATAAATTGCAGATTAGGGATGCCAAACTTCTGTATAGGTATAGAACAAGAAGAACATTCTGGTGGATTTGCAGAATTTGTGAAATTTTATATCCCTCCTGCGGGTGGAAGGGGACTATATAAGATTCCAGAGGGCATCTCTTATGAAGAGGCAGCACTGGCTGAACCTGGAACCTGTGCTATAGGGGCTGTATTAAAAGCCAATGTAAATCCAGGTGACTTTGTCGCTGTGATAGGGCTGGGAGGATTGGGGCAATTGATAACTCAAAGACTATCTGCCTATAGAAGTTATACCATAGGGATAGACATAAACGAGAGCAAACTATCAAGGGCTTCTAAATGGTGCAAATATGTTATAAATTCCTTAGTGGAGGACCCTGTAGAAAAGGTAAAAGAAATTACGCAGGGTATCGGGGCAGATATAGTTTTTGAAGTTGTAGGGATAGAAAATACATGGATACAGGCAGTGGAGATGCTTCGTATGGGTGGAAGATTAATAATGGTAGGAGTTTTTACTGAGCCTACCAAGAGATTTATCCTTGATAGAATCTTTCGAAAGAATATAAATATAATACCTGCAAAAGGTCCATCCCCTTTAATTACTCCCCAGGGAGAACCTTTAATATGGCGGGATCTAAGAGATGGCATTATAAAACCTAGCCTTATATATGAAGTTTTTCCTATGGAAAGAGCTAATGAGGCTTTTTATAAACAGGCTTATGGGGATGTGGCTAAAGGGGTTATAAAGTTTAACTAGCTTAAGCCAGCCCATATTTTAAAATCCAAGTAACTTTGACACTCCTAAAACTAAAAAACCTTTAAGTTAACCACTAACTCCTTATCCCCTTGACTAATCCGATATTAATATTATACTAATCCTATGAGTAATCCAGAGATTAATCCGCGGATTAATCCAGAGACTAATATGGATTATAAGGCAGAGGGAGTATTATCAATACAGGATTGTGCTAGATTATATAAGCTTTCTACCGTTACAATCCGTAAATGGATAAAGAAGGGTCAGCTTTCAGCCACAATTTCTAACAATCAATATCTGATAAGGAAAGAAGACATAGAAAAGCTACTCCAGGAGAAGGGATTAATCCATACTAATCCACGGATTATACCCGAGACTAATACGGAGACTAATACGCGGATTAATACGGAGACTAATCCAAAAGTGTCAGAGATTAATCCAAAAGAGCCAGAGATTAATCCGATTATAGACCAGACTAATCTGGTTAATGAGCTGAGAAGAGAGATAGAATTTCTACAGGAAAAGATCAGTTCGCTGGAGCGGACTATCGCAATCTTAGAAAGGGACAAGGAGTTCCTCCAGGGGCAGGTCCAGAATCTTACCAATACCATCAATATACTTACAACCAAGCAGTTACCACCCCCTGGTCAGGGGCTATTCACCAGACTAAAGAACCTGTTCAAGAAGTAAAACCACTTATCCTCTCCCCATTTAAGCAGGGATCAGGAATACCAGCCCTCATAGGATAGCTACAAACTCTACTATAGGCAAGATTATCAAGCTGATTATATGTATTTCGGTCCCTCATAGGATAACTAAAAACTAAAACTTCCTAAAGAGATTTCCCACCATCAGTTGCTCGTTTCAGTCCCTCATAGGGTAGCTACAAACCTCATTTTGTTACCATAAAATCTGGGTTCTGAAATTTATCTAGGGACCCTACGCTACAATTTTGAGAGCATTGTATCTTTAGATTTTATTTTTGTAAAGCTGTATCTGAAAGAATCCGAAATTTCAGTCG